>Ga0209515_10006610_pt1 | contig 14326 bp, 14 predicted proteins | sample Subgroupgradi54m_FD_187454 | JGI IMG/M metagenome (GOLD analysis project Ga0209515, IMG submission 187454) | Subsurface groundwater microbial communities from S. Glens Falls, New York, USA - GMW60B uncontaminated upgradient, 5.4 m (SPAdes)... ...
AAGACGGCATACAAAAGGTGAGAATTTTAATAATTTATTTTATTTAACCATCGTTTTGGTAAGTATTAGTTCTATTGCGATAACAATTTTTTACTTTATATTTCCGAATTTTTTCATTAATCTCTTTTTGGGAGGAAGAGAATATCTTAACGCAAGTTCTTATCTTGGTCTATTTGGTATATTCATTACTTTATTTAGCATTTTGAATGTATTTGTCAATTTTTTTCTTTCTTTGAAGAAAACCTTTATATCTCTTTTTGTTGTATCTGGTGCATTACTTCAAATATTTCTTATACTCTTTATTCATAATAATTTTTTTCAGGTAATTGGTATTTCTATTTTTACCTGTAGTTTACTTCTAGTCGTTCTTTTGTTATATTATGCCAAAGAATTTGGAAAATTTAAAAAAATCAAAGAGACATTTAATTTCTTTGATAGTTCCCGCATATAAAAATGATTAACAGCAGCCCTCTTTATATAAAACATTGATATAATAGAAATAGGTTATGGAATTTATCTCATTAAAAAATAAAGATACAAGCAGTATAATTAAAGACGTTCTTCTGTATCCTCTTAAGATCAACAAAGACGAATCTGGCGTTTTAGTTGAGACCTTGCGAACCGACTGGAAAGACATTTATGGCAAAGGACGGGAATTTGCCATGCAATACTTTTCGGTTACTGATTCAGACGTTGCCCGCGATGAAAACATTTGGCACTATCATCCGACTGCTCAGGAAGATAGATTTCTGGTTGCATACGGAGAAATTATTACGGCAGTTGCAGATAGCAGAGAAGATTCCGAAACGTTTGGTCTTTTAAATCTTTTTCATATGCAGGCGGATCAAGATCCATACATCTTACTAATACCAAAAAAGACTCTTCATGGATTTATGGTTGTCTCTAAAACGCCGGCGGTTTTACTTAATTTTCCAACAGCATTATATAATACCCAAGAAGAAGGTAGGGTTCCTTATGAAGAAGCAAAAATAAAATTACCTAAGGGAGAAATGTTTTCGTGGGACCTAGTGAGAAAAAATTTTTCTACTCGTGGTAATCTATGACTATTCGCTTTTTGTCTCCCTGTCCCTGTTTTCGTGTTATCTCCATGGTCTTTTGCAAACATTTGGTTTTTTGATATGAGAGAAAAAACAGTAGCATTTGTAGTTAAAATACTAAAACACGAGTTAATAACAAATAGCCTATATATGTTCATCGGTGCAATGATTGGCAACGTCTTTAACTTTCTTTTTAATTTGTTTATGAGTAGAAACTTAGCGGTAGAGGATTACGGAAGCTTAACAAGCATATCAGCTTTAATTATGCTTGCAACAATTCCAGCGGGCGCAGTAATTCCTACGGTTGTCAGTTTTGCTGGAGCACATTTTGCAAAAGGAGAGGATGATTTAGTTGGTGCTTTTTTCTTCAGAATTATAAAGCCGTTTATTTTTATAAGCATTGCTTTTCTTGTTATGTTCATAATTTTTTCAAAAGAAATAGGAAGCTTCTTCAACATAGATGAAACATTTTTAATTGTCCTCTCTGGCATAACTATTGCCATCATCTATTTAGGTGTGATAAATGGTGGCATATTGCAGGCTAAATTATCTTTTAGATTTATAGCTTTCTCAAATCTTCTCGCAGCTTTTGTAAAATTCACAGTTGGCGTGACATTGATACTTCTAGGGTTTAATCTTTTAGGAGCAGCATGGGCATTTACTCTTTCTTTTATTATTCCCTTTGCAGTCGGGTTTATACCCCTTAGGTTTCTTTTTACCAAAGTTGGCAGAAGCATAAATCATATTCCTCTCAAAAGCATTGTTTCTTATGGATTGCCGGCATCTTTTGCCACCTTTGGTTTGACATCGCTAGTTTCAACAGACTTACTGCTAGTAAAACATTTTTACGCCCCATCCGAGGCAGGTGTATATGCAGGTTTATCTTTGGTAGGTAGGGTAATCTTCTTTCTGAGCGCACCGATAGGGTCAGTAATGTTTCCGCTTATTGTTAGAAAATACAGCAAAGACGAAAGATATAGTAGTATTTTTTTTCTAGCTATTGCCTTGGTTTTAGTTCCTTCTATTTGCCTTTCTTTTTTCTACTTTTTATACCCTGAGATAGTAATAAAATTCTTTCTAAAAAGAGATGTTTATCTGTCAGCCTCTGGCCTATTGGGATTATTTGGAGTATTTACAGCTATCTATTCTTTACTTTACCTTTTTGTATACTATTTCTTATCAATAAAAAGAACAAAAATTTTTTTACCAATTATAATAGGCTCGTTTGCGCAAGCATTCCTAATATTTGTTTATCATAAGTCTTTTGCCCAAGTAATAACGATATCTATTGTGATAATCTCTATTCTTCTTGTTAGTCTGTTAGTGTATTATTTTTATTTGAGAAAAATTGACAAACTTGTTGTATAATTCTTCATAAAACTCATGAAGATTAACCTTATTTCTCTGGTGGTTCCAGCCTTTAAACAAGAAAAAACAATTGTTTTAAATATTGAAAGTCTTGCAAAAACTCTTTCAAAGCTTGATTGTAAGTATGAGATTATTGTGGTTGTTGACGGTTTTTTGGATAAAACCTATGAAAAAGCCAAAAAAGTAAAAAATAATAACGTAAGGGTCTTGGGCTATAAAGTAAACCTAGGTAAAGGTAGCGCTGTGCGGCTAGGAATGCTAGAAGCAAAGGGAGATATAATTGGATTTATGGATGCCGGAATGGATATAGAGAGTTCTTCTATCTCGATTCTCCTTGATTTTATAAAATTGCATGACGCAGATATTATTATAGGAAGTAAACTTCATCCGGATTCCATAGTTAACTATCCAATACAAAGAAAAATTTTGTCATGGGGATATAGAACTTTTACTCATTTGCTTTTTGGATTTGATGTAAGGGATACACAGGTTGGGCTAAAGTTTTTTAAAAGAAGAGTAGTTAGAGATGTATTCCCAAGGTTATTAGTGAAACAATTTGCTTTTGATGTAGAGACTTTAGCTGTGGCCTATGCTCGAGGTTATGAAAGAATATACGAGGCTCCTATAAAAATTAATTTTCGAGATACAAGCAGCATTACTTCTAAAAGTTTTTGGAGAATCATTTTTTATATGCTCTGGGATACTGCAGCAGTTTTCTACCGATTGAAAATTTTAAAATATTATGATATGGCAAAATAAGCATGAAGAAGATACTAATTCTTAATTGGAGGGATCCAAAAAATCCCGACTCAGGTGGAGCAGAGATTGTAACATTGCAACACGCAAAGGCATGGGTAAAAAATGGACATAGCGTAACTTGGTTTGCTTCAAAATTTAGCGGAGCAAAAAAAGAAGAAAAAATAGATGGTGTTAATATTGTGCGACGCGGTAATTTTTTAACTGTACATTTTCTGGCCCCCTTTTTTTATTTATCCGCCGAAGGCGGATTTGATCTAGTTATAGATGAAATCCATGGAATTCCTTTTTTTACCCCTTTATATGTTAGAAAACCAAAAATCGTTTTTATTCACGAGGTGGCTTCAGACATCTGGGACTACATGTATCCTTTTCCGATTAACAAAATAGGAAAAATAATTGAGAAAGTGTATTTTTACTTATATAGGGATTTACAATTTTGGACTGACGCGCCTTCAACAATCGATGATTTAGAAAAATTTGGTATAAAAAGATCAAATTGTATTGCAATTCCCTGTCCTTCGGAAAACAAAGCATTAACAACTTTACCTAAAAAAGAAAAAATTCCGACTTTTATTTTTGTTTCAAGAGTTGTGAAAATGAAAGGCATAGAGGAAGTAATAAAAGCTTTTTTCTATATACTCAAGGAAGTAAAAAGCGGACAGTTGTGGATCGTAGGGGACGGAGATAGAAGGTATTTAGAATATTTAATAAAAACTGTACATGATTATTCAATAAGTACTAAGGTAAAATTTTTTGGAAAAATTTCAAATGCAAAAAAGATAGATCTTATGAAAAAAGCCCATATTCTTCTCCACGCATCTGTTAAGGAAGGTTGGGGTTTGGTTGTTACAGAAGCCGCAAGTCAGGCAACTCCTTCCATTGTTTATAACGTCTCGGGACTTAGGGATTCGGTAATTAACAACAAAACAGGAATAGTTTTGTCAGAAAATTCTCCTTTCGAAATGGCTAAAGAGTCTCTCTCTCTTTTTAAAGATAAGAAAAAGTATATTGAATTCCAGAGAGATTGTTTAAAATCATCACAGAGATTAAAATGGGACGACGTAACAAAACTGAGTTTAAAATTAATAGAAATGGTAGGAAAAAATAAAAAAGATTTATGAAAAAACAGTTTCTTATAATAACCGTAGTCATACCAACTTACGATTCTGAGAGAACTATTGAAAAATGTCTTTTATCAATTAAAAAACAAACCTATCCAAATATAGATATTGTTGTAGTGGATAGCTTGTATTATGACAAAAAAAAACAAGATAGGTGTAAAAAGATAATTGAAAAATATGCAAGATACTTCCAGGATGGGCCGGAAAGAAGCATTCAAAGAAACAGAGGAATGAAAGAAGCTAAGGGAGAGTATATATTAATTATAGATCAGGATATGTATTTAACAAAAGGAGTCGCTAAAGATTGCTACGAGACGTTGACAAGTAAAAATTATATTGCGCTTACCATACCTGAAATTTCAATAGGGGAGGGGTTTTGGACCAAATGCGTGGCAATGGAGAGATATGTTAGCACGGTTCTCGAAGAAGGCATGAACGAATGCTGTAGATTTTTTAGAAAAAATGATGCCATAAAGATCGGATGTTATGATACAACCATTGTAGGAGTCGAAGATTCCGATTTTCACTATAAAATGCAGGCAAAAGGTAAAATAGGAAAGATAAAAAGCCATATTTATCACGATGAAGGAAGAACGAAGTTCTTTAGTAGGGTAAAAAAGAAATATTATTATAGTATAGCCTTTAGAAAATATCTGAAACGATATCCCAATATTGCGATTAAACAATTTTCCCCTTTTAAAAAAGCATATATAAAGCATTGGAAAATATTTGTAAAAAATCCTATTACAACAGTTGGTATAATACTTTTGAGAGGCGCTGAGGTTATGGCGGGTTTTTTAGGATTAGCGTTCCGAAGAGAATAAGCATGAAAGATAATAGTTTAAAAAATAAAAGAATTCTGATAACAGGAATAAATGGTTTTGTAGGTAAAGCTTTGAAAAAACGTTTAAGCTCTTTAGGGGCAAAAGTTTTTGGAATTTCAAAATCAACAGGGGGTAACGACAAAATTCTTAAATCAAATATACTCGATCATGAAAAGGTTGATAAATTTATTAAGGATTCAAATATACAAATATGTTTTCATTTAGCGTCAGAATCTTTAGTTGAAGAAGGCCAGCTTAATCCATATGAGACTTTCAAAGTAAATATGGAGGGAACCTTAAATATTCTAGAGAGTGCAAGAAAAAATAAATTGGAAAAGGTAATAATTGCTTCTACATCTCATGTTTATGGTAAAAATGAGGTTCCGTATATCGAAAGCTATATGCCAAGACCGACAAGACCATATGAGACTTCAAAGGCCTGTACTGATCTTATTGCGCAATCCTATGCAAAAAGCTTTAATCTTTCTATTTTGATACCAAGATTCGTAAATATCTACGGTCCGGGAGATTTGCATTTTCAAAGGCTTATTCCTAAGACAATTAAAAGTGTTTCTGAGGACTTATCTCCCAAGATGTGGGGTGGGAAGGCTATTAGAGATTATCTATTCATTGATGATGCGATTGATGCATACTTACTGCTTGCCAAGACAGAAATAAAAAAAACTGATGAAAATGGGGTTTTTAATTTCGGAGGAAACAGTATAATTAGCGTTGAAAATTTAATTAAAAAAATTATCAATGTTTCCGGTAAAAAAATCGAAATAAAAAAAGTGGATGAGGAGCGAAAAGGAGAAATAGAATCGCAATACGTTTCTTTTGATAAAGCAACAAAGTTACTTGGGTGGAAACCTAAAGTTAATCTAGATGAAGGTTTAAGAAGAACTGTTGATTGGTATTTTGAATACCTACATACTAAAAAATAATTTGAACACTTTATGATAAAACTAATTAAATCAACATTTTATAAAGAGGAAATAGTAAAGAAAAGACTTTCTAAATTTATAATAGATTCTTCTCAGCTTAGCATTGGAAATGAGTGTAAAAAATTCGAAGACAGCTTTTCTAAATGGCAGGGAAGGAAACATTGTATACTTGTTAACAGCGGTAGTTCAGCCAATCTTGCTATAGTTCAGGCATTATTGAATTTAGGAAGATTAAAAAAAGGAGATTGCGTAGGATTTTCGGCGGTAACATGGTCTACAAACGTTATGCCTCTTATACAGCTTGGGTTAAAGCCAGTTCCCATTGACGTAGAGCTTAATACCTTGAACGTTTCGAGTAAAAATTTAACAGAGAAACTCAATAAGTATCCTCTTAAAATGTTTTTTCTTACTAATCTACTTGGATTCTGCGATGACATAGATAAAATAAAAAAAATATGCGACAAAAAAAAGATTATATTGGTCGAAGATAACTGTGAATCTCTGGGAACAGTTTATAAAGGTACCAAATTAGGGAATTTTGGATTAGCCAGTACATTTTCTTTTTATGTAGGCCACCACATGTCTACGATAGAAGGAGGAGCGGTATGTACGGACAATAGTGAATTGGAAACAATGCTTCAGATGGTAAGAGCTCACGGTTGGGATAGGAATTTAACAGAAAGAAAGCAATTAAAAATAAGAGTAGAGCATAATGTTAATTCGACATTTTACTCCCGTTATACATTTTACGATCTTGGCTATAATCTTAGAACAACAGAATTAAACGGATTTATCGGAAATACTCAGATGCAATATATAAACGAAATGAATAAAAAAAGAAATGAAAATTTTTTAAAAATGGCAAAACCGATCTATAAAAGAAAAGATTTATATTTCCCAATAAGTTATGATCATATAGATTTCGTATCAAATTTTGCTGTGCCAGTTATTTGCAAATCACAAAAAATTAGGGATAGGCTCGTAGAAAAATGTAAGGACAAAGTTGAAATAAGACCAATAGTCGGAGGCGATATGACTTTGCAGCCATTCTACAAGAAGTACATAAACGATTTTAAGTCCGAGAATCCAAACGCTAAGTTAATCCATGAGCAGGGTTTGTATTTTGGTAATAATCCCGAGTTAACCGAGGAAGAAATTTCTACAATAGTGAAAATATTTGCTAGTTAGCTTTATGGATAATTTTTGGAAAAGTAAAAAGGTTTTGGTTACAGGCGGCGAAGGTTTCGTTGGTAGCCATGTTGTAGGAAAGTTAATTGAAAGAGGTGCTAAAGTTTCTGTTTTAGATAGATCGCAAAGTGGAAACCTTAAAAAATTAGAAGGTAAATATAATTTTATTAAAGGCAGCTGCGATGATATGACAACTGCAGAAAAATCCTGTCAAAACCAAGATATAGTTATGAATTTAGCCGCTCGTGTGGGTGGCATCGAATACAATAGAACCCATCAAGCGACAATGCTAAGAGATAATTTGCTTATTGAGACAATTATGCTTGAAGCTGCTCACATGGCCGGAGTTGAAAGATTTTTGGTTGTTTCATCCGCATGTGTATATCCTAGAAACTGTTCTGTCCCCACTCCAGAATCTGAAGGTTTTTTGGATGAACCCGAACCTACCAACGGAGGTTATGGGTGGGCAAAAAGAATGGGGGAAAAAGAAGGTGCGTATTACTCAGAAGAGTTTGGTATGGAAGTTGCTATTGTCAGGCCATACAATTGTTATGGACCCCGTGACCATTTTGACCCGGAAACATCTCATGTTATCCCTGCTCTGATTAAGAGGGTGTTTGATGGCGAAAACCCTGTAAAAGTATGGGGCAGTGGTAACCAAACTCGCGCTTTTTTATTTGTTGAAGATTTGGCGGAAGGGATGATATTGGCAATAGAAAAATATCCAAAACCAGACCCCATTAATCTAGGAACAGATGAAGAGATATCGATAAAAGACTTGATAAAAAAGATAATTGATTTAAGCGGGGTAAATGCAAAGGTTGAGTTTGACACATCAAAACCGGACGGAAGTCCAAGGAGAAATAGCGACAATAGAAAAGCAAAAGAAAAACTAGGATTTTCTGCGAAAACAAAATTTGATGAAGGGCTTAAAAAAACAATAAATTGGTATAAGAAGAATAAAAATAAAATAAATTCATTATGAAAAAAGTTTTAATTACCGGTTCGGCGGGGCTTATTGGGTCCGAATCAGCAAGGTTTTTTGCAAAAAAGGGTTTTGAGATTCATGGCATAGATAATGACATGAGGAAATACTTTTTTGGAAAAGAAGCAAGTACAAAATGGTCATTAAGAAATCTTAAAGAACAATTAAAAGGCAAATATATTCATTATAATGTTGATATCAGAGATTACCCAAAGATATTAGATATTTTTAAAAAAAATAAATTTGATCTTATTATTCATACTGCTGCACAACCTTCGCATGACTGGGCTGCGAAAGAACCGCACACAGACTTTGGGATAAATGCTGTCGGGACGCTCAATATGCTTGAGGCAATGAGAACATATAATAAAGAAGCTGTTTTTATATTCACATCCACTAATAAAGTTTATGGTGATACCCCCAACAAGCTTCCTTTAGTCGAGATGAAAACAAGATGGGAGCTTCCAAAAAACCACAGGTATTACAAGGGGATTGACGAGACCATGAGCATAGATCATTCAAAGCATAGTATTTTTGGTGTATCAAAAGTTGCTGCCGATATTATGGTGCAAGAGTATGGGAGATATTTTGGGCTGCGAACAGTTGCCTTTAGGGGAGGATGTCTGACCGGTCCCGCTCATTCTGGTACCCAGCTGCATGGATTTCTTGCGTATTTAATTAAATGCATTGCTACCGGAAGAGAGTATACGATCTTAGGTTTCAAAAGAAAACAAGTACGGGATAATATTCATTCTTATGATTTGGTTAATGCTTTTTATCATTTTTATCTAAAACCGCGTTCAGGTGAAGCATATAATATGGGTGGTTCCAGATACTCAAATACCTCCATGCTTGAGGCAATTGAGAAAGCTGAAGGGATACTAGGTAAAAAGGCAAAGATTAAATATGTAGAGGAGGCGCGAAGCGGTGATCATATCTGGTATATCTCCGACGTTTCTAAGTTTCAAAAACATTATCCCGATTGGAAATACACGTACGATAACGACAGAACAATTGAAGAAATTTGCAAAGAAGGACATTTTGATTAGCTTCCATGCATGAAAAAAAAATCGTTATTGCCACTCACCAAATGCTTTATGGAGCATCACAAGCTCTAAGAGATTATCTTCTAAAGAAGAAAATAAATGAATTAGTGTATATTGGCCTTCCGCTTGTAGAAAATAAAATAACGTCATTCCACCAATTCAAGAAAGGTAAACTCGTTAAAAGTATAGAGATTAAACGAAGACAAGTTTTTGGACCCCTAGACTATTTTACAGATGCTTTCTTTGTATTTTGGTGGTGTATAAGACTCAGAGGGAGATACGATGTTTTTATAGGGGTAGATCCGCTTAATTGCATTGTAGGGATTTTATTAAGACTTCTTGGAAAAACGGAGAGAGTAATATTTTATTCAATAGATTTTGTTCCTGTGCGTTTTGGGAATAGGCTCCTTAATAATATTTATCATCTTTTGGAAAGATTATCTGTAGTATTTTCAAACGAACGCTGGAATGTTTCTCCAAGAATTGCTGAGGGAAGAGAACGATTTCTTAAAATTTCAGAAAAAAAATATCGGCAAAACGTTGTACCTATTGGCATATGGAATAAGAAGATTAAAAAGACTCCGTTTGAGAAGATAAAAAAACACGAATTGTTGTTTGTTGGTCATTTGATTGAAAAACAGGGAGTACAACTTGTTCTTGATGCTATTCCCCAGATTATTAAAAAGATTCCAAACTTTAAATTCTTAATTATTGGAGGAGGGGAATATGAAACAAAACTAAAGGAAAAAGTTAAAGAATTAGATATTCAAAAATATGTAAAATTCCAGGGTTGGGTAAAAGATAGATCTAAGCTTGAGGAGATGATGAGTGAAAGTGCCTGCGCAGCCGCTCTTTATAAACCGGAAGAAGAAAAACTATATAATTTTACCTATTATGCCGATCCTACGAAATTAAAAGATTATCTAGGTGCAGGATTACCAATTATACTTACAGATGTTCCATACAACGCAGGACAGATCCAAAGTAAAAAATGCGGTATAATTGTTTCTTACTCTAAAAATGAAGTAGCAAGGGCTGTTGTTGATCTTATGAAGGATACGGAAAAACTTAAAAACTTTAGACTAAATGCTCTTGAGATGGCGAAAGAGTTTGAATGGACGAATATCTTCGACAGGGCTTTTGGGAGATTATGAATAAAGAAGAACAGTATAAAAAACAACTTTCTTATTTTGGAGACGAGTTCGGTCACAAGACCGAATACAAACTAGCCTCTTGGCAGAAAAGTTATATCGAAAGAATTAAAAAATATGTACTTGAAGACAGCCACAAAGGAAAAGTGCTAATAGATATTGCAACAGGGAGCGGATATGTCGCAGTTGAAATGGCAAAGCTTGGTCTTAATGTTATTGCAACCGATTTGACCCCTGAAGCAATAGAAAATCTAAAGAAGTACAAAAAAAAATTCTCTCTTTCAAATCTAAAACTTATAAAATGCTACGCGGAAAAAATCCCCTTACCTGATAACAGTGTTGATTACATTATTGCGAATGCAATTCTTGAGCATATTCCTGATGAAGAGCAGGCAATTGAAGAATGGAAGAGAATTTTAAAACCGGGAGGAAAAATGTTTATTACAGTGCCGCTTAAGTATAGATACATCTGGCCTTTTTTATGGCTGCCTAATTATATGCATGATAAAAGAATTGGGCATTTAAGAAGATATGACTTAAAAACTTTAAAATATAAATTTAAATTGCCTGTTGTTAAAACTTTTTATTCAGGCCGCTTAATCAAGATAGTAGGGATAGTCCTCAGCATAATTTTAAGAACCGATAAGCATGATGAATATTTCGAAGAAAAAGATAAAAAATATCAAAATAATATTTATGGGGCAAATAATATATCAGTAATTCTAAAAAATGAAGAATAAGTTTTTGTATAAAAATATTTTTATGTATGCCAGTCTTCAGTTCTGTGGAAATATTGAAGAATACTTCTCTAAGCACACAGTAAAACTTCTTGTATATATTGTTATGCCGAGACTAAAGAATAAATTCAATCTAGTAAGACTTTATAAGAAAGGCGAACTTATTGAAGAAAAGAAAGTTCCATCTTCGGATAACATATTCCTGTACTATTTTTTATGGTATTTTTATCAAATATTTTTCTTGCTTAAGTATTTCTCCGGAGAGGAGAGGTTTTTCCTTCTGGGCGGCCATCCTATCTGTTTTTTTGGTCTAAGATTCCAAAGACTGGTAAGAAATGTAAGTCATATCTACTGGGTAGGAGATTATTTCCCAGCGGGAGGTATTACAATTAAACTTTTTGAAAAGCTTAAAAAATATTATCATGAAAGAGTTAAGTATTCTTTGTACTTAAGTGATAGGATAAATGCCGTATTTAATAATGGAAGAATTATAAATACTACAAGTAGAAAAACAATAATGTGGGGAGTAAAACCTAAAAATATTAAAAGAAATTTTCCCAAGGATTCATTTACCATTCTGTTCGTCGGGTTAATAAAAGATTATCAGGGATTGGAATTTATGTTCGATTTTCTCAAATCACATAAAGATTATAAGCTTAATATAATCGGAATTTGCGATGATAAACTCTATGGAAAATATATGAAAACAATAAAAAAATTAGGTGTTTCAAGCCAAGTTTTTTTTCCAAATCAATTTTTTTCGGATAAAGATCTTGAAGAAATAGCGAAAAAATGTCATGTGGGAATTGCTCTTTACAACATTGATAAGTCAAACCCTACTTATTATACGGACCCCGGAAAAGTTAAAGCCTATGCGGAGCTAGAGCTTCCTGTGATTATGTCTGACACATCAGGTATTGTCGCGTTTGTTAAAAAATTTGGAAGCGGAATTATAATAGATCAATTACCGGGTGATTTAGCAAAAACTCTTCGGCAAATAAAAAATAATTACAATAAATATCTTTTAGGAATTAAACATTTTAATAAACATTTTTACTACGAAAAGTATTACGGGGGAAGATTTTCGTTTCTTTCTTAGAATTTTATAGTGAAAAATTTAAAAAAACAAATACCTGTGTCAATAATAGTACCCGTCTATAATGTTGAAGGAATACTTTTAGAAGTTCTAGAAAGTATAATTGAGCAAAAATATCCAATAAGAGAAATAATAATTATCGACAACAAGTCTACAGACAGCTCCTTAGAAATTGTCCAAAAGTTTAAGTCAAAATATAATAAATTTAACATTAAAATAATTAATAGAGATAAGACATATGGAATCTCATCGAGTTATAATTTGGGAGCTAAACTTGCAAAATCAAAGTATTTTGTAACAGTTCATTCAGACAGTAAGCTTCCAAAAAATAATGAACTGAATAAATTAATGTCACCTATTCTTAAAGATCCTAACGTTATTGCTTCGTATCCAATTGTGGTTCACCCAAAGAATGTTTGGCTTTCTTATAATTTTTGGCAGAAATGTTTGTTTGCAACCGTAGCCGGAACAGAAGCAAATTCACTGAATGGAAAGTTTGATTGCTATAAAAAAGAAACTTTCCTTAAAATTGGTGGTTATGATGAAAAAAAATTTAGTCATTTTATAGGAACAGAGGATGCAGATATGCATCTAAGATTAAAAAAGGAAGGGAAAGTAGTGCCAACTAATGCCCGGGTTTTACATCTTCATGGAAATGATAAAAATTATTCTTTTAAAAACTGGATAGATAGAAGAAGATTTTTATCGCAGTCTTATGGAATATATCTAAAAATTCATGCAAAGGAAATGGGCACAGAATTAATATTTTTTATCATAAAACCTTCTTTAGTTTTTTTAAGTTTTTTAGCTTTTTTCAACATATTTTTTATTTTTCCTATAATACTTTTCCCATTTTTTTATATGAAAAGAATGTTCATTGAGCCATCAACATTAAAAGACCCAAGAATCCTCTTTCTGCCTTTAATCTTAATTTTTTTAATTTACTTTGAGACCTACTGGATGCTTAGAAGTTTATTATTTATGAGGATAAGAGTATAATTCTCAATATGAAAACAGTTATTCTCGCAGGTGGAATTGGTTACAGACTTAAGGAGGAAACGGAATTTAAACCAAAGCCAATGGTTCAAATAGGTGGTAAGCCGATACTTTGGCATATAATGAAAATATACTCATATTACGGTTTTAACGATTTTATAATAGCTCTTGGCTACAAGGGAGATTATATAAAAGACTATTTTATAAACCAAAAACATTTTGCACACGATTTTACTATTCATACAAGGACAGGTTATACAAAACTTCACAAAAAAAATAATAGCAAGCATATAGATAATTTTAAAATAACTTTTGTTGATACGGGAGAAGAAACTCTGCCGGGAGAAAGAATTCTTCGTATAAAAGATTACATTCCCGAAGAAGACGAAGATTTTATGATTACGTATGGAGACGGAGTTTCAGATATTAATATAAAAGATTTAGTAAGTTTTCATAAAAAGCAAAATACAATTGGTACAGTTACCGGAGTTCATCCTAGGGCAAAGTATGGGCTTTTAACCATTAATAATGATAGTATCGCAGAAAAATTTATTGAAAAGCCGGTACTTAAAGAATGGATTAACGGAGGATTTATGGTTTTTAAAAAAGATGTATTTAAGTACATCAAGAAAGGTGAATATGAACACAGTGTTCTTAAACGATTAGTAAAACTCAAGCAGCTGTCTGTATTTATCCATGATGGGTTTTGGCACTCAATGGATACGTATCCAGATGTGGATAATCTCAATAAATATTGGAAAGAAGATCCAAAATGGAAAGTGTGGAAATAAAGCGGATCTAGGATCTAGGATCTAGGATGTAGGATAATATGAGCAATAAGTTCGAAAAGTTAGATGTTTATCAAGAAGCACATTCATTTGTTATTTTAATTTATAAATTAACTAGTAAATTTCCAAAAGACGAAAGTTCTGGGTTGATAAGTCAAATTAGAAGAGCAAGTGTTTCCGTCGTAGCTAATATAGTAGAAGGAAATGCACGCAATCATAAAAAAGAATTTATACAGTTTTTGTACTTATCTAATGGATCACTTGA
>Ga0209515_10006611_pt1 | contig 14324 bp, 10 predicted proteins | sample Subgroupgradi54m_FD_187454 | JGI IMG/M metagenome (GOLD analysis project Ga0209515, IMG submission 187454) | Subsurface groundwater microbial communities from S. Glens Falls, New York, USA - GMW60B uncontaminated upgradient, 5.4 m (SPAdes)... ...
TGCCGGCTTCCAGTTCGAGTTCTATTGTGAAAATTGCGGTGAGGTCTGGCGTTCTCCGTTCAAGCCTTATCGGGTCGGGCAGGTTGCGGGTCTGTTCAGGCGCTTCTCGTGGGTGCTCAACGAGTTCTACAAGATCGGCACGCTGACCGATCTCGTGTACAAGACCGGCCGAGCCACCGGATCGTCGGCCGACGTGGCCGGCACCAAGGCGGGCGCCGCAGCATTCGCCGAGGCCGAAGCGCTGGCCGTGAATCGATACCAGAAGTGCACGTCCTGCCGATCCATGGTGTGCGAAGAATGCTGGCGCGAGGAAAGCCAGATGTGCGCCAAGTGCGATCGCAACTCGGCCAGCGCAGCGCAATCCGAGCGGGAAACCCAGCAATCGTCCGCCATGCACTGCCCGAACTGTCAGACGCCGTCGCAGGGCGGGCGCTTCTGCCACGAATGCGGCTTCGACATGGCGAGCACGCACAAGAGCTGCCCGGGCTGCGGTGCCACGATGCCGCGCCAGGCGCGCTTCTGCACCGACTGTGGCCACGGGTTCTGACCCCGCGCCAGGGCGGATGTCGTCGCAAGCCTTCTTCTCCAACCTCCAGCGAAGCACTCCATGGCCGATCCCAAGACAGAAGCAGAGTTGGCGGTTCGCGCGGGTGACCCGCGCGGCGCGTTGAAGCGCCTGACCGAAGCGGTCAAGGCCAAGCCGGCCGACGGCCATCTTCGGATCTTTCTGGCCCAGCTGCTGTGTGTGCTCGGCCAGTGGGAACGCGCCCACACCCAGCTCAATGTCGTCGCCGACATGGACGCGCTCGCGATCCCGATGCGCGAAACGGTCGGCCACGCGATCCGCTGCGAGCTGATCCGCGCCAAGGTGTTTGCCGGCGAGCGCACCCCGATGGTGTTCGGCCAGCCCGACGAATGGCTCGCACTGCTGATCGAATCGATGCTGCAGGCCGGCCAGGGCAACCAGCCGCTGGCGCAGGACCTGGCCGCGCGAGCCTTCGACGCGGCGCCGGCGGTGGGCGGCAAGATCAACGACGAACAGCGCTTCGAATGGATCGCCGACGCCGACTCGCGCCTCGGCCCGGTGCTCGAGGCCTGTGTCAACGGCCGCTACTACTGGGTGCCGTTCTCGCGCCTGTCCAAGGTGTCGTTCGACCCGCCCGAAGACCTGCGCGACTGCGTCTGGATGCCGGCCCAGCTGACCTTCGCCAACGGCGGCGAAACGGTCGCGCTGGTGCCCACCCGCTACCCCGGTTCGCAGGACTCGCAAGACGGCCTGATCTGCCTCGCGCGCAAGACCGAATGGACCGAGGCCGGCGCCGACCGCTTCTTCGGCTCGGGCCAGCGTGTGCTCGCGACCGACGCCGGCGACCACGACCTGATGAGCATTCGCTCGATCGAGCTCGACGAGCTGCCGCAACCGGCGGACGCAGCCGCCGAAGCGAAGACCTGAGACCCTGATGGCCGGGCTGACCTCCCAGGAAAGACTGCAACCGTCGCTGCTCGACCGACTGACGGACTCCGATCCATCGTCCAGCCGCGAATCGCTGGACGCGCGGGTGCTGAGCAAGCAGCAGCTGCGTGCCGCGGTGTTGCGCGACCTGAGCTGGCTCTTCAACACCACGGCCCAGGAGCCGCCGCTGCGCTCGCCCGACGTCGAGGGCCGCACGATGTGGCAGCAGGCGCCCGAAGCGCGCGAGTCGGTGCTGAACTACGGGCTGCCGCCGCTCTCGGGCGCGACGATGATCGTGATGGACTTCCCGTGGCTCGAGCACGAGATCCGCGCCGCGATCATCCGCTTCGAGCCGCGCATCGACCCCGACTCGCTGGTCGTCACCGTCACCGACGAGCGCATGAACGGCAAGCAGCCGACGATGCTGCGCCTGGTGATCCGCGGCCTGATGTGGAACCAGCCGGTCCCGCTCGAGCTGCTGCTCAGCGCCGACGTCGATGTCGACACCGGCCAGGCGGCGGTGCGAGACATGCGCAACTGAACCCCGCGCTGCCATGGACCCGCGACTGCTGCGCTACTACAACCAGGAGCTGCGCCATCTGCGCGAGATGGGCGGCGAGTTCGCGCGCGAGTTCCCGAAGATCGCCGGGCGCCTGGGCATGGAAGGCATGGAAGTCGCCGACCCGTATGTCGAGCGCCTGATCGAAGGCAGCGCCTTCCTCGCCGCGCGGGTCCAGCTCAAGCAGGACGCCGAGTACCCGCAGCTCGCGCAGCGCCTGCTGGACATGGTGTGCCCGAACCTGTCCGCGCCGATCCCGGCCATGCTGGTCGCGCAACTGCAGCCCAGCAACGACCCGAACCTGATCAACGGCTTCACGCTGCCGCGTGGCGCCGGCATGCTGGGCCCCGAGACGGCGATGGGCTCGACCCGCTGCGAGTTCCGCACCGCGCAGCCGGTGGTGCTGACGCCGCTGCGGGTGGCCTCTGCCGAGTACTTCCTGAACGCGACCGACCTGGCGCTGTCGAGCCTGCCGATCTCCGAGCGGCCGCGCAGCGGCGTGCGGCTGCGCCTGGAGCTGCCGGCGGGCATGTCGTTCGCCAAGCTCGGGGTCGAGTCGCTGCGTTTCTTCCTCGGCGGCCTGCCCGACGTCGCGCTGCATCTGAACGAGCTGCTGCTCGGCGCCTGCGCCGGCGTGCTGGTCGGCGCGCCGGCCACGCGCAGCGGCGCCGCGTCGGACAAGCCGCGCCAGTTCCTGAACGCCTCCAACGTGCGGCCGGTCGGCTACCAGGACGACGAGGCGATGCTGCCGGTGACGCTGCGCGGCCTGTCGGGCACCCGGCTGATGCAGGAGTACTTCGCGTTCCCGCAGCGCTTCCTGTTCATCGACCTGGCCGGCCTCGCGCCCGCGTTCGCCCAGATCGGCGGCAACACCTGCGAGATCGTGCTGCTGTTCACCCGCTATGTCGGCTCGCTCGAGGGTTCGGTCGAAGCCGACAACTTCCTGCTGCACTGCGTGCCGGCGATCAACCTGTTCGACCGGCGCGCCGAACGCATGCAACTGAGCGAAGGCGCGACCGCGTTCCACATCGTTCCCGAGCGCACCGCCCCCATCGACTTCGAGGTCTTCGACATCGTCTCGGTGACCGCCTTCGACGACGCAAGCCGCGAGCAGGAATTCCTGCCGCTGTTCGCCACCCCGCAGGGCGAGCCCGAGATGGGCAGCGGCTACTACAGCGTGGTGCGCGAGCCGCGCCTGGCAACCGACCGCACCCGGCGCGAGGGGCCGCGCTCGGCCTATGTCGGCACGGAGGTGTTCATCTCGCTGGTCGACCCGCGCGAGGCGCCGTACCGGCAGAACCTGCGCCAGTTGTCGACCCGGGTGCGCTGCACCAACCGCGATCTGCCGATGTTCATGCCGGTCGGGCGCGACCATGGCGAGCTCACGCTCACCACCAACGCGCCGGCGCAGAGCGTCGGCGTCGTGGCCGGGCCGTCGCGGCCGCAAAGCGCGATGCGCGAAGGCGGCGTCGCGTGGCGGCTGCTCGGCCTGCTGTCGCTGAACTACCTGTCGCTGCTGAACGAAGAGCCGAGCCGCTCCGCGGTCACGCTGCGCGAGCTGCTGAGCCTTTTTTCGCATGGCGCCGATGTCGGCCTGAAGCGTCAGATCGACGGCGTGCGGGCCATCGCGGTCAAGCCGGTCGTGCGGCGCCACCCGACGCCGGGGCCGATCGCGTTCGGCCGCGGGCTCGAGATCCGCGTCACCGTCGACGACCTGTCGTTCGAAGGCGGCAGCGCGGTGCTGCTCGGTGCCGCGCTGCACGAATACTTCTCGCGCCACGTCTCGATGAACAGCTTTGCGCAGACCGTGCTGGTGTCGCAGACGCGCGGCGAGATCATGAGCTGGGCGCCGCATGCCGGCGCGAGGGCGGTGTTGTGAGCGCGTCGCCGGGCCGCCCCAAGACAAGCTCCGCCCCCTCGGGGGGGCGGTGCGAAGCGCCGTGGGGGCCAACATGAGCGCGGTCGTGCGGCCGCCGGTCGAGGTCGCGCCGACGGCGACGAGCGAACATCCGCATCGCGCCGCCGAGGTGTTCGCCGACATCACCGAGCGCCCGGCGGCTTACGACCTGTTCCAGGCGATGCGGCGCATCGAAGCGGCCCACCCGGATCAGCCGCTGCTCGGCGACGCGCTGCGGCCGAACGAGGAGCCGATCCGCTTCACCCAGGAACCCGCGCTGACCTTCGCGCCGGCCGCCATCGTAGCGCTCGAACACGGCGGCCCGCGCCCGCCGCGCCTGATGCAGCGGGTGTTCGGCTACCTGGGGCCCAACGGCGCGCTGCCGATCCACCTAACCGAATACGTTCGTGAACGCATCCTGCACCACGGCGACACGACGCTCAGCCGTTTCCTCGACACGCTGGTGCATCGTTTCGGGCTGTTCTTCTACCGCGCCTGGGCGCGCGCCCAGCCGGTGGTCTGCCTCGACAGGCCGCGCCAAGCCGCGATCACCCGCCAGCTCGGTGCCTTCTTCGGCAGCGCCGAGAAGTCGACCCGCGAGCGCGACGCGCTGGGCGACTTCCCGAAGCTTTTTTTCGCCGGCCGACTGGCCCGCTCGGCGCGCGACGCCGACGGCCTGCAGGCCTGGGTCCAGCTGCAGTTCGGCGTGCCGGTCCAAGTGCAGCAGTTCTGCGGCCACTGGATGCCGCTCGGCGACGCCGAACGTTCGCGCCTGACCCGTCACGGCCAGGCCGGTGTCGCGCGCGGCGCGGTGCTCGGGCGCGCGGTGTGGGACGTGCAGCACAAGTTCCGCATCGTCATCGGGCCGCTGCGCTGGGAGCGTTTCAACGCGCTCTTGCCCGGCGGCGCGCCGCTCGATCAGTTGCAGGCGATGGTGCGGCAGTATGTCGGCTTCGAATTCAATTGGGATTTGCGGCTGATCTTGAAGCGCGAGGATGTGCCATCGTGGCGGCTGGCGCGCGAGCGCGACATCGGACGCCTCGGCCGCACCGCGTGGCTCAACGGGCACCGCGGCTACCGGCGCACGCGCGATGCCGACGACCTGGTGATGAACGTGGAAAGCATTCGGCCGGCGGGAATGTCCGGCGCGCACTCAACGGCTTGAAAGGCAGGAAAAAGACATGAGCGAAATCAGTCGTGTGGCCCTGTTCGGCAAACTCAATCCGGTCGGCTACAAGGCGATCGAGGGCGCCACCGTGTTCTGCAAGCTGCGCGGCAACCCGTATGTCGAGCTGGTGCACTGGATCACCCAGCTGCTCGAGACCAACGAGAGCGACATCTCGGCCATTGTTCGCCACTACGCGCTCGACCAGGCGGCGCTCGCGCGCGACGTGACGACCACGCTCGACCGGCTGCCGCGCGGGTCGACTGCGATCTCCGACTTCTCCGACCAGATCGAGATGGCGATCGAACGCGGCTGGGTCTACGGCACGCTGATGTTCGGCGACGCGCAGGTGCGCAGCGGCTACCTGCTGCTGGGCATGCTGCGCACCCACAGCCTGCGCAACGCGCTGGTCGCGATCTCGCGCCAGTTCGAGAAGATCAAGGCCGACGACCTGGCCGAGAACCTCGCGACCATCTGCGCCAAGACCGGCGAGTCGGGGCTCGGTGCGCAGGACGGCACGGGAGTCGGCTCGGGCGCGCCGGGCGAAACCTCGGGCGCGATGGCGCCGGCGGCGATGGGCAAGCAGGAGGCGCTGAAGAAGTTCACCGTCGACCTGACCGAGCGCGCGCGAAAGGGCGAGCTCGACCCGGTGACCGGGCGCGACGACGAGATCCGCCAGATGGTCGACATCCTGATGCGCAGGCGCCAGAACAACCCGATCCTCACCGGCGAGGCTGGTGTCGGCAAGACCGCGGTGGTCGAAGGATTCGCCGCCCGCCTGGCGCGCGGCGACGTGCCGCCGCAGCTGCAGGGCGTGTCGCTGTTGACGCTCGACCTCGGCTTGCTGCAGGCCGGCGCGTCGATGAAGGGCGAGTTCGAGCAGCGCCTGCGCCAGGTCATCGACGAGGTACAGGCGAGCCCGAAGCCGATCATCCTTTTCATCGACGAGATCCACACCCTGGTCGGCGCGGGCGGCGCGGCCGGCACGGGCGACGCGGCCAACCTGCTCAAGCCCGCGCTGGCGCGCGGCAACCTGCGCACGGTGGGCGCCACCACCTGGGCCGAGTACAAGAAGTACATCGAAAAAGACCCGGCGCTGACGCGCCGCTTCCAGGTCGTGCAGGTGCTCGAGCCGGACGAGAAGAAGGCGGTGCTGATGCTGCGCGGGGTCGCGACCATGCTCGAAAAACACCACCGCGTGCAGCTGCTCGACGAGGCGATCGAGTCGGCGGTCAAGCTGTCGCACCGCTACATTCCGGCGCGCCAGCTGCCCGACAAGGCCGTGAGCCTGCTCGACACCGCCTGCGCGCGGGTGGCGGTCAGCCAGCATGCGATTCCGGCCGAGGTCGAAGACAGCCGCCGGCGCATCGAATCGCTTGAGATCGAGCTCGGCATCATCAACCGCGAAGAGAGTGTCGGCGTCAATGTCGGCATGCGGCGTGTCGATGTCGACGCCCATTTGGCGAGTGAGCGCGAACGCCTGGTCGGCCTCGAAAAGCGCTGGCAGGACGAGAAGGTCGTGGTCGACAAGGTGCTCGCGCTGCGCGCCCAATTGCGCGGCGACGACAAGCCGGTCGATGCGGCCGCGGCGTCGGCCGAAGCGGCGCCCGATCGCGCCCGCCTGCTCGCCGAGCTGCTAGACCAGCAAGGCCAGCTCGCCGCGGTGCAAGGCGAGTCGCCGCTGATCATGCCCTCGGTCGACGCGCAGGCGGTGGCGAGCGTCGTCGCCGACTGGACCGGCATTCCGGTGGGCCGGATGGTCAAAAACGAGCTGCAGGCGATCCTCAAGCTCGGCGAAGCGCTCGGCAAGCGCGTGATCGGCCAGCAGCACGGCCTGGACATGATCGCGCGGCGCATCCAGACCTCGCGGGCGCGCCTGGACAACCCGAACAAACCGATCGGCGTATTCATGCTGTGCGGCACCTCGGGTGTCGGCAAGACCGAGACCGCGCTCGCGCTCGCCGAGGCCTTGTACGGCGGCGAGCAGAACGTCATCACGATCAACATGAGCGAGTTCCAGGAGTCGCACACGGTGTCGACGCTGAAGGGCGCGCCGCCGGGGTACGTCGGCTACGGCGAGGGCGGCATCCTGACCGAGGCGGTGCGGCGCCGGCCCTACAGCGTGGTGCTGCTCGACGAGGTGGAGAAGGCCCACTCCGACGTGCACGAGATCTTCTTCCAGGTGTTCGACAAGGGATGGATGGAAGACGGCGAAGGGCGGATGATCGACTTCAAGAACACGATCATCCTGCTGACTTCGAACGCAGGCTCCGAGTTGATCATGAACATGTGCAAGGACCCCGAGCTGCTGCCCGACCCCGAGTCGCTCGCCACCGCGCTGACCGAGCCGCTGCAGAAGGTGTTCCCGCCGGCGCTGCTCGGGCGCATCGTGACGATTCCGTACTACCCGCTCTCGGACGAGATGCTGGGCCAGATCGTCAAGCTGCAGCTCAACCGCATCAAGAAGCGCGTGGCCGAGAACCACAAGATCCCGTTCGAGTACTCCGACGACGCGGTCAAGCTGATCGTCAAGCGCTGCAACAACGCCGAGTCGGGCGGGCGCATCATCGATTCGATCCTGACCAACACGGTGCTGCCCAAGGTGTCGATCGAATACCTGAGCCGCACCGCAGAAGGCGGCGAGCTGAAGGCGATCAAGCTCGGCGTGGCCGACGACGACTTCACCTACGCATTCGAATAAGGAGAAGCTGCCATGGCACTCGGGGGTGGCGGGTCCGACAAGGTCCTGAGTATCAAGACGACGCTCGGCAAAGACGCGTTCATGGTGCTGCGCATGGAAGGGCGCGAATACCTCGGCCGGCTGCCCGAGTACCGGGTCGACGTGGTCGGCGAGCTCGACTTCCTGGGCAAGCCCAAGAAGGTCAAGCTGCACGACCTGCTGGGCACACGCGCCGACGTGACGATGAACGTGCAGGACGTGAAGCGCGAGTTCAACGGCTACGTCACCGATGCGATGCGCGGCGACCGGCTCGGCCGCTACGAGACCTTCACCTTCGTGCTGCGGCCCTTCATGTGGTTCATGACCAAGGGCAGGAACAGCCGCGTGTTCCAGAAGAAGACCGTCAAGGAGATCGTCGAAGAGATCAACAAGGACTACAAGGGCAAGCTGACCTGGAAGCTCAACGCGACCTACGCCAAGCGCGACTATTGCGTGCAGTACCACGAGACCGATTTCGACTTCGTCAGCCGGTTGCTCGAGGAAGAAGGCATCTGGTACTTCTTCGAGCACACCTCCGACGACCACGAGATGATCCTGATCGACAGGGTGTCCAGCCACAAGGCCAAGGAGAGCGACAACGACGTCGCCTGGGCGACCAACATGCGCCACGAGTCGTCGATCATCAACTGGACCGTGCACGAGGAGTCGCGCTCGGTCAAGGCGATCGTCGCCGACCAGGACTACCTCACGCCCACCACCAAGATCGAAGCGACCAAGCCGGCGACCAAGTCGGGCAAGGCGATCGGCAAGATGGAGGTCTACGAGTACCCGGCCGACGTGGTGCAGAACCAGTCCAAGGACACGTCCGAGCCGGCGGCCACGCCGGCCACCGCGCGTTCCGGCGTGCGCATCGAGGAACTGAACTCGATGTCGGTGCTGGCCACGGGCCTCACCAACGAGCGCGACATGGCGGTCGGCGCCACCTTCAAGCTCAACGACTCGCCGCACGACGACGGCGACTGGCTGGTCGTCGGCGCCAAGTACGACATCGAGTTCGCCCAGCCCGAAGCCAACAAGGACCTGGAGCAGGGGCAGCGCAAGCGCGACGGCTTCGCCGCCGAGCTGGTGATGATCAAGAAGTCCGACGGCATCTTCCGCCCCGAGCGCAAGACGCCGCGGCCGGTGGTGCACGGCCCCGAGACCGCGATGGTTGTGGGCACCAGCGGCAAGGAAATCGAGGTCGACAGACACGGCCGCATCAAGATCCAGTTCTTCTGGGATCGGCTGGGCAAGAACGACCAGGACAGCTCGTGCTGGGTCCGCGTCGCGCAGCCCTGGGCCGGCAAGGGCTTCGGCACCTGGGCGGTGCCGCGCATCGGCCACGAGGTGGTCGTGAGCTTCCTCGGCGGCAACCCGGATCGCCCGCTCGTGACTGGCTCGGTCTACAACGCCGTCAATGTGCCGATCTGGGAGTTGCCCGCGCAGCAGACGGTCAGTGGCATCAAGACCCAGAGCACCGAAAAAGGCAGCGCCGACACCTTCAACGAGCTTCGGTTCGACGACAAGACGGACAAGGAATACATCTGGTTCCAGGCCCAGCGTGACTTCATGCGCTACGTGAAGAACGACGCCTTCGACCTGATCGACAAGAACGAGTCGGTCAAGGTCACGCTGGTGCGCAAGGCGGTGGTCGGCAAGAGCCAGTTCGTCGACATCGGCGAAGACTCGATCACCCATGTCGCGAAAGACCTGCACCTCGATGTCGGTGGTGACCGCATCGAGAACATCGTCGGCGTGAACCAGCTGACGGTCGCGAAGGCGTCCGACTCGAAGATCGGCGGCGCGCTCGGCTTCGACGTGACCGGCAAGATCGCGATCAAGTCGGCCGATGCGGTCGCGATCACCGCCGGCGGCAAGATCTCGCTGAAGACGAGCAAGGCCGACGTGTTGCTGCAGGCCATCAACCTGCACCTCAAGGGCACCGCCAAGATCGTGCTCGAAGCACCCGGCGGCATCACGCTGAAGTGCGGCGGCTCGCTCGTGAACCTGAGCCCGGCCGGGGTCGACATCGTGGGCCCGATCGTCAAGATCAACTCGGGCGGTGGTGGCGGCTCGGCCACTGCGGCCGAGGCGGCCGAACCGGGCAGCCCGGCCAAGCCGAAGAAGCCCGAGGAGCTGAAGAAGAAGGACTACGACGACCTCTTCAAGGACCCGCTGAAGAAGTGAGGCCATTGTTCTTGACAGAACAGCGCGAACCCTTCGCGCCGAGGCGCGGAGTTGTGTTGTCCCCTCTCCCCCTGGGAGAGGCGCCCTCACCCCAACCCTCTCCCAGGGGGAGAGGGGGCAACGCGAGCAGCGAACGAACCTCATCCTTGCCAACCCGATGGAACGCTGATCCCCCGATGTCCGACGCGCAAGCCAACGCCCTTTCCTACGCGCAGCAGAAGTCCGCCCTCTGGAACCGCAGCGGCGCGCGGGTGCATGCCGTCGTCGACGGCCTGGTCGTGCCGGCGATGAGCGCCAAGCTGGCCGACGCCGACGTGGCCGGCTGGGACTGCCTGCAGCGCGGCGCGCTGTCGGCCGAAGCGGCCGAGCGTGCGGCCTACATCGTCGAGCTGCGCGACGAGTCGCCGTTCACCGACTGGCTGTTGACCGTCGCCACCACGGCGCATCCGCGCTGGGGCGTGCTGATGGTGTCGAACCAGGCGCTGCTCGCGATGCGCCAGCACTGCCGCGACCTGTGCAGCGTGGCGCTGCCCGACGGCGAGCGCCGCAACTGGCGCTGGTACGACCCCGACGTGCTGGAGGCGCTGCTGCCGGCGCTGTCGGCCGCGCAGCTCGACGAGGTGTTCGGCGCCGGCCAGGCCATGGTGCTGGCGTCGCGCGATGCCTGGACCTGGCATGCGATGGAGCAGGGTGTGCTGGTCAGCAGCGTTCGCCCGTTGATGGCGACTGCTCCTTGATGACACGCGCGAACCCATGCTGCGCCTGACCCACGACCAGAGCGACCTGCTCGAGCAGCTGACGGTGCGCCGCCAGTCGCACGCGGTCAGCGCGATGCTGGCGCAGGCCTGGCCGGCGGTCACCGAGCGGCTCAAGGACCGCTGGCCGGCGTTTGTCGAAGCGGCGATGCAGCAGGCGCGCAAACACGGCGTGTCCGACCTGCCCAGCATGGCCCACTTTGCCGGGCTGTGGTGCCTGTGGGGAGCGGCATTCGAAGACAAGCCGGGCTTCGAATGGGCGCACGAGATCCTCGCCGACCCACGCCGTTCGCCGCCGCTCAAGGTGCACCAGCTGATGCACCACACCCGTGGCGAGTTGCAACGCCGCCAGCCGGCTTCGGCGGCATCGGCGGCCGGCGTGACGCTGGCCCAGTTCGACGCCACCGCGGCGGTGGTCGAGACGCAGGCGGCGCTGCTCGCCGCGGCGCGTTCGGTGTATCTGTCCGACGAGCCGCCGGTTCGCATCAAGCCCTGCGACCTGGCGAGCGTCGACCTGATGCTGGCCGAGCTCGACGGCCTGCAGGAGTACCGGTTGCTCGCCGGCGCCTGGCAGCGTCACGCGGTGGCCCGGCTCGCCGCGGCGCCGACCCACCTGAGCCGTTCGCCCGACGAGCCGATGGTCTTGACCGTGCTCAGCAATCCGTTGCGCGCCGGACCGGTCGCACGGTTGAACCTGCGCACCGAGACGCATGCCGTCTGCGATACGCGGGTGCATCCGGAGATCGTGCACAACAACCTGCAGGGCCGGCTCGCCTGGAAGGGCCGCGACGCCGCGCGCCTGAGCCTTGCGCTGTACGCGGCGCCGCCCGAGCCCGGCGTGCTGCCCGGCATCGCGGCATTGCGCGAGCCCGACCTGCAGACCGTCAGCGCCGCGACCTGCGGCTTGCGCGATGTCGGCGCGCCGTTCGGCGACCTCGAGCTGACGCTGCAGGTCTACCCGGCGACGCAGTGGCTGACCGAGGTCAAGCACGCCGCCTGGCCGGCGATGCACTGGCCGGTCGCCGGCGATGTCGAGCCGCCGACACTTGCGACCTGCCGGCTCGAAGCCGATGGCGCGGCGCGCGACGCGTCGGCGTGGCAAAAGAGCTGGGTCGGATTGCGCGCCGCGTTGGCACAAGGCATGGAGAAGATGTTCAACGCCTGGTCGCGTGCGATGAGCGGCGGCTCGCCGCGGCTCGAGGTGCAGGCCGAGCTGCTCGCCGGCCAGGCCGGCCTGACCTGGGGATACCGGCGCACCGACCCTGCCCGCACGCTGCTGCGGGTCGAGGGCCTCATCGACATGGTGGCCGCCGCGCTCGACGTGCACCTGTCGGGCGAGCTCGCCATCGGCGGGGCGCGCTCGCGCATCCACCTGAGCACCAAAGGACGCAGCGAGCTGAAGATGACGCTCAACGAGATCGGCGAACAAGGCCCCGAAGACCACGCACTCGCGCTGGCCGTGCGCGCCTGGCGCTTCCCGTTCATGTTGGAGGTCGAGACGATCACCAGCCCCGAGCTGACGGCGCTGTCGGCGGCCCCGGCGCCGGCCGCGCTGCTCGGCGCGATCAGCGGCAAATGTGGTCTGCGCCCGCGCCCCGACGGCGCCGGCAGCCAATGGTTCTGCAGCATTGCGCTCGAGCCGGCGACAGCGGTGCTGGCGGCGCGCGACCCGATCGTCGGCAACGCGACGCACACGCTGCCGCTGCTGCCGGCGTTGTCGCTGGTCGAGTGGAGCGCCGGCTGATGGAACGGCTGCTGATGCTGCATCTGCAAGCCGGCGCATGCGCGGCCGAAGTGCTGCTCAACGGCATGCCGATCGCGTTTGTCGGACCCGAAGGTGGGCACGCCTGCCTGGCGGTGCACGAGTACACCTTGACCGGCAAGAACCGGCTCGAGCTGGTGGTCGGCGGCGGTATTCCGGGCCAGCCGGTGGCGCCGCAGCCACGTGCCCCGGTCGTGCCGACGTGGGCCCGGGCGCGGCTGGTGCTGGCGCGCCAGGGCAAGAGCGCTGCCGATCCCGACGTGCGGGTGCTGGTGTCGGTCGAATGGCTGGCGCCCGAGGGCAAGAGCTACGACGCGCCGGCGACGCAGACCAAGGACGTCGACCTGCCGGTCAACTTTCCGCGCTGGCGCTGGCTCGACGCGCCGCCGATCGGCATCAACCCGGCGGTTCAGCGCCAGGTGCTCGAATTCGTCCAGCAGCTCGCGCTCGATCTGGCGCGCGGCGACCCCGAGAGCCTGCTCGCCGCGGCCAAGCTGCGCTTCGACGAATTGGCGCTCGCCTACCAACGTACCACGACTGAGGGGGTGCAGCGCTTTCGCGATCACCTGCAGCAGTTGTATGCTGCCAAGGCGCTGAAGCTCATTCCGCCGAGCGCCGACGAGCTGGTTTTGCGACCGCTGCTCGATGGCCGCCTGATCGATTGCCTGACACCCGAAGGCGGGCCGGCATTGCGGACGCAGAATGAGGCACCGGCGCTTGGAAACCATGCGTGGCCGCTGCGCTTGGCCATGGTGGAGGGCAAGATCTATGTGCTGCGCTGACTGGGGAAGGAAGCCGTGATCACTCTCACCGTCGTGTCTTACAACGGTGCTCCGCTGGCGCAGCCGCTGGGGGCGCAATTCGACGAGATGGGCGGCAACATCGGCCGCGCCGACACCAACCAGCTGGTGCTGCCAGACCCCGAGCGAACGATCTCGCGGGTGCATGCCCAGGTGGTGTTCCGCAACGGCCGCTATGCGATCGTCGACCGCGGCAGCAACCCGGTCTCGGTCAATGGCCGCCAGCTCGGCAACGGCCAGGAGTCGCCGCTGCAAGCCGGCGACAAGGTGCAGATCGGCGGCTACCTGCTGAAGGTCGAAGCGGCCGCGGCCGGTGGCCGCGCCGGCGCCGCAGCCGACCCGTTCGCCGATTTCGGCGGGCTCGCCGCGCCGTCGCCGCCACCGCGCAGCCAGCCGCCGGGCGGCGGCAACGTCGATCCGCTGGCTGCGTTCGGCATGGCGCCGGCCGCGCCGCCCCCGCCGGCGTACGGCAGGCCCGCTGCGGCGCCGCCGTTGCCGGCGCACGCGGGCGGCATCCCGGCCGACTGGGACCCGTTTGCGCCTGATCCGCCGTCGGCGCCGGGGCGTCCGGTCGACCCGTTCGGCCGCGCCGCCGGTCACGCCGATCTGGGCATGGAAGTCGGCGGCCGCGGCGCCGGCCCGCTGATCCCCGACATGCCGGGATCCGGCCCGTCCATCGGCGGCAGCGAATCGCTCGACAACCTGTTCGGCCTCGGCGCGCCGGGGTCGAGTTCGAGTGATCCGTTCGCCAACTCCGCGCTTCGCGGCGCTGCGGCGCAACCGAACATGGCTGCCCACAGCGACCCGATGCGCTCGTTGAACGCGCTGACGCCGGGCTCGGCCGGCGCGGCGCCGGATCGCGGCTCGGAGTTGCAGACGCCGTTCCAGTTGCCACCGATGGTGCCGATCCAGCCGCCGGCAGCGAGGTCCTTGAGCAGCGTCAACGTCTCGCGGCCGCGCAATTCGGGATGACGTCCGCCGGCGATCAGCTGCTGGGTCTGCACGAAGAACTCAACCTCGCGGATGC
>Ga0209515_10006612_pt1 | contig 14322 bp, 14 predicted proteins | sample Subgroupgradi54m_FD_187454 | JGI IMG/M metagenome (GOLD analysis project Ga0209515, IMG submission 187454) | Subsurface groundwater microbial communities from S. Glens Falls, New York, USA - GMW60B uncontaminated upgradient, 5.4 m (SPAdes)... ...
GTAGCAACAAGGGAATCTGTAAAGGATTCAAGATGATGTACTAACATTCCAGTTGTCTCCCATACTCTGTCATAGATAGTAGTACTTACTGCTGGCACAGTTGTCAATGTTCTACTCAAAAGTTCGCCAAGTGAATAATCAGAGATTGGCAAGTTCTTTTCAGATTTTATGTCGTTTACCATTTTCTAGCCTCGAGTAGATCTGTAAAAAATGTGCGTGATAAACTAGTCATAGATCATAGAATTTCCATTTTATAGATAAAACTAGGGACGATTACTAACTATGATAATATTGATAATTCTGGAATAGTATAGTTATCAATTCTGATACTGTGCATATTGTTATAAATTTTTGAAAAAAGACAAATTAAGAGATGATAGACAATCACGATATTCATAAACCTAATAGAATCACAGCATTTGTAAAAAATTATCCAATACCTGTTTTTGCTATAATTGGCTTACTTGTAGGCAGCGTATTTCACTGGACCCCCCATCAACAAGAATTAGGCCATTGGATTTGGTTTGTTACATTAGTTGTTGGCGGGGCACCAATTATTTGGCAAACCATACGTGAGATGCTTCACCGTCATTTTGCATCAGACATTGTAGCGCTTTTAGCTATTGTTGCTGCAATATTGATGAATAACGCCTTTCCAGGTTTAGTAATTGTTCTTATGCAGTCGGGTGGGAAAGCTTTAGAGGATCACGCATTCAAGAGAGCGTCTTCCTCCCTTGATGCGCTTCTTGCACGTTCACCACGATTAGCTCATAGAAAAAAAGATCATGACTTTGAAGAGATCAATGTAGCAGATGTTAGAGTCGGAGATTTACTTTTAGTACGACCAGGGGATCTTGTTCCAGTAGATGGTGAAATAATTTATGATCAAGCAGAAATAGATGAATCAGCTCTTACAGGAGAGCCTTTGCCCAAAATAAAAAAAATGGGTGAACAGGTATTCAGTGGAACAATAAATGTAGGAAATGCATTTGAAATGAGAGCTAGTAAAATTAGCGGCGAAAGCCAATATGCAAAAATAGTTCAACTTGTCAGAAAAGCTCAACAGGAAAAAGCGCCAATTCAACGACTTGCAGACCGTTATGCAGTATGGTTTACTCCCATAACAATTTGTTTCAGCTTGCTTGGGTGGCTATTAACAAACAATGTGGAGACTATTCTCGCGGTACTTGTTGTTGCAACTCCTTGTTCACTAATATTTGCAACCCCTGTTGCCATCATAAGTGGGATAAATAGAGCGGCAAAATCTAACATAATCATCAAAACAGGAGCAGCAATTGAACAGGTTGGAAAAGCTCGGGCGGTGGTTTTTGATAAAACTGGTACCATCACATTTGGAACACCCATAGTAGAGAAAGTCATACCAACAAATAACATCAGTTCTGATGATCTTTTGCGCAAAGTTGCAAGTGTAGAGCAATTATCCTCACACCCCACAGCTAGTGTATTAGTAAAGAAAGGACAAGAGATGTTTGGTAAGCTTCCAGTTCCAACAAACTTTCACGAATTAGCAGGAGCTGGAGTCGATGGAGATGTTGAGGGAGAACATATTGTAGTAGGATCTCAAAGTGTCTTTGAAAATTTTATAGATTCAGGATTTGCCAAATATATTCAAGAAGTAAAAAAGCAAATCAGCTCAGAAGGAAAAATGTTAGCGTTTGTAGGCATTAACAACAAACCTGCGGGTGTAATTGTATTTGGAGACAAGATACGTCCTGATGTCAATCCCATGATGAACCATCTCAGAGAACTTGGAGTTAAACAGACCATCATGTTAACAGGTGACAATCTGGATAATGCAAAAACTATTGCTCAGCAAGCTGGCATAACAGATCTTGAAGCTAATCTATTGCCCGAACAAAAAGTAATAGCTGTAAAAAAACTAAAACAAGAATTTGAAAATATTGTGATGGTTGGAGACGGTATTAATGATGCCCCTGCCTTGGCAGCATCTACAGTAGGGATTGCAATGGGCGCACATGGTACTGCAATATCCGCAGAAGCTGCAGATATTGTCTTGTTAGTTGATGACATTTCAAAAGTGTCTGCCATAATAGAGATCGGTCAAAAAACCCTACGTGTTGCAAAACAAAGCATCTTTATCGGATTAGGCGTAAGCTTTGTTTTTATGGTAATAGCAAGCTTTGGATATATCCCGCCAGCAATAGGAGCATTGCTACAAGAAGTACTTGATGTAAGTGTCATTTTAAATGCATTACGTGCAAGGTAATGCTTGTCATCTTTACCTAGACAAATTCATTTTAACCAATTTAAAAACACGATTATGACCGATAACCAAGGCGTTCTCGTCGATAAATCAAGATATCTATTCTAACAATTTCAGTTTGTAACCGTGTTTACTCATGATTTCCTGCACTTCATCATCACTTACTTCATCGAACTCTTGATAGAATTCACCGACTGCGTTGAAAATATATGGAGATTGTAAAACCGCCACTTTGTCTGCTATTTGATTTAGTTTTTCAATAGTTTCTTGCGGTCCTACAGGCACGGCTATAATGAGTTTCTTTGGCTTTTGTTTTTTTACCCATCGAGCAGCTACAAACATGGTTGCTCCTGTAGCAATCCCATCATCAACTATAACAACAGTTTTTCCAGCCAAATCATATTCTTTGCTTCCTCTAAATTTCATCAATCTTCGCTCTATTTCCTTCATCTGTCTTGCAATCTCTTCTTCAACAAAACTTTCTGGGACATTTAGCATTCTAGTAATTTCTACATTGGGAAAATAACTTCCATCATGTATCACTGCACCTATTGCAAGTTCTGGATTGTCAGGAGCACCAACCTTTCTTGAAATCACGACATCCAATTTACAACCCAAAATAGTAGAAATCACGTCACCGGTAACTACCCCGCCTCTGGGTATTGCAAGAATTACAGGATTTTCTTTTTTTAACCATAACAGTTTTTCTGCAAGTTTTTTTGCCGCATCTATTCTATCTTTATAGATTATGTCCATTATTTGCCACTTTGCCTTACTAAATGAATCACAAACCAATCAGCTGCAAGCCGTGCTACCACTTCAAGTGTGCCAGACTCTTCAAAAAGATGAGTAGCTCCAGGGACTATTACCATTTTTTTCTCAGATTTTAGTTTATCAAGTGCTTCTTGGTTCATGTCTATTACAGGATAATCATTCCCCCCTACTAGGAGAAGAGTTGGAGATTGAACCTTATGTAATACTGGACCGGCAAGGTCAGGTCGTCCTCCTCTTGAGACAACTGCATTAACTACCTTAGTATATTGAGATGCTGCGACAAGAGCTGCGGCAGCACCAGTACTAGCACCAAAGTAACCAATATTGAGGTGTTTTGTTTCATTATTTTTTAAGAGCCAATCAGTAGCGCCAGTTAGTCTTTGAGCTAAAAAATCAATATCAAATCTATGTTGTCCCGTTTGATCATCAATTTTTTCTTCTTGTTGTGTTAATAGATCAATTAGCAACGTAGCAAGGCCAGCTTTGTTAAGCACTTGAGCAACGTATTTGTTTCTTGAACTGTGCCTACTGCTACCACTTCCATGAGCAAATAATACAATTCCTTCTGCACCTTTTGGTATGGTTAAATCTCCGTTTAATTTGACGGAATCAGTAGATACCAGTACGGAACGTACTTCGGTATAACGACCATGTCTTTTAGTTATTGGTCCCATGCCCACCATGCCATCCAAGATCATCGAATGACTTTCACTTTTACAACACTTGCAATTTGTTTTCAAACAATCACGAACAAGACCGTGATCGCAGTCTTTACATGTACATACACCATCTCTGGGGGTTTGGTTAATTTCAAGATCAGATTGTTTATTCATATATTGGATCTGCCGTCATCATTTAAAACTGGTTTTAAGCTCTTGTATAGCTATCAATCATAAGATGGGTTACTTTATCATACGAGCCTAAAGTTGCAAGCCTGAACTGTACGTACATTTTTGCAAAATTAGTAGCCATCTCAATTTGGTTTAAGGTCATTTCTGTAAAAGATTTCCAATACATTTCAAAGGCTCCCAGTATGGACTTGTCCATTCCTAACTTGTCAAAAAATGCCATTTCAGATACATACCAAGTGGCACATATGCCATCGATGACTTGTAGATATTTTGTGTAAAGATCAGAATAAAGTTGCACATAGATTGGAATTTGTGACTCGATTTTTTGAATTATCTCTGATGTATTATTTTTTGTTACACCAGTAGAAACAGTTTTCTTTTTTTCCGATGATTCTGCTTCCCTTTTTGCAGTTTTGATTGCCTCTGCCATTTTTTCTTTGGTCATGTTTTCAACTGTGGTGATTTTTTCCATTGTTTCTTTTGTCATTGTTTATAATGTCTTCTCATCACTCTTAAGCATATTACATCATTATCAAATTTGATAGGAATAGAATTTTCAATTTTTGTCAGTCTTTACTTCTTGTGACATGATAAAATAAAAAGTGGCTCCCTCTATCCTTTCGAATTCAAGATCTACTAGCAAGCCAAGCACCAACCTCGGGCCATAACTTCTCATGAGCTATCGGACTAATGCAAAGCCCAACATGTCCTGTTGGAAACTCAATTAGTTTTTTATCAGTACTACCAATAGCGTCCATTATCGACTTACTTGAGGACGGAGGAACAAGGTCATCTGTTGTACCTACTATATCCAGGACGGGTATTGTGATATTTTTTAGGTTGATGATATCAGAACCCACTTTCATCTTGTTTTTTATCAACAGATTCTGTCTATAGATTTGATCAACTATCTCGCGATAAACTTCTCCTATTATGGGCGTGCTGTCATAAAGCCAAGTTTCAATTGCAAAAAACTGCATGATTTCATCAAGAGTTCTAGGCTCACTAAAATAGCGAGGATATTTTAGCGTGGTCTCTATAGGATTTCTTAAAAAGAATGCCAGATTCAAGAGCCATCCTGGAACGTTTCCAAATGTATCTACGAGATCATCAGCGTTTAGATGCGCGGCCCAGTTTTCTATTATTGTTTTTTCCTTTTCAATATCCACAGGAGTCGCATGCAATATCAAGTTCTTAACACTATCCTGATTTTTAGCAGAATAGATAAGAGCAAAAAGTCCGCCCCAGCAATAACCAAATAAGGATACTTTTTGAGAACCAGTAAGTTCCTTAATTTTTTCTACTGCATTTTCAACGTACTCTTCAGCGTAGCTTGCAAGGGTTAGATCTTTGTCATATGATGCCGGAGTTCCCCAGTCCGTTGCATAAATATCAAAACCTTGACTCTGGAGATTTTTTATAACACTAGACTTTGGCAAAAGATCTAAAATGTAATGTCTGTTGATAAGCGAATATACTACAAGAAGGGGGGTCTTGTGTTTAGAGGGAAGATCTGATTTGTAGTGAAGCAGATTGAATCTACCTTTCATCTCGATGACCTCTGATGGTGTTCGGTTTATGCTATCTCTCAAGGGTTCTAACATTTTATTTGCATAAGATAAAAAATCGTAAAAATTTTTAGTAAATTCCTTGTAATCAGAAAGACTGACTAGCTTGAGCCATGAATCGATATAATCTGCCATGCTTGATGACAATGCATCATCATTTAGATTATCTCGCAGAGTTGTGTCAAAAGAGGATCGAATGGTTTTCTCAATGTTCTGAGCCGTTCCTTCCCTAGCACTTAGAAAAGTTTCAAATGCTTTTGAGCTGGCGTCAAAAAGTGCCGAATTGTATTTTAATACAAAATCAGACCAGTTTAAAACATAATCATAATATGGATTAGAGGCTTGTTTCGTTGTATTATTAAATATCATTGTTTGAACTGTAAGAGGCAACAAATTAGGAAAGGATGGGATCGAATTTTAAGGTAATTGGCCATTATCAAGCTTGGTAACCTTGAACGCCTAGTATGACTAATTCATCTCGAATATCGAAGAGAGTTGCTTGTACCAGCTAGAAATCATGATTGATAATGATAATTGAATTTATCTATAGTTAATGTTTTACAAACGTAAGAAATGGCAAAAAATTGTGAATGTGGTTCTTGTGGCCATGAAACTGTGGAAGAATGTTTTAACAAGGAATGCAAATGTTGTCTACCGGATCATTTGGGTGCTTTTGGAAAAAATAGATAATGACCCTGAAATAATGTTTCTATTAGGCAGTAATGTTTTTTGTCAGTAATCCATAACAAGTTTAAGATTTTAGCAAGAGATCAACGTAATTTGTACCCGATAGTGGCAAGTTTTGTAAGAGAATCACGTGATGTCAACTACATCTTCGTTATTCTCATTGCTAAAACTCCATTGGAATGCATCTACAATATCCCTTGCAGTCACAATTGCAGCTATCTTGCCATCTTTAGTTAAAACGAGTCGTTTTATTTTTTTTGCAGCCAACATCTTTGCAGCATCACCACCAGCTATTCCAACTTTAGTTGTTATTAGTGGAGACGAGGAATAACCTCCCACCTTTCCTTTCAAGTCGATCTCATTATTCAAAACATTTACCAAAAGATCCCTTTCTGTAAATATCCCAAACGGAGTACGGTTTTTCTCAACAATAACACTTCCAATTCTTTTTTTGTGCATTAGTTTGCATGCCTCCATAATCGTATCATTATAAGATACCTTGTAGATCTTTTTGCTCATTACATCATCTAGTGGAGGATTTCCTCCAGTTCGTCTAAATCCTCGTACCATATCTGAAGCAGTAATTATTCCAACCAAATGTTTTTTATCAAATATCAATAACCTTGCTTTTTCGGATATCATGATTTTAGCTGCATCAATCAAATTCACATCTAGTGATATGCTTGTGAAAGGTCGAACAACAACATCTTTCATAGAAATGTCTGGAATTTTTTTATCATATGCTATGTATTGTAAAATTTCTCTTTCTGTGAAAAGACCTCTTATGTTACGACCTTCTTTTACTATAAGATTGCCAATTCCCTTTTCAGCCATAAGAGAGATTGCGTCTGGAAAAGCAAATTTAGGTCCTATTGTTACAGGATTAGGAGTCATATAGTCAGCCACTTTCAATTCTATTGTTTTTAATGTCAACATCAGATAAGAATTAAAAATCCTAGATAAAACCTCACCCCGATTATCAATGTTGGAATTCTAGAAAGGGTAACAACCTTTACAAAATTCAGAACTTTGTGATCCTTTGGTCACCAGTTATCTTGAAAACATATTCCTTTTGGGTCCATGTTTTTTCTTGTTTGGTTATTACCCAAACATAACATCATATTGAATAATAAAAAAATGATCATGATTAGCAAGATTGATAACGAATAGTGAAATATCACATTCCAATAATTTTGACCTTTAGAGAATTTTTGCTATTATTATGAAGTCAATCAGTGAACAACCATTACTGGGCAATCAGATTCTTCGGAAATTTTCCTACTGACACTGCCAAGTGCCATTATTTTTCTAATTTTTGTAAGACCCCTGCTTCCTATTATAATTAGATCAATTTTGTGACTTTTTGCAAACCGCAATAACGAGTCTGTTGGGCGTCCAGCCATTACGTCGCATCGTACCTCAACACCCACCTGCTTACAATATTTCATTTTATTTTGAAGCATGGTGTTGGCTTTCAAATTTTCAGATTCTAAAAATGCTCTTGTTAGTTTTCTTAGTTTCTTGTTCACAATTCCCGCTAAAACATTAGAAGGTGCATCCAATGAAACGTCAACTACATTAACGATATGCAATGTAGAAAAAAACTTTTTTGAAATTTCAATAGCCTCATCCAAAGCTTTTTTTGAGAATTTGGAACCGTCATAAGGGATAAGAATTCTTTTGTATTTTGTAGAAGGCGGAGGTCGTTCACCTTCCAATTCTTCAATCATCTTTGATGCTGCATTATCTATCCTAGAGATATGTTCTAGAAATTTTTCATAAGAACCATATCTGGCTCTGTCTAATATTACAGATACACTATTTTTTATGACAGATAGTTGATTTTTTAAATCAGTGTAGTAAGCATCTTTGTTCTGTTTAGAACTCATTTAAAAGTGACCTCACATGTAACTTATTTCCTCTTCTTGGCCTCGTTATTTTATTCAAAACTAATATCCCAAAATCTACAGTTATACACGTTTTAAGCTATGCAAAGTGCGAATCCTTTTTTATCAATCGAAAATGCGTTTCTACTTCACTATAAGCTCGCGCAATGTCTGTAGAGCTTATTATGCCTTCCAAGTTTCCATCTTTGTCAACTGTAGGTATTCCACTTACATTATACTCTGTCATCAATTTTGCCGCTTTTGAAAGATCAGCCTCAGATTCAATTGTCAAAAGTTCATTTGCGATTAAATCACCAACTTGTAATTCTTTTGCAGATGCTTTTGGTAAAAGATAATGTCGTGTATCGTGTTTTCCAAGTTTAAAATATTCGCTGTTTCGCAAAAATGTATCATATGTTATTACTCCAATAGGTTTTCCTTCACTATCAGTTACAACTAATCTTGAAATTTTGTTTACGTTTAACATGTTTAGTGCATACATTAATGAATCAGATTTTCTGCAAGTAATCATTTTTCTATTCATGTAATCTTTTACTTTGTAAACACCTGTGTATAGATTAGAAAAATTTTTTACAAGATCTGATTTTGTAGTGATACCAACTAATTTTCCTTCATTATCTACTACTACAATGGAGCTTATCTGAAATGTTTCCATACGAATTGCACATTGTTCCAAGTGATCATGCTGTCCAATTGTGATATTAACAGGGTTTCTACTCATAATCTCATCAAGTGAGATTTTATCCAAAGCTCTAACAGTCTTGTCTTTTTCTAAAAATCTGCCCATGTCGCGTTCGGTCACAATTCCTACTGGAAAATTATCTTTAACAATTACAATTCGTTTTATGTCGTTTTTTTGCATTAGGAACAACGCATCATGTATTGTGTTTTCTGGCTCCAGTGTAATTACCGGGGATGTGTATAGTTTCACTTGAACTCTCACTATACATCAGTCCTCAATCCTAAATTTAAAAGGAAGTCTGATTTTCAAGTCTGATTCTCACCGATTTTTTAAGAAAAATTTGTGAAAGTCCTAATTCTCTGGTATTCCCAAAGCATTAGGAACAATCTCTACTTCAAGTGAACTTCCTTTAAAACAGATCATTATGGCTTTAACCTTTGATTTGTACAAAAAGTACTTTTTACCATCATCGTTAATAGAGCCAGAGATTCTCAAGAGTTTGTTGTCGTATAATTCTTGTACTCTTCTGTATGCCGTACTGATAGGTATTTGACAATCAGCACTAAGCTCTATTGCAGATTTTGGCGAATCCATTGTTGCTTCAAGTATTGCTCTGGAATACTTGTCTGCTATGATTCTAAGCAGTGCATCTTTTGAGGTCTGTTCTTGAACCTGTTTTCCTTCTAGTAATACTTGCATGCATACAGTATTTTCTTAATTTGATATAATGAGCAGGACTGCATTGCCGTGCAATGCATACAATTCATTCATGAATAATTAAAACTGGACATGGAGCTAACTCGGAAACCCTCCTGCTAACACTGCCAAGTGCCCTTATTTTACCAATTCCGTGCAACCCCTGACTTCCTATTACGATTAGATCAATCTTCCTTCCACGTGCAAACTTGAGAAGCGCCTCAACTGGACTTGTCCCAGCTATGATATCATAACATGCATCAACACCATTTGCTTTACAGACTGCAACTTCAGCAAGCAGTTCCTTTCGAGCCTGCGATTTTACAGCAACCATAAACTCCCTAATGGATTGTTCCAGCACCTTATCTTTTTTTAATAAAGCAAGTAACATACCTGGTGGAAAATCCGATGTATCAACTTCTGTAACAAGAAATATTTTTGAACCAAATTTCTTTGCTATATGAATAGCATGTATTAAGGCGTGCCTTGAGTACTTTGAACCATCATAAGGTACTAGTATCTTTTTGAAAATATTAGGTTTGAAAATATTAGGCATACTTAGTTTATGAAAAAAACGCACTTAAAGTGACTCGTGAATTTCAGGTTTGATAATCAATGCCGGTAGAATAAGCCGTCTAAATCTTTTTGATGTTATTTTTGATTATTTCTGCCGATATTTTAAGTGATTTTGATTCTGATTCATTCATATTTATTCCCTTAGTTATTGTGGCTCCATGTTTATCAATGATCACAGGTACGCCGATGCAGAGGCCTGATAAACCATATTCTCCTTCTACTAGCACTGAAGATGAAATTTTCAATTTTTCGTTCTTTACTATTGCCTTCACAATATCATAGGAGTGTTTTGCGGCTCCAAAAACAGACGCGCCTTTAAGTTCTGTCAGAGGTTTCCAATAGTTTCTCACCTCAATTGTAGTTTGTTCGATTTTGTTTTTATCAAAATTAATTGGGTTACCATCAAATTTTGCTGTTGAAAATATTGGAACCATTGAATTTCCATGCTCACCTAATACAATAGCATCTATTTTAGACTGATTTATTTGTAGAATTTTTGCAAGCAAGTATCTGAATCTGTCAGAGTCAAGACTCGAACCCATTCCAATAACGTTTTCTCGTGGCAAATTACTCTCCTTTAGAATACAATATGTAATTACATCAATAGGGTTTGTAATTACTACAACTTTTGCATTATTGGCATATTTTTTAATCTTCCTTGAAATCTCTTTTACAATTGGAATATTATATGGTAACAAATCTGCTCTATCAGCAATTATTTTTCCAGCACTAACGGAAACTACTATTACCTCAGAACCAGCAATGTATTCAAAATTATCCGTAGCCGTGACTGATATTGATGAATTTTGTGGTATTGTATTTACAATATCAAGTGCCTCCCCTACGGCTTTAGTCTTATTTCGGTTTACCAAAACAATATCGTCCAGCGATGTTGAAGCAGCAAGAAATCCAATGGCTGAACCAACCCGCCCTACTCCTATTATCGATATAATATCAATTCACACTACTTGATTATCAGTACCGGTATCTTGGATTTATGAACGACATAATTTGCTACACTTCCAAGAAACATCTCTTTTACTGGGCCAAATCCACGTGTTCCAATAACAATAAGATCAAATTTTTTACTATGTGCAAAATCAACTATATCCAATTTTGCCTCACCGTAAACAATTTTTTCATTAAAGACAATACCGTTTTGAGCCGAAATCGTTTTTGCTTCAACCAAAAATTTTCTGGCTTGTTTAAATGCTTCTTTTTTGAACGGTCCTAGTATATCTCCAAATCTTACAGGGTAAATAGGAACGACGTGAAATCCAGTTAGTGTAGCACCACACTGCCTTGCAAGATAAATTGCCTCATTCAACCCTTTGAAAGAGTTTTTTGACCCATCAATTGGTACAAGTATCTTCTTAATTTTTCTCCTAATCATGAAATATTATTTCAAAATGGTTGATTTAACATCTTACCAACAATATCAATGCTGATAATTATATCTGGTATTTATTGACGAGTAATTTGCAAGTCTAATAAAATGCAATTATTGAACTTAATATTAGTCATGAAAATCAGTTTAACTTCTTTTATAGTGCAGAAAAGACTTCCTTGACAGAAGGAAATGATAAACACATTAAATCTAATTTTGAGGGTGTTAACTAGATGAATTCAAGGCAAGCGACGTATGAACATTTGAAGGGAATTCGTGAACGCAAGGTAGACAACATCCTCAGTTCTGCTACAACAATAGAGCCATCATTTACAATTTCAAAAATAATAGGCATCATGCTAGAAAATGATAGTTATGACGTCTTTTGTATCGATAAGAATTCTGTCTTCACAATAAATGCAAGAGATCTTCTAGCTACACGAGACATTTCTAAAATGAAAGTTGATTCATTATTGCACAAAATTCAACCCCTGTCCAAAAATGACACTATAGAAAAAGCAGCTACTATGATGGCTCATTACCGAATGCGTTCTGCACCAGTTGTTGATAATGATGAGATAATAGGCGTTGTCAAAGCAAAAAACATAGTCGAGCTTTTAGCTCAACAAAATTTGAAATGGATTACATCTAACACTATTTTAACCCCAGATCCAATTACGATAAGCAGTAAAGAACATCTTGCCAAAGCAAGAAGTGTAATGATAACAAAGAGAATAGATCACCTTCCAGTAATTCAAGATTCCAAAGTCTCTCATGTCCTAACATCCATGCATGTGCTACAGACCATAACTCCAGAACAAAGAATAGGCAGCGATCAAAAAGGACTCAATCAACTAAGAAGACTTGAATCTCCTGTAGGTAATATTGGCAGTACTCGTATTCCCAAATGCCGTACAAATGATTCACTTAGTACTGTAATAGAATCAATGTTGAAGACAGATACAACTTGTTGTTTAATCACATTATGGGATAATCTTCATGGAATAATAACATACAAGGATCTGCTCAATTTACTTGAGACAAAGATTCCAAGCGAAGTTCCACTTTACATAGTTGGGCTTCCTGAAGACATGAGTAATGCGGAGATTGTAAGAACAAAGTTTCAAAAAATAATAGCAAACCTTACCAAAGTCTATCCTGAGGTTGAAGAAGCAAGGGCTTCGATAAAGACAATCCATGGTCCAGTAAAAGAAAGGCAACATTTTGAAGTAACCCTCAGGGTAATTACTCCATACAGAACATACAACTATACTGAAATCGATTGGGATCTTTCCAAAGTTTTTGATGCTCTTGGAAGACGAATAATTAGAAATCTCTCTAAACGAGGTAAAAAAAGATGGAAGATGTCTGTTAGAAAAATAGACAAGAATCAAATTTTCTAGTTACAACTCATTTTAAAAAGTGTAAAAAACAGCAAACCTTTTGCTTCTGAATAAAAACGCTAAAAACTTGTAAAAATAAAAGATAGCTAATTTACATTCCCATGTTTGGCATCTGCCCAGGCGGAGAGCTTGGTGTAGTAGCTTTTGATGAAGCTACAACATTATCAATTCTAAGTATCATGTTAGCAGTTTCAGTCGCTGATTTGATAACCTGTTCTTTTACCTTTATTGGTTCAATAATTTCTGATTTTTGCATATCAGTGATCACACCACCATTAGTAACTGCAATCCCTGTCCATTTATCTCCTGCATTATGCTTTGCATGAAGTTGAGTTATGGCATCTATTGAGTTCATTCCTGCATTTCTTGCAAGTGCAATCGGTATAGATTCTAAGGCTTCTGCGAACTTTTCAACTGCAAGTTGTGCTCTTCCTGATAATGACTGTGCCCACACTCTTAATTTTGTGGCAACATAGGTTTCAGGGGCACCACCGCCATATACTATCAAAGGTCTTTCAATTACATCTTTTACAACCATCAATGCATCATGAATTGATCTCTCTGCTTCATCGATTACTCTCTGAGTGCCACTGCGAAGAAGTAAAGTAACTGCCTTTGGATTTTTGCAGCCTTCGATGAAAACCCAGTTATCGTTTTCTATTGTTTTTTCTTCAACGTTTTGTGCCTGACCTAAATCTTTTTCAGTTAAATCATTAACACTACCCACGATTCGACCTCCTGTTGCTTTTGCAAGCTTGGCCATATCACTTTCTTTGATTCGCCTCACAGCAACTATTCCTACTTTGGAAAGGTAATGTTGTGCAATATCATCAATACCTTTCTGACATAAAATGACATTTGCATTGGCTGATTTTATTTTATCAACCATACCTTTGATAATGCTGTCTTCTTCTTCCATGAATGATTTTATTTGCTCTGGACTGGAGATGTTTATTTTTGCTTCAAATTCAGTTTTTTCTATTTCAAGAGGTGCACTAATCAGAGCTATCTTTGCATTTTCAATCTTTTTAGGCATTCCACTATGAACAATTTCCTTATCCAAAACAATCCCATTTATCATCTTGCTATCCATAATAGACCCGCCCGTCTTTTTTTCGACTTTGATGTTATTTAGATCAACACTATAACCACCATCTTTTTGTGTTACAACCGCTAGTGCAGCATCAACAACTAACGTTGCAAGATCTGACGCTTCTATTGAGACAAGTTTTGTAGACATAGATGTTGTTGCGATTTTTTCGAGTATTTTCCTATCCTTTGGATCAACTTTTTGTGCAATATCACCTAGAAATGATATAGCTTTCATAGAAGCTTTCTTGTAGCCGTCTGCAATTATTACAGGATGAATATCATTCTCAATAAGGCCCTCTGCTTTTTCTAACAATGCGCCTGCAAATACAACTGCAGAGGTGGTTCCATCTCCGACCTCGCTATCAGTTGCCTTTGCAACTTCTACCATCATCTTTGCAGCAGGATGTTGAACATCCATTTCTTTTAGAATTGTTGCACCATCATTTGTAATAGT
>Ga0209515_10006614_pt1 | contig 14318 bp, 10 predicted proteins | sample Subgroupgradi54m_FD_187454 | JGI IMG/M metagenome (GOLD analysis project Ga0209515, IMG submission 187454) | Subsurface groundwater microbial communities from S. Glens Falls, New York, USA - GMW60B uncontaminated upgradient, 5.4 m (SPAdes)... ...
ACACACCGAAATATTCACTGGCTGAACTCACCCAGTATTTCCTGAAACTCGGCACCACCGGTTTTGGAGGCCCCGTGGCTTTGGTGGAATACATGCGCCGCGATTTAGTGGAGGAGCGCCAATGGATCTCGGAAGAGGAATACAAGGAAGGCCTTGCGCTGGCAGAACTCGCTCCCGGCCCGTTGGCCACCCAATTGGCTATTTTTCTCGGCTTTGTTCACTACGGTATTTTTGGAGCCACCGTCGCGGGACTTATTTTTGTGCTTCCTTCGTTTGTCATGGTGGTGCTCTTGGGCATGCTTTACAAATTGTATGGGGGACTGCCATGGATGCAGGCCGTCTTTTATGGCGTGGGTGCATCCGTGATTGGCATCATTGCCCTGAGCGCCTATAAACTCACAACCAAAACGATCAGTGCTGATGCGTGGTTATGGTTGTTTTATGGGGTCGCGGCAGCCGCTACGATCATCACGCAACAGGAAGAAGGTTGGCTTTTGGTCGGCGCCGGAATTCTGTACATGATGATCAAAGCGCCGCCTCAGTGGATCCAAAAACAAAAAACGGTTTCAGCGTTTTTGCTTTCGAATGTCGGTTTTTGGAAATTCCAATGGCCGACTTTATGGAAAATAGCGTGGCTCTTCACCAAGGCGGGGGCCTTCGTGTTTGGGAGCGGGCTCGCCATTGTGCCCTTTCTCCACGGAGGTGTGGTTACCGATCTCGGCTGGCTGAGCGAGCGGCAATTTTTGGACGCCGTGGCGGTGGCCATGATCACTCCGGGGCCCGTGGTGATCACGGTTGGTTTTATCGGTTACCTCGTGGCCGGTTTCCCGGGCGCCTGTGTGGCGGCATTGGGAATCTTTTTACCGTGCTACCTCTTCACCATCATTCCCGCGCCTTATTTCAAACACATCGCCAAAAATAAAAGCATTAAGGCCTTTGTGGACGGCATCACCGCCGCCGTGATCGGCGCGTTAATGGGGGCCGTTGTTCTTATCGCCATCCGTTCCATCACGGATGCTACGACCGCCCTGATTGCCGCCGGAACCGTCATTGCTTTGCTCACCCTGAAAAAATTACAGGAGCCGACCATCATTCTGATCGCGGCCGCTCTCGGCTTTGTCATCAAAACCGTTGTTTTGTAAATATAGGCCCGTTTCATTGTTTTGCCGCTGTCTGCCCCCAAATCAGCACGAATAAGTCATGAAGTGTCTGATGAATGGCTTCGGAGTCGATGACCACGCCGAACATTTCGTTTTTGACGTACGACATGCATCCGATTTTGCTGCCCTCGTAGAGCAGAATCTCGATATGATTTTTAATGGATTTTGAAAATCAGCACTGTATTTGACTTTTAATTATAGGTTGGATATCATAGATAATGATCTATCCAACCCTTATGACTCTTTCTGAAAAGCTAGTTCAACTGCTGGAAGAAAAACTCAAAAAACTGAATAAACTCAGGCCTATTTCGCCTGCCCTGATTCAAAAGCTCAAAGAAAGATTTGAGATTGAAATGACTTATAACTCCAATGCGATTGAAGGAAATTCATTGACCCTAAAGGAGACTTATTGGGTCATTAGCCAAGGCATCACCGTCAAAGGGAAACCCCTTAAAGACCATCTGGAAGCCAAAAATCATAAGGAGGCGCTGGATTTTTTATACGACCTTGTCACCCCTGGAAGCTCATTCTCCATCTCGGAGCATTTGATCAAACAATTCCATTCTTTAATTATTCAGGACATCAATCGAGATGCAGCTGGTCGGTATCGGAATGTGGATGTTTTTATCACAGGAACCGAACATGTTCCCCCTTCCGCTTTGGACGTTCCCGATAAAATGAATGAGCTGGTGCGGTGGGCAAAGCATCATCATGATAAAATGAATGTCGTAAAATTTGCCGCCGTGCTTCACCATAAATTTGTGCATATTCATCCTTTTACGGACGGTAACGGGCGTACGGGTAGACTTTTAATGAATGTTTTCCTCATGCAACATGGCTTCCCGATCGCGATAATCCAAAAAAATGATCATCAAAAATATTACCGCTGCCTGCAGGCAGCCGATGAAGGGAATGATAAACCTTTGGTTCGATTGGTAGCCCAAACGGTTCTACGCTCCTTAAATATTTATTTAGACACCCTGACCCCCTCAAAGGATAAAGAACCATTCATCCAGCTGTCTCAGGCCGCAAAATACGGACCTTATTCGCAAGAATACCTGAGTAAATTGGCGAAAGAAGGTCGCATTGACGCGCATAAGGCAGGCCGTAATTGGCTCACCACCAAAGAAGCCATTGAAAGATATCGGGCAGGGCGCCGACGGAAAAGAAAATAGACTCATTCCTTATCCAAAATCGCCTTATACTCCAGCTGGTAGATGTGAAGAAAGGTGAGGGCCAGGGAGAGGATGAAGGGGCCGAAAATGAGGCCTTTGAGGCCAAAGGTGGCGACGCCGCCCAGGATGACCACGAGCACCAGGAAGGGGTTGATGGCGTTGGCTTCGCCGATGAGGTAGGGTTTGACGATGTTATCGGCGAAACCGACGATGAAGGCGCACCACAGGGTTAAGAAGATGGTCGGCCACACGATGCCCTGAAAGGCCATGTAAAGCACCGTGGGTATCCAGATGACCGCCGTACCGACGTAGGGAACGGGCGAGGCAAAAGCCATCATGGCGCCCCAAAATACCGCGTTCTCGATGCCAGCCAGGGTAAATCCGATTCCGGCCAAAAATCCCTGGGCGACCGCGGCGCCAAAAATGCCATAGATCATGCTTCGGCTAATGCCTTTGAGTTTGGCGAACATTTCGGTGCGGTATTGTTGCCGGAGCGGGAGCAGGTGGCTGATGTAGTGAACCAATTGTTCCCCATCGCGCAAAAAGTAGAAGAGAGCCAAAAAGAAGAGAATGAGATTGAGGATAAACAGGGAGAACTGCTGGAGGACGTTGGTGGTTTCGGAAACCAGAAAGGCGCTGAGGCTGCTCAGGGCGTTTTGAATATTCCGTGTGATGTCGGCGGCGCTCAGGGGGAAATACGCCTGCAGGGAGGTGATCCAGTGGCCGAAAGCGCTATTGGCCAGGGGCGCTGGGATGAGTGAAAAGGGACTGGAAAAAAGAGTGGAGAGATGTTGGCTGAGGGTGCCGTACGCCTGGGACGCTTCGACCGCAATCATACTGAGGAACAGGGTGATGGGAGTCAGGATGATGAGCGTGACGATGAGCAGGGTTAAGAAAGCCGCCAGGCTGGGATGATGGGGCATTTTCTTCACCAGGGCTTTTTGGATGGGGTAACTGCCCGTCACCACCACGGCCGCGATGATCACGGTACCGATGAACGGCGAAACAAAATAAAACAGCAGCGCCAGGAAAAGAACCAGGAGCGCGATCAGGAAATGTTTTTGCAGGCCGTTGGCTTTGGCACTAGCAGAAGGAGTACCCATGGCATTCAGTATACCATTTTTTTAAAACCCTCAAAAACCAGAAAGGCCGCCAAGGCCGCTCCGACAATGAGGCCCCACACAGGCAGGGACGGCATGACGAGGGAAAATAGACGGCCGAAGGACGTGCCCAAAAGCAGGAGGTGCAAGGCCAAAGAGCCAACGGTCGCCCACACCAGCCAGCGATTGGAGAAGGGGGAAAGGCTGAAAAAGGACGCCTGGCTCCGGCTGGAAAAAGCGAGGAGCATCTGGAATACAATCGTGGTGGTTAAGGCGCCGCTGCGGGCGAGAGCCAAGGTGGAATCCGCGTCGGGGAAAAAGCGGTGGATCGCGATGAAAATGCCCAGGGACGCGATGGTGTTGAGCACGGCGGCGATGAGCAGTAGCGCCATTTCCCCGGAGAGAAAATGTTCGGTGGAAGGGCGGGGCGGGCGGTTCATGATATTTTGTTCGCCTTTTTCGGCCGCCAGGGCCAAGGCTGGCAGGCTGTCGGTGACCAGATTCATCCATAAAATCTGCAGGGGGAGGAGCGGCAGGGGCATGCCCACCAGCACCGCCACCCCGACGATGCCAATTTCCCCGGCGTTGCAGCGGAATAAAAAGACGATGAATTTGCGGATGTTGTCGTAAACGCGCCGACCTTCCGCGATGGCCGCCACGATGGTGGAAAAATTGTCATCGGTGAGCACCATGGCGGCCGCTTCCCGGGCGACGTCGGTGCCTTTACACCCCATCGCGATGCCTACGTGGGCGCGCTTGAGAGCGGGGGCGTCGTTGACGCCGTCGCCACCCATGGCCACGATTTCCCCGTTCGCCTGCAGGGCTTCGAGAATTTTGACTTTGTGGAGAGGGTGCACCCGGGCGAACACCGACACGGTTTTAACGGCCAGTCGCAGGGCGTCTTCATCCATTTGGTCGAGCTCCAGGCCGGTGAGCACGCCTTCGGTTTTAATTCCCACTTTATGGGCAATCACCAAAGCCGTGACGGGATTGTCGCCGGTAATCATGATGGTGCGGATGCCGGCGTGCTTAGCCGTGGCCACCGCTTCACGGACGCCCGGACGCGGGGCGTCGAGCATCCCCACGAGCCCCAGGAAAATAACCTGATCCCCTTCCTTGAACGCCATCGCCAACACGCGCAGTCCTTCCCGGGACATTTCGTCATTTTTGGCCAGCACTGCGGAGCGATCCACACTGCCGCAATGGTCAACAATCACCTCGGGCGCGCCTTTGTAAAAAGTAATTTCTTTGCCGGCATACTGGTGACGGGTGACCATGTACTTGCCCTCAGAGGTGAAAGGAACGGGCTCTTCCAAAATGGGAAGCCGAGCCACTTTCTTTTGTTCGGCCGCCTTGAGGAGCGCCAATTCCGTGGGGTCGCCAAAAAGCGGCAATTCCGCCCGGTTGCACGAGGCGCCGGCGAGCATGAGTAGTTCTTCTTTTTGGCCGGCGGGCATCCAGTGTTGCACCACTTTCATGTCGTTTTCGGTGATGGTGCCGGTTTTATCGGAACAGATCACGGAGACACTGCCCAGCGTTTCAATGGCATCAAGTTTGCGGATGAGCGCGCGGTGCCGGATCATCCCCTGCACCCCCAGCGCCAGACAAATGGTGACGATGGCGGGCAACCCTTCCGGCACGGCGGCCACGGCCAGGCTGATGGCGGTGAGCATCATGTTCAGCACTCCCAGCCCCTTTAAAATTCCGAGTCCAAAAAGAAAACCGCAGATGGCCAGCACCCCGATACCGATCTGGTGGCCCACTTTTTTGAGGTTGGTTTGCAGGGGTGTTTCGGGGGTTTCCGTTTCGGCCACCAGCGTGGTGACCTGGCCGATTTTGGTGAGGAGTCCGATGTCCCGGACCACCGCTTCCCCGCATCCCCGGGTGACAAACGTGCCGGCAAAAACCTCATGCGTGACGGCTTTGTCCGCCGGCATGGATTCGCCAGTGAGACTGGATTCATTGATCTGCAGGGAGGCGCTTTGAAAAAGAATGCCATCGGCGCTCAGCTTATCCCCCGCCTCGATGAGCAGGACATCCCCGGGCAACAGTTCTCGTGACGGGATGATGCAGGTTTGGCCGTCGCGACGGACTTTGGCCAAAGGCGCACTGAGCTTTTTGAGCATGGCGATCGCGTTCTCCGCTTTCGTTTCCTGAAAAAATCCGAGTAGCGCGTTGAGGACGATGATGGCTAAAATCACCAGGGCGTCGACTTCTTCCGTCGGATGCACTTCGCCATTCAAAAACCACGGGCCCGCGATCGAAACCACCACGGCCGCCATCAGGATGTACACCATGAAGTTCTGGAACTGGCGAAAAAACAAAACCAACCTCGACCGTGCTTTCACCGGCAGTTCATTCCAGCCATACTGGTGGCGCAGGGCCTCAATGGAGTTGACGGAAAGCCCGTCAACTGAGGCGCTCACTTCTTCGAGAATTTGGGTTTTGGAGGAAATCATGTCTTTAAAGGAAATAGGCTTTTTATTTTTTACTATCACCTCTCCCGGATAATAAAAACATTATAAATGGCTTAAATAAGCCATTTTTTTTTTATTTGTTTCTATCCGGAGATAATAAAGTTTTTTCGTCCGTTGATGGCAATCGGTAAACAGTGTTTCGCTTGGCCCCTTCCCGAGGAACAATCTTGGCAAGAAGACCTTGATTTGTCCATCTTGTGAGTAATTTTGAAACCATAGATGTATCGTGAATATTTAATATTTGACGGGCAATCTCATTCTTTATGTATTTATTTTTGCTTAAATAATATGAAATCTTATCCCATTCCGTAGGAGCATTTTCATTACGAAAAATAACTCTTAATGAATCCTGTAAGATTGGATAAGTGACAAATATTGGGGGATAAAGATTGGCCTCACTCATGGTTTGTCTCATTGCCCTCACGCCTTCATTCTGATCCAGGTTTGGCGGATCGGGAAACTCACGAAGGTGCTTAACGATCAAATCATTACGATAACCACCAGCCCTTACCAAGCCAATATTTGATGGGGTGATATTAAACGGCAGAAGGCCGGGGCTTTCTATTTCAATCCTATCTTCAAAAATTTTTACTTCAATATCTCTCTTGGTGTGATAATCCCTATGAATAACGGCATTCGTAATAGCCTCTTTTACGGCCCTTTCGGGTATCTGATACTGAGTAACAAAACCAGAAGGAACCCGAATGCCTGTTCTTAAAAGGGTAAGCACATATTCATGCGCCTCTTTGATTTGCCTGATAACAGGGCCACCAATTGTTTTAGGAGTGCCAATCAGGTTAATCGTTTCTTTCACAGTTTCTAAATTACCTTCGTATTGAAAAACCCTGATAGTGCATTTTGTATCCATTAAATCATTCGGATATTCAGCAAAAAGCAAAATTGCTGCCCTAGTAGGTAGTAATTTCCCTTTATTATCCTTTTTTGCCAATCCAGTTTTTTCTAAAATTATTCTTATTTCATCCTCCTCAATACCCCTTTTCCTTCTCCATGCTTCGTAATAGATAGTTTTCAGCAGATCAATATTCACCTCAACCAGTTCCGTATCAGCCCTTTCAAAACCCTTTACATAAGCAAAATGAACAATTTCCTGCGGGGATAATCTTTTATTGCCTCTCTCCCCTCTAATATAAACGTGATTTTCAATGGAGCGAAAATGATCCGTAACCTTAGGTACAGTAAGCCAGCCGATTCTTACATTCTTGCCTGGAACATCTATTAATTCCGGCGGCCAAATCGAAGAAATGGGCGGAGAGATTTTTTTAACATTTTGACCAAGTTCATCGTATAATTCAGGGTTTTCCTCAATGCCGAAAATCCTATCCAAACCCTTTGCATTTGATTTTTGCGGATCATCAACACCAAGAATAATGATCCCTCCATCCGTATTCGCCATGGCTACAATGGATTGCAATGTTTTCTCGACTGTTTCATTTCTACTGCCAAGGCGCTTAAATTCAATCGTCCTTGATTCAAAAGGTATGGACAATATTCCTTCGATAAACTTCTTAACATCACTCATAAATTTAATTTCTTATTAAAGATTATGAACTAGGCCAGCAAAAATGAAAAAGATAATAATGGAAGAATAAAATGCTATGCCTGCTGCTGCCCAAGTATTTTGCGAATTACGAAAGGACATAATATTATTCCATTTAGTGTCTTGCCATGCCCACTGATTGCCAAATTTACCCCCAACTATTCTTCCCACAATTGGTATAAAGAAAATTAATAATTTTAATGAATGAATATAAAAAATTCCCCATATAAAACCAAAGAAGAATGCTCCCCAGTTCCAACCCTTAATTATCGCAGGAGGTTGCACTTTCTCCCCTGCCCTGAAGTAATTCATTGTTATCTCATTTTTTATTTCGTCATTTACCTCAAAAGAATCTTCGGGCATTTCTTCACCACACGTTTGGCAGATGAGAAAATCATAATCTTGAATATTCTCACATTTTTTACATTTAGATTGCTTATTCATTTAAAATTATGTTAATAGCCAGCTGTTTTAAAAAATTCTATTACTGCCATAATTACCATTATAACAGTTAGCCAGAACATCGATCTATTTAATTTCACTGATGCCTTATTGGATTCCTGAATTTCTTTAGACAATTTTTCTAATAAGTCTCTTGTTCCTCTTATCGCTTCATTGTCTGTACCAGGGGTAGTGAATCCCATATAATTTTGATTATTGCGCTTAACTTATTTCTTTAGCAGGGTCATTTGGACTAATTAACACTTTTGCTTTTAACTCCTCCTCGGCATCACCAGAGACACGATGGCGAACAAAGCCAGCCCTGTCAGCACAATGGAGCCTCCGCTGGCGAGGTTGTAGAGGTAAGAGACCCAGAGGCCGATGACGACGGAGAAAAGGGCGAGGAAAACCGCGATAACGGCGGTGGCTTTAAAACTGTGAGCCAGGCGTTGGGCGGTGAGCACGGGGATGACCATGAGGGCGCCCACCAGCAGTACCCCCACCACCCGGATGGAAATGGAAATGAGCAGGGCGGCCAGGAGCATTTGGAGTAAGTTGAGGAGCGTGACGCGGAGGCCCGAGGCGCGCGCGACTTCTTCATCGAAGCTGATCAGGTAAAATTCTTTGAAAAAGGCGATGACGCTCACAAAAATGAGGGGAGCCACCACGGCCATGATCTTTAAATCATCAGGACTCACGGTGGTGATACTGCCGAAAAGATAGGACATAAAGTTGGCGTTCGCCCCTTTGGCAAACCCCAGGAGCACCACGGCCAAGGCTAAACTGCCCGAAAGGAAAACCACCAGCACCGATTCGCTGAGTAATTTTTGACGGGAGCGCATGAGCTCCATGCCAAGCACCGCGACGAGCGAAGCCGCCATGGCCATGAGGATGGGGTGGATGCCCAAAATCACCCCCAGCGCTACCCCGGCCAAAGACACGTGAGCCAGCGTGTCGGAAATCATGGAATACCGCCGCGCCACCAAAAAAATACCGATGAGCGGGGCGATGACGGCAATCATCACTCCGGCCTCGAACGCCCGTTGCATGAAATCGAATTGGAAAAGGCTGAGCATGGCTAGTGGCTGTGGGAAATAAATTTGACGTTCTGGCCATAAATCTTTTCCAGGTTTTCCGGGCTGAAAAAAGCTGCCGGGCCCTGATGGCACACCAATTTGCGGTTGATGCAGAGTACGCAATTGACTTCTTTGGAAACAAAATTGAGGTCGTGGGTCACAAACAGGATGGTGAGCCCGAGTGTTTCGCGCAGGCTCCGCAAAAAGGCGTAAAAGATTTCCTGATGGGCCAGGTCGACCCCCACCGTCGGCTCATCCAAAATGAGGAGTTTGGGTTCGGCCGCCAGCGCCCGCGCGATGAACACCCGCTGTTTTTGCCCGCCGGAAAGCGAATCGAGGGGGCGGTCCTGAAGGTCGGCAAGTCCCGTCATCTCGAGAGCCTTTTCCGTCATTCGATCGTCCTGGGGCGTGAAAAAACGGAGCAGGCCCCGGGGCGCCGTGCGGCCGCTTTTGACCATTTCCCACACGGTGGTGGGGAGCGGAACGGCGCTTTCGGACGCGCGCTGGGGCACGTAGCCGATGTGAGTCAGCGCCGCCCGATTGAGGGGCTTTCCAAAAATCCGGATCATTCCCTGCGTCGGTCGAATCAGGCCGAGGAGAAGTTTGAGGAGCGTGGTTTTGCCGGCGCCATTCGGGCCCACAATGCCCACGTACTCTCCCGGATACACGTTAAAGCTGATGTCTTCGAGAATGACATTTCCTCCGACTTGGTAATGGAGGTCGGTGACCGAAAGGATGGGGTCTTGTTTTAGCGGCATTGTAACGCCATTCTAATGTTTTTCAGGTTGTTTTGCATCAGGGAAAAATAATCGGCGCCGGATTGGATTTCGGCGGCGGTGCGGCCTTCCAGGGGATTCAGCACCAGGGACTGGGCGCCGGTTTCACGGGCGAGCGTTTCGGCGAGGCGTGGACTGGCCAGCGTTTCAAAGAAAATGAATTTGATTTTTTTCTGCTGTACTGTTTGGACCAGGTCGGCCAGCGTTTGGGGCGAAGGCTCCTGTTCCGGCGAAAGTCCGGCGATGGGGAGCAAAGTCAGCTGGTAGCGCCGGGCCAGGTAGCTATAGGCATCGTGCGACACCACAATTTCACGCGTGGGACAGGACTTGAGGCTGTTTTTGAATGCCTGATCGAGCTTTTGGAGCTGGATCACCGCCGCCGCCGCGTTGGTTTTGTACGCCGAACGCCCGTCGGGATCCGCCTTGGTCAGCGCGTCGCGAATGAGGCCGACTTCTTTTTGAGCGAGCACAGGGTCAAGCCAAAAATGCGGATCATCACTGGTGGCGAGCCCCAGGTTCAGGGCTACGGGAAGGACGGCAACACCTTTGGATTCCAGATCTTTTTGGAGCCGTTCCGCCCAGGGGTCCAGCCCAAAACCGTTGAAGATGAAGAGGTTGGCGCGGTAAACGGACTCGATGGCTTTGGGCGTGGGTTCGTAATCATGCGGCTCCGTTTGCTCCGGAATTACACGCGTAACGTTGGCACGGTCACCCGCCACTTTTTGGGCCAATTCATACAGCGGATAAAAACTGGCCACCACGTTGATTTTCCCATTGGCCACGGGGCTGGCGGGCGACACGGACTGGCACGCCGTTAAAATCGCGATGATGGCCAAAGTGAGGATTTTTTTCATGGAATATTATTGCGTTCGCATTGTATGGCGATTAAACTCTCATGGCAAACTTTCGCGGCTCAAAACCATGAATACTGTACTCCTGCATGTCATCGGGTGGCTCGTCACTTACCGCTATTGGCTCCTCTTCCCTATCGTGGTGGCGGAAGGGCCGATTGTCACCGTGGTGGCGGGGTTTTTGGTGTTTTTAGGGCAAATGAACTTTTGGATCGTTTACGGGCTGGTGCTTTTGGGAGACCTGACCGGTGACACGCTGTATTACGGACTGGGACGGGGGGGTAAGGCGGCCATCCGTCGCTGGGGAAAATTTGTCGGCCTCTCGGAAAAGTTGGTGGAAAAACTGGAACGCCATTTCCACAAACACGCGGGTAAAACCCTGCTCTTGGGGAAACTCGCCCATGGGTTTGGGGGGCCGGTGCTGGTGGCGGCGGGGCTGGCGCGTATGCCTTATACAGAATTCCTTTTTTACAATCTGGTCGCGACGGCCCCCAAGTCGTTTGCCCTGTTGCTCGTGGGATATTACTCCGGCGGAGCTTTTGTGCAGATGAATCATTATTTGACGCTTTTTGGAGCCGTGTTTTTGGGGATCGGGCTTGCGATTCCCATGACTTACCTTATAATTCCCAAAGTGAGCCAAGGGGTGGTACGGCTCCTAAAATTGGATCAACGCAGTTTATGAAAATTCTGATTGCCAACGATACGTTTTATCCCGACCTGAACGGGTGTGCGTATTTTACCCACCGATTGGCCTTGTGGCTCATGGGGCGGGGGCATGAAGTGCTCGTGATCGCGCCCTCCCGGACGTTCCGGAGCGAATGGACTGAGCGGGGCGGAGTGAAGGTGTTTGGTGTGTGGTCGCTGCCGACCATCCATTACGCGGAGTTTCGCTTTTGCCTCCCGTTTTTCATCAAAAGCCCAATTGCCCGGGCTATCCGGGAATTCAAACCCGACGTGGTCCATGTGCAGGGGCATTTTATGGTGGGGCGAACGGTGGTGAAGGCGGCGCGGGAGCTTGGGTTAAAAGTGATGGGCACCAACCACTTCATGCCCGAAAATCTTTTGCCCTACCTGCATTTGCCCCGCCGCGCGGAAGAGTGGCTGACGCGGAAGGCGTGGAATGACTTTCGGAGCATTTTTGAGAAACTGGACCACGTGACTTCCCCCACCCAAACGGCGGTGGATTTGGTAAAAAAATATGGTTTTTCCGCCCCGATCCAAGTGGTTTCCAATGGCATTGATCTGAAGCGGTTCCGACCGGGGCTGGACGCGGCGTACCTGAAAGGGCGGTACCAGCTCCCCGATAAACCCATCATGCTTTACGTGGGTCGGCTGGACACGGAAAAGAACGTGGCGTTGATTTTGCGCGCGCTGGCCAAGGTGGATCCGGCCGTGGCCCCCCACTTTTTGATCGGTGGAAAAGGGTTTGAAACGAAGGGGCTGAAAGAGCTCACCCAAACGCTGGGACTCGGGGATCGGGTGACTTTTGCCGGTTTTGTGCCCGATGAAGATTTGCCAAGTCTGTACAACGTGGCGGACGCGTTTGTGATCGCCGGAATCGCGGAACTCCAGAGCCTGGTGACGATGGAGGCGATGGCCACCGGCCTGCCCGTGATCGGGGTGGACGCCATGGCTCTGCCGGAACTGGTGCACGACCAGGAAAACGGCTATTCGTTCCCCCCTGGGGATGCGGATCGGCTCGCCCAGGCGATCCAGGCGTTATTCACGGATGAGGAACGGCGAAAAAAGATGGGGCAAAAAAGCCTCGAAATCATTCAGGCGCATTCGATCGATAAAGTCATGTCGACGTTCGAATCGCTGTACGCCTCCCTTGTTTGACCCACTCGTACACTCCGATGTAAATCCCGCTGCCTAAGGCCGCGTACAGCCAATCCCCCGGCGTGAGCGGGGCGGTTTGCAGGAACTGCATAGCGCCCGGCACGTACACCAGTACGCAAACCAACAGCAGGGAAATACCGATGCTCAGGAGCAGGCGCCAATTCGACCACACGTAGCGGGTAAAAAGGGATTCATGGGCGCTGATGCGCTTGTACAGGATGTTCACCCACGAAACCACCGCCAGGGTCACGTACGTGAGCGTGGTGGCCCGGGCATACAGCGGGTGAACGCTTTGGAGACCGATGAAAGAAACGCCGTTCCGGTAAAAGAGCCAGACAAAATTGAGGAAGGCGATGACGCCCATAAGGCATCCCGTCCAGATCATGCTGACCAGCGTGGAGCGATTGAAGACGTGTTCATTGGGATTACGCGGCGCCTGGGTCATGATGGCGTCTTGCGGCGGGTCCCAGGTTAAAGCCGTGATGGGCAACAGTTCCGCCACCAAATCGACCGCCAGGATTTGAAGAGTGAGAATGGCGAGCGGGGTTTTGAAGATCGCCGTGGCCGCGAGACTCAAAAGCACCACCGACAATTCCCCCGTGTTGGTGGTGAGCGACGAGCGGATGGCTTTCACGATGTTGCGGAAGATCGTGCGGCCTTCTTTGACCGCGGCCACGAGCGTCCCAAAGCTGTCGTCCAGGAGAACAATTTCCGCGGAGTCTTTGGCGACTTCGGTTCCGGTTTTGCCCATGGCCACGCCGATGTCGGCGCGCTTGAGGGCGGGGGCGTCGTTGACGCCATCCCCCGTGACGGCCACGATTTCACCAGCGCGCTTGAGGAGGCTCACGATGCGAAGTTTGTTTTCGGGCGAGGTGCGGGCGAAAATCAGGTTGGTGCAAATCAGCTTTTGCAGGAGTTCAATGTCCGACATCGCTTCCAGCTCTTTGCCGGTCACCACCGTGAGTTCGGAATCTTTTTCATCCTGATTCAGCCCGATTTTTTTGGCGATGGCGGCGGCGGTCAGCGCGTAATCACCCGTGATGATGATGACGCGGATGTGGGCTTTTTTGGCGATCTGGATGGCTGCCGCTACTTCCTCGCGCGGGGGGTCGATCATGGAGGCCAATCCCAAAAACACCAAATCCTGTTCGGCCGCCTCCAGATCCATCGACGGAGAAAAGGCATCGAGTTCACGGGTGGCAAAAGCGATATTGCGCAAAGCCATGGAGGCGAATTCGTCGTCTTTGGTTTTAATGAACGCGCGATCCTCATCGGTGAGCGGCCGGATGGCGTGACCATCCCAAATCCGCGTGCAGCGTTCGAGCAAACTTTGAGGCGCGCCCTTGGCGTAAAGGATTTTCTTTCCGTTTTGTTCACGCACCGAAGACATGCGTTTGCGGGCCGCATCGAAGGCGTATTCTTTGATCTCGGGATAGCGCTTGTCCATTTCCATCGGGTTCAGCCCGATTTTTTCACCCAGGGTGATCAGCGCGCCCTCGGTGGGATCGCCGATACAATACCAATCCGGATGTTCCGCATCCGGCGGATTCACTTTGGCATTCGAGGCGAAGAGGCCGGTTGCAAAGAACAGGCGATAGGCTTCGATGGCGTTTGAGGAGAGCGGCTGGCCCGCGGAATCCATCACCGTCCCTTTCGGCTGATACCCCACGCCGGTGATGTCGAGCACGGTGGCGCCGATGAGGATTTTTTGCACCGTCATCTCGTTTTTGGTCAGCGTGCCGGTTTTATCGGTACAGATGATATGGGTGGATCCCAGGGTTTCTACCGCCGAGAGTTTTTTAATGACCGCGTGCTTTTGGGCCAGGCGGTTCGCGGCCAGCGAGAGCGCAACGGAAACTTCGGCC
>Ga0209515_10006615_pt1 | contig 14317 bp, 19 predicted proteins | sample Subgroupgradi54m_FD_187454 | JGI IMG/M metagenome (GOLD analysis project Ga0209515, IMG submission 187454) | Subsurface groundwater microbial communities from S. Glens Falls, New York, USA - GMW60B uncontaminated upgradient, 5.4 m (SPAdes)... ...
TGCCTGGAAGACCTGGCCGCGGAGGATGACCGGCTCTTGGATTTGGCCGAACGCCTGCAGCTCATCGACCAGAAGGCGACGAAGTTCGACGGCACGCTGACATTGGCGGAAATCATCCAACTTGCGAATGACCACCCGACTCCCCGAAACCGAGTCGCCGGGCTGCTCGCCTGAATCGGCGCGTGTACTCAAGCGCCGGCTGCAGGCCGACTGGCGGTTCTTCTACCAGCAGGTGCTGCAGGCCCCGCCCTTGTGGGCCAAGCAGGAGCAACTCTGGGACTCCGTCGCCGCGCACTCGCGCACGTTGGTCATGAGCGGCCATGCCACGGGCAAGGACTACACCATCGGCCGCATCGTGCCGTGGTTCTTGCTGGCCTGGTCGCCGGCGATCGTCATCACGACGGCCCCGACCGACCGGCAGGTTCGCAAGGTGATCTGGGGCGAGATTCATGCCGCCGTGCGCAACAGCCCCATCGCGCTCGGCGGCAAGCTGCTGGAGCAAGAGTGGGTGCTGGGCGAGAAACACTACGCCATCGGGTTTACGACGCGGGACTACGCCAACGCCAGCCAGCGGTTCCACGGCTTCCATCAGGAGCATGTGCTGATCGTGATGTCGGAAGCCGCCGGCATCCATCCGAGCTTGTGGGAGTCGTTGGAAGGTATTGCCATCGGCGAGCATGTGCGGGTGCTGGCGGTCAGCCAGCCCACCGGCGATGCCGGGCCGTTCTATGAAGCCATTCGAACGGGTTGCCGAAACGGCCTGGAGTGTCGTTGCGCGAATTGGCATCTGCTGGAGATGTCCTCGTGGGAGGCCGCGGAGGCGAATGCGCGCCTCGGCATCAAAGGCCTGGCCACGACCGCCTGGTGCGAGGAGCGCAAAGCCCAGTGGGGCGAGGACTCGCCGCTCTATCAAGCCCGGGTGCTCGGCCAGGTGCCCATGACGAGCGTGGATCGCATCATCGCGCTTTCGTGGGCGGTCCGCGCAACCGAGCTGGACGGCTCCAGTGAAGGCCCCGGAGGGATTGGTGTCGACGTGGCCTGGAAAGGCGATGACGACTCGGTGATCACGGTCGTGCGCGGCGCGCGGCAGACGCGGCGCGAGGTGATCCACGGCCAGGACACCATCCAGGTGACCGGCCGGACGCTGCAGGTGCTCCGCGAGGAGGGCCTCACGAATGTGGCAGTGGATGTGGGCGGAATCGGCGCTGGCGTGTACGACCAGCTGCAAGCGGCCTCCGGCGACTTGGGGCTCAACGTCATCGGCGTCAACTTCGGCGCCGCTGCGGATGAGGCGAGCCTGTACGCGGACAAGGCAGCCGAGATGTGGTGGCAGCTGCGCGAAGACCTGCGGCTGGGGAAGTTTCAGACGCTGCCCGGCGATGAGCAGATCGCCCAGTTGACCAGCCGCAAGTGTGCATTGGATGCGAAGGGCCGCATTCAGCTGGAGAAGAAAGAGCTACTGCGCAAGCGCGGCCTGCCGAGCCCGGATCAGGTCGATGCGCTCGTGCTGGCGCGCGAAGCGCAGCGGCAGCATGACGTCCTTGATCTCCTCGTGCTGGCCGCTGAGCGAGCGGTGGACGACGATCACGCGGTCTGGAGAACACTGTGATGGCGAAGGACCAGCTCACGACGTGCTGTTCACTGTTGGTACTCACCGGCATGAGCAGCATCGTGATCGGCGCGTTTCTGAGCAGCGTGGCGGCAGGCTGCATCACGTTGGGCGTCGCGTTGGTGGTCGTCGGCATCTTGGGCCGCGCCAGTCTGGAGTGAGCACGATGGCCTTGGATCTCCTGGCTCCGATTCTGCGGCAAGCGCCCAAGCCGATGTTTCCGACGGTGGTGGCCGGCGAGGCGGCGACTGGCCGGATCACGCCACGCAACTATTCCGCCATGGTGCAAGCCGACAACTCCTGGGTCTACGCCTGCGCGCGGGTCAATGCGCAGAACGTCGCCAAAGTCGAGCTGCGGCTGTTCCACCGGATGAGCGATGGCGGTCGCGAGCCGGTGCCGTCGCATCCGTGGCTGGACCTGTTGCGGATGGTCAATCCGCACATGAACCGCTTCGAGCTGCTGGAGCTGACCGATCTTTATCTCGAGCTGATTGGCAACGCCTACTGGTATCTGGCCCCCCAGCGGCTGACGAATCCGATGAGCGGCCAGCGCATTCCCGGCGAACTCTGGGTGCTCATGGGCCAGTATGTGCGCGTGGTGCCGGGCCGGGAGCGATTGGTCGATGGCTATCTCTATACTCCGCCCGGCACCATCCGGCCGGTCGCCTTTGGCGTGGACGAGATCGTCCACTTCAAGCTGCCCAGTCCTGAGAGCCTCTACTACGGCAAAGGCTGCGTCGAGGGCGGGCGCTTCGCGGTCGACAGCAACGAGTTCCAGAAGAAATACGAAATCGGCCTGTTCAAGAACATGGCCCGGCTCGAAGGCGTGCTCATGACGGACAAGGACTTGAGCGATGAGCAGGTGCGCCGGCTGCGGACGGAGTGGAACCGGCTGTATCAAGGAGCCGACCGGGCCGGCAACATCGCGATCTTGCAGCGCGGCATGAAGTATGAAGCCGTGGCGGCGACGCCCAAGGATCTCGATTACCTCCGCGGACGGATCGCTACGCGCGAGGAGATCTGCGCGGTCTTCGGTGTGCCACCCTCGAAGCTCGGGTTGGTCGCAGACGTCAACCGGGCCAATGCGGAGGCCAACGACCTCACCTACCAGAGCGAGACGATCCTGCCGCGGCTGCGGCGGATCGAGGAAAAGCTCAACGAGCGGATCCTGCCGATCTACGATCCGACGCTGGAGGTGGCGTTCGATAATCCCGTGCCGCGCGACAACGAGTATGCGCTGCGCAAGCGCGATTCGGATCTGGATCGCGGCGTCATTACGATCAACGAGGTACGCGGGGACGACGGCAAAGACCCCGTGGCGTGGGGCGACGAACCGCTCCCCTCCGTCCTCTCCGGACCGCCCAGCCTTGGACTGGGCGCAGCTGGAGCCGCAGCGGGCGATGGGCATGCGCTGATGAGAGCGGCGCGAGAATCGGTCTGGGCGCGATTCATCCATGCCACGAGGCCGGTCGAGAAGGCGATGCGGCTCGCCATGCAGCTCTATTTTACGCAGCAACGTCGGATCGTCGAAGCCAACCTGGACAAGCTCAAAGCCTATACGCCGATCACGCGCGATCTGCTCGCGGACTATCTCCTGTTTCCGATGGCGAGGGAGCAGGAGCGCCTGGGAGAGGCGGCACGGCCGCTCATCGAGCAGGCGCTGCAAGCTGGCGCTACATTCGGGAGCGCGGGCCTTGGCGAGCTCGACTTCGAGGTGCTCAATCCGCTGGTGCTTGAAGCGGCGCGCCAACGGGTCGCCTTTTTCAGCAAGCGGATCAACGAGGAAACCGCGCGGGCGCTGACCGAGCAGATCCGCCAAGGCCTCCAAGCCGGCGAAGACATGCTCCGCATCGCGGAGCGGATTACCGAGGTCTACGACCAGGCCGTCGGCTTTCGGAGCCTGCGCATTGCCCGGACTGAGGTCATCAGCGCGAGCAACCGTGGCGTCTTGGCCGCCTATGAAGCCGGCGGCGCGCAGAGCAAGCAATGGGTGACGGCGGGCGATGAGCACGTGCGCGAGACGCATCAGGCGGCGGAAGGCCAGGTGCGCGGCGTGCATGAGCCCTTTGTCGTCGGCGCAGCGCTCCTCGATCACCCCGGCGATCCCAAAGGCCCGGCCAAGGAGATCGTCAACTGTCGCTGCACGATGATTCCGGTGATGCGGTAACGAGCAGGAGGATGACGCGATGAGTGTTGCGCTGGATGAGGCCCGCATCGTGCGGGTGCGGTTGGATACACCGGAGGGCCGAGCCGTGCGGCAGGCGCTCGGTCTTGAGGAGACCGTCCCGGAGCTGGTGCGGGCCTATTGCTTGGGCGAGTGGAAAGCGGCCGGCGAGGATGGCCAGCGGCCGGTGCTGATCACGACGGATGATGAGGATCGTATGGGCGACATCATCGTGCCGGAGGGCGCGATCCTGGAGCACTACCGCAAGAACCCGGTCATCCTCTGGGCGCACGACTACACGCTGCCGCCGATCGGGAGTGCGCAGTGGATCAAGAAGACCGACCACGGGATCTTCGCCAAGCCGCGCTGGGCCTCGACGGAATTCGCGCAGCAAATCCGGCTGCTCTACGACGAGGGCCACATGAAAGCGTGGTCAATCGGCTTTCTCCCGAAGGCGTGGGAAGACATCCAGAGCAAAGATCCCAGCAAGCCCGGCGTCACGGGCCGGCGCTACACGAAGTGGGAGTTGCTGGAATTCTCCGCGGTGCCGGTCCCGGCGAATCCGCACGCGCTGAGCCTCGCTGTGGCGAAGGGCCTCACGCTCAGTGAGCCACTGCGGGCGCAGCTGCAAGTGTCAATGCCAGAGCTGCCGCTTGAGGAGCAGATGCGGTGGGATGCGGCGCAATCGAACGAGTTCAGCTTCCGCGAGACGATGGAAGTCTGGATCTCCGGTGAGGCAGGCCAGCACTGGGTCGGCTATGCGCTCAGGGTCGCGGATGAGCGCACACCGACCGTGGTGCAGACACTCATCTTCAGCAAGGAGGTCTTCAAGACCGCGGAGAGTGCGCAGACCTGGGCGAAGGAGCACGACTTCCAGCACGACAAGGTGGATGAGACCGACGACAGCTGGCGGCTGCGGCAGCGCGACCCCGGCGACTTCGATCCGGAGAGCTTCCGGACGATCACGCTCACCACAGGGGTGCAGGCGGTCGTCGGACATCTGAAGAAGGGTGCGCAGGCCGTCATCGGGCCTGACCGCGAAGACGCTGCTGCGGCCGATGCGGCAACACCGGATCTCACGCAGATGCGAACCGAGCTGGCTGACGTCAAAGTCGGACTGGCCGCGGCCGTCCAGCGCATTCACGCACTGGAAACCGAACGAGGAGACGCCGTGCGGATCCGCATCGCCGTGGATGGCGATGCGGAGAGCCGCGCAGAGCCCGTGATTCGAGTCGCAGGCGCGTCGCTCACCAAAGCCGAGCTGGCCAAGGTGTTGGGCGACGCGATCGACGGACGCATCCGGACGCTCACCGGTGTGGTGTCGTAACGCGATCACTATTGGACAAGTCAGGAGCCAATCGCATGAGCCAAGCGGTGAAGGAATTGAGCATGGAGGAGTTCAAGAGCCTCATCGGCCAGGTGGTCGATGAGAAGCTCGCGCCGTTGACGAAGGTGGACCGGAAGTGGGGCGCCTTTCCCGGCGTGAAAGAAGAGGAACTCGATCAACTCGCCTGGGCGGAGAAGTTCAAGATCTTCCTCCGTGCGCTGGTGCGAGGCCAGGTCGAGGTCTGCACCGAGATGCAGCGCCACTGGGGCACGGAGGCCCAGATCAAGCAACTGACCGAAGGCGCGGACACCGCCGGCGGCTTCTTGGTGCCGGAGGAGTTCCGCGCGGAGGTGATTCGGATCATCCCGAAGTACGGCGTCTTCCGGCGCCTCGCGCGCGTGATCCCGATGAACACAGACACGCTGCGCATCCCGCGCCAGACGGCGACGGTGAGTGTCAGCTGGCCGGGCGAGGCCAAAAAAGGCACGGGTTCTAAGCCGACGCTGGGCCAGGTGCTCTTGAACGCCAAGACGATGGTCGGCCTGTGCAGCTACTCGCTGGAGTTCTTGGCGGATGCCGGGCTGCCGGTCATCCAGTACCTGCAGACGATCTTCGCGGAGGAGTTCGGCGCGGAGGAGGATAACCAAGCCTTCAACGGCACGGGCGTGCCGTTTATCGGCGTGCTCAACGCCGCCGGCGTGAACACGGCCTACCTCGGTGGCTCCAGCACCTCGGGCAAGACCACGATCGGCAGCGCGACGATCGACGACATGATCGACGCGGCCGACAAAACGACCGAAGACGCGGATGAGGGGGCGGTCTACGTCTTCAACAAGGCGCTCAAGACCGTGCTGCGCAAGGTCAAGGTCACCAGCACCTACGCCTGGGCCGAAGCCTCGAAGGATGCACCGGGCACCCTCAACGGCTACCCCTGGTACACCAGCAAGAAGCTGCCGAATGTGCCTGGCGTGAACACGGCCTTTGCGATCTACGGCAACTTCGGCTACGCGTTCCTCGGGGATCGCGAGCAGATGACGATCGCGATCACCCGCGAGGGGACGATCGGCGCCGACAACCTGTTCGAACAGAACATGGCCGGCTTGCGGATCACGGAACGCATCGCCATCGACATCGCGGTGCCGAGTGCCTTCACCGTGATCAAGACCGCGGCGTCGTAATCAACCGTTGGGAAACAGCTGAAAGGAGTCAGGCATGTCCCGTGAGATCAAGAGTGCGATCAACCCGAACAATGCCCAAGTGCCGGCGGCGGTGACCGCCTCCGCGAACACGACCGGCCTGGACTGCTCGGGGTACGACGAAGTCGTGTATCTGCTGGCTGTCGGCGCGGTGAGCGGCACCTCGCCCACGCTGGACGCGAAGGTGCAGGAGTCCGCGACCCAGGGCGGCACCTACGCCGACATCTCTGGGGCGGCGTTCGCGCAGCTGACCAACGCGAATCATGCGCTGCATCTGAACGCGCGCGTGAATCCGGCGAAGCCGTTCCAGCGGGTGGTCCTGACGCTGGGCGGGACGACGCCGAGCTTCACCATGGCGCTGCTGCAGCTGCGGTGCAATCCGCCGCTGCTGCCGGCGGCAGCCGGTTCGTAACGACGCGAGGGAGTGGGCCTGGGCGGATGCGCACGCCGCCCTAGCCCGGCTCCTCACAGCGCGGATGGAGGACGACATGGCACCGAGCGCGTACTCCGGCGTGCGGGTGGTCACGGAACTTGGAATCGAGTTCGTCGAGCTGACCTGCCCGTCGTGCGGCACGACGCAGACACTGACCACCGATGAAGCACGCGGCAAGCGCTCGACGATCTGCCGCAACGACCGGTGCAGCTTCAAGCAGCAGGTGAACTGGCTCGACGTGCTCGCGGAGACAATGGTTCGCAAAGACACGCGATGGCGCTGACGACGCACGAACGGCTCAAGGAGTATCTCGGCATCAAGACCGACGACACCACGAAGGATGCCCTGCTGGCGGAGTTCGTCGAGCGCATCAGTGCGGCCATCAGCACGCGGTGCCAGCGCGTCTTTGAATTCGAAAGCGGCATCACCGAGTACGAAGACGGCGACGGTCTCGGTAGCGAGCTGCTCGTGCGGCGATATCCCATTGTCTCCGTGACAGCGCTCTATGACGACCCGGATCGCCAGTACAGCAGCGCGACGTTGATGGCGGCCACGGACTACACCGTGGACAAGAACCGGGGCATCATCCGGCTTGATGGGTTCCGGTTCCTCAAAGGCCTGCAGAACATCAAGGTGGTCTACGACGGCGGCTACAGGGTGATCCCGCAGGACCTCGAGCGGGCCGCGATCATCCTCGGCGCGGCGGAATTTCTGGATTCGCAGTCCGAACTGAAAGTCAGCGTCGACGTGGAAACCGTGGAGCGCATCAGCCGCCAGCGGGAAGACGCGGATCGGATCATCGGACTGTATACGCGGTGGGCGCTGTGATGCCGGAGAGTGAGTTCGTACTCACCGTCGAGGGCGAACAGGAGCTGCGGCAGAAGATGGATCGGCTGCCGGCGCGCATCCGCCAGCGTGTGGGCGAGCGGGCCTTGCTGACGAGCGCGTTGCTGCTTGAGGCACACATCAAGCAGAACAAACTCTCCGGCCAAGCGCTGCGCGTGCGCAGCGGCCGGCTGCGCAGCTCGATCAGCCATCGGCTGGAGCGCGCGGGAGAGGACCTCACGGCCGTTGTCGGCACGAATGTCGTCTACGCGCGGATCCATGAGTTTGGCGGAACGGTCACGCCAAAGCGCGCAGCGCATCTGGCGATTCCCACCGACATCGCCAGAACACCGGCGGGCGTGCCGCGCTATACCGCGCGGCAGCTGGTCGCCAATCCCGGGATCGGCGGCTTTGCGCGCACGTTCTTCAGGAACCACAAGCTCTACGGGGTCACGCGCAGCGGCAGAGTCAGGGCGGCGTTTGTCCTGGTCAAGAGTGTCACGTTCCGGGAGCGCCGGTACATGCGCAGTGCCCTGGCGGAGAAGCGGACCGACATTCTGCGGACCATCACCACGGCAGTGGAGGAGGCGCTGAGAGAGACATGAGCACCACCAAAGCCATCCTCACCGAGGTCAAGAACGTCCTCGCGGCCGACGCCACCCTCGCCGGCTACATCCAGAAGGTCGAACTGGGCCTGCGGCGCGGCATCCCGCCGCAGGACGTGCCCATCATCATGGTCGAGCCGGCCACGGTGACCGAAGCCTACCCAGCGTACCCGCAGATCGATGCGCACTTCGGCGTGGTGGTCGCGGCCTACACGCGGGCCTTCGACCTGGAGGCGCGGCTGGTGGGCGATGCCAACTACAAGGGCATCCTCGAGCTGGAGCGCGACATCAAGCTCGCGCTGGGGCTGAAGTACCCGACCTTGAACAATCAAGTGATCGAGTTTACCTTTCCCCGGACGGAGTTCGGCGTCAGTGACGACTTGGCGGAGTTTCCGGTGCGCGGCGTGCTGATCGACGTGGATCTGCACTACCGCACGCAACTGGACACGCGCAGCTAACACAGGAGGCGCACCACGATGGGACTGCGGCGACGAGCCTTGATCCTCGCGAAGGAGGAAGCCACGTATGGGACGGATGCCACACCGACCGTCGCCTCGAACGCGCTGTTGGCGTTCAATCCGACGCTGAACCCGGTCGGGGCGAAGGTGAATCGTAACCCGGTCCGCGACACGATCAGCGGCTCACCTGGGCTGCTCGGCTCGCGCTACTACGAGCTCAGCTTTGAAACCGAGTTTTACGGCTCCGGCGCCGCCGGGACCGCCGCGCGCTACGGCGATCTCTTGGAAGCCTGCAGCATGACGGAGACCATCAGCGCGGGCGTCTCCGTGACCTACAAACCGAACAGCCTCGGGACCGGGGCGAAGTCGGTGACACTCTACGCAAATTTCGATGGCCGCCTGCATAAGCTGACCGGCTGTGTGGGCACCTTCGAACTGATCCTGCAGGCCGGACAGCCTGCACGGATCCGCTGGACGTTCCGCGGCCTCTACACCGCGCCCACCGACACGGCCCTGGCGGCGCCGACCCTCGAGGCCAATGTCAACGCGCCTCCGAAAGTGCTGGGCAGCGCCTTCACCTTCAACAGCATCAGTACGCTGGTCGTGCAACAGCTCAGCGTCAACCTTGGCAATACGATCGCCAACCGCGAGGACGTGAACGCGACCCACGGCTACAAAGGCTTCGCGGTGACGGGGCGGCAGGCCACCGCCACGATCAATCCCGAAGCCTTCGCGGTCGGCACCTACGATCTGTTCACCGATTGGCTGAACGCGACCCTGCGCCAGTTGTCGGTGGTGGTCGGCGCGACAGCCGGCAGCATCATGACCCTCACGCTGCCCAAGTGCGAAGTCGACGACGTGCGGCAAGGCGACCGGGACGGCATCGAGACCTGGGAAATCCCCCTAAGCCTCGCCTACAACACGGGCGATGACGAGGTCCAGCTCGTCTTCACCTAATCGGAGGATGGGCATGGTGCAGCTCGACGCGGAGATCGTCGGAGAGCATACGGACGGCGGAGTGGTGTTCGTCAGGGTACAACAGCGGGGCCAGGACATGACGGTGCTGATTCCCAAGCACTGGGTGGTCAACCACAAGGAGGACGCAGCGAATGATCAAAGCGATCACGCCGGATCAGACGTTTGAGTACGTGTGCGAATCCGACCGCACCAGCGAGCAGCCGACGAAATGGGTGCTCGGCGTGCTCGACTCCCGGCTCATGGCGCACATCGAGGACACGGTCGCCAAGCTGGAGATGGGCCACAAAGGCAGCGACCGGGCTGAGCCGGTCTTCCGCACCGGTACCCGCCGCTGGCTGCTCGTGAAGTTCGGGCTGCGCGGCTGGGTCCACTTCGGCGACGCCCAGGGCCAGCCCATCGCAGAGTCCTTCGAGACGACACCCCTGTTTGGCAAGTCCTACAAAACAGTCAGCGACCGCGTGCTGGAGTTGATCCCCACCAACGTGTTGACGGAGTTGGCGGGCCAGATCGGCGAACAGAATCACTTGCAGGAGGCCGACAAGCGCCCTTTCGGCTGATCGTGGAGCTGCGGGGCGCGAAGATCAGCTGCCTGAACAACGAGCGCTGCCGATGCGTACGCGAGATGCAACCATGGCTGCAGATCACCGACGAGGACACCGGCGAGGTCTGGGACATTGCGGGCTGCCCGTTCGCGCAGCTCGATCCAGTCGCCATGGAGTATGTGCGCTGGTACGGGTACTGGCAGCGCGGCTTGCTGCCGGTGCCGGGCGGGGTGCTCGATCAAACGCAGCTGTTTCTCGAGGTGATGGAGTATCTGGACACGCTGGTGAATCGCAAGGACGCACGTGATGCCGACGAATGCCGAACTCGCCGTGATTCTCCGATTCCGCGATCAGGCTTCCCAAGCCGTGAAGCAGGCCGCACGTGGGATCAGTCAATCCATTGAGGGGATCGGGACAGCCGTCCAATCGGCCGGACGGCACATGCGCCAGCTCGGCCGCGAGATGCTGCAGTTGGGCGCGGTGGTCACGGGGGCGTTCACTATCGCGATTCGGGATGCGACCGCGACCATCCCGGCGGTGCGGGATGCGGTGCGCTCCATGGGGGCGGAGTTCTCGCGGTTCAATCAAGACATCGCCCAAGCCGTCGTGCCGATCCTCAACGATCTGGCCAACGCGATTCACGCGATCCGATTGGCCTTTGAATCGCTCGATCCAGCGCAGCGCGATTTCCTCGTGCGCGTGATCTTTGTCGGCGGCATCGTGACACTCGTCGCCGGGACCGTGCTGCGTTTCGCCGGGACGTTCCTCATGGCGGCCGGGAACATCCTCCAGTTCATCGGCGCGCTCATGCTGGCCCACCCGATCATCGCCGCCCTCGCCGTCGTGGTCATCACGGTCATCAGCGTGATGGGCGGCTGGGAGCAGGCGTTTCTCGCAGCGGCCCGGGCGACCGATGTGATCATCGAGAGCGTGCAGGTCTTGGCGAATCTCCTGGCGTCCGGCCTGCTCCGCACCATCGCGGCAGTCGCCCGCGGGCTTGAAGCCCTCTACACCATCTTGGGCAAGCTGCCGGGGCAGTGGGGTGCCAATTACCGCGAGGCCGCCAAGGCCGTGCAGGGCTTCCGCGACGACATGGATCGCATGGCCATCGGCGCCGAGCAGGCGGTGAATCAGCATTGGAATGCGGCCGCCAAACGGTTCAAAGAAGGCGGCGGTGTGGTCGAAGCCACCGTCAAGAATGCGTCCTCCGGCATCAAGGCATTCATCGAGGCCCTGAAGAACAGCCGCCCGGAGCTGCAAGCATGGAACACGGCGCTGATCGAAGACCTCAAGAAGTTTTGGGCCAGCTACACGGATGTGAAGCAGCGTGTGAGCGAGACGCTGACGGGAGCGGTCAATAACCTGGAAAGCCGCTTCACCACCATCTTCCAGAAGATCATCACTGAAGGCGGCAAGGCCAAGGACGCGTTCAAGGAGTTCGGTCGCGCCATCCTGGAAACCGTTGCGGGCATGATCGCCAAGTTTCTCGCGTTCATCGCCACCGTCGCGGTCGTGGCCGCCGTGCTGGCCGCCTTCGGCGTGCCGCCCTCGGCCACGTTCCGCGCCGCATTCAAATTCGTTGGGGGCTTCCACCAGGGCGGCTATGTGCCGGGGATTCCCATGAAGTCCTACCACGCCGGCGGCGAAGTGCTGGCGAACTTGGAGCAAGGTGAGTTCGTCGTCAACAAGGACGCCACGCGCAAGAATCGCGGACTGCTGGAACAGATCAACAACGGGACGGCAGCCGGATCGGGAGGGATGCAAGTCGTGAATATCTGGCAGATCAACGCCACCGACGCCCAGAGCTTCCGCAATCAGATGGCGCAGAACGCGGATCTGGTCGAGGCGATGTTTCAAAAAGCCGTGAAACGCAACAGCGGCGCGATGCGCCAAGCAGTCCGGACATGACGGTGCACCTCCCTGGATGGTTCGTGATCGGTGTGTGCGTGCTGGCGCTCGTCTGGTGGATGATCCGCGCCGTGTTGTGCTGGCTCTTTCGGCATGGGCCACCCTGATGGCGGTCAGCGACGTCCTGCCGATTGATCCGTCATTCCCCGTCGTGGAGCGCCTGATCCAAAAAGTGCTGACGAGCGATCCGGATTCAGGACAGGAACAACGCAAGCTCAAATGGCAAAATCCCAAGCGCGTTTGGAAGCTCCACACCGAGCACATGACCAACGCGGAGATGGATACCCTCCGCGCCTTCTTCTTGGCCCGGAAGTTCGCGTTCGACGTGTTTGCCTTTCTGCCGCCGAAGAATCTGGATCGCCTGGTGACGGGGCTGCCCTGCGGGACCGGCAACGGCTCGACGACCGTCTTCACGATCGGCAACAGCGCGACCCCACCGTACTACTACCGGCTGTTCACCGGCGCCGGCACGCGCAATCAAGCGTACAAGGACGGCTCGCCGTCGGCGGCGACCTTCGCCAACAACGACGGCGGGCTGATCTCGACGGTGACGTTCAGCACGGCTCCTGCCAACGGGGTCGTGATCACGGCCGACATCGACCGGTACCTCATTTGCCGCTTGGTGGACTCGCAGGCGGTCTTCGCCTTGGAGCATTACGGGATCGGCAGCATCGACGACTACGAGATGATCGAAGTCTTCCGGAGCTCCATCACATGACGCTGCCGAGCGAAGCGTATCTGGTGATCCTGCCGCCAGCCGGATGGCTGCTCTGGACGTGGGGCGGTCTAAATTGTCGACCGGCGCGGTGGGTGCTGTGGCCGCTCGTCGCTGGCGCGTGCGTCGTGCTTTCGCTGAACTGGTGGCGCGCGGTTGGCCTGGCCGTCTCGATGGCGGCGACGCTGAGTGCCGGATACGGACCCAAGAGCCGCCTCTACTGGATCATCAAGAAAGCCTGGCTCGTGGAAGCGATTATGGGAGCGCTGTACGGCCTGTCGCTGCTCTGGGTCGGCTGGAACTTCTGGATGGCGGCCGTGATGGCGTATGTGCCGGTCGGTTTCAGGCTGTCTCGCCAATGGCTGCCGTCCTGGACGCACAAGTACGTTGAAGGGTTCACGGGGTTGTTCCAGGGACTCGCGATTGCCAAGCGATTGGCGGGGGTGTGATGGCGCGCGCGACCTCGGCAGCGCTCAACACGGAACTGGCGAAGCACCAGAACAAGCCGATGGAACTGCTGGACCTCTTCTTCGGCTCGCAGGTCAACGATGATGCCTCAACCCTGCACTATGCGCTCGGCACCGACGCTCCGGTGACCTTCTTCAACGTCGATGGCGTCTCAAAGACCTATACGCCGCTGCCGGTGTCGCGCAGCGAAGTCACCAACGTCCTGGACACCGAAACCCGCACGCTGACGCTGCAGATGGAGAACATCAGCCGCACGTTTCAGGCGTTCTTCTTCCAGGGCGCGGATTTCATGCGCGACAAGCGGATCCTGCTGCGTCATGTGGATCTGAATGCGCTGGCGGGCGCCGGAGATGCGGTCATTCTCCTCGACGGCACGATTGCGAGCGTGCGGATCACCGAGAAGGTCTGCCAGCTGGAACTGGCCGGCGCGATTGGGAACTTGACCTTTCAGACGGGCCGCAAGATCGACCGGCTGTGCCCGCTGACCTTCGCGGGCAGTCTGTGCGCCGCCGGGATCAGCGCGGCCACCCTGAAGCAAGAGCAGACCGACACCGTGGCGGCCGGGTCGACCAAGACCGCCATCAAGCTCTCGACGGTGAACAACGCCAATAAGTATTACGCCATCGGAGAGCTCGAGTTCACCTCCGGGCAGAACATCGGGCAGATCCGCAAAGTGATCACGTGGACGCAGAGCACCAAGACCGCGGTCGTGGACTTTGGCTTCACCTCCACCCCGCAGGTGGGGGATACGGTGAAGATTCGCCGCGGCTGCGACAAGACGGTCAATGAATGCAAGACTCGCTACACCGAGATCGATGCCGCCAACGGAAACACGGCGAACTTTCACGGCTTCCCAACGGTCGTCGACAGCGTGAACCCATGATGACCGACGCGATCGAACAGTCGGTAGGACACATCTCTGCTGCTTCGCATGATCAGCAGCCCTCAGGCTCCAGCGAGCCCGAGATTCCTTACCGGCCCATGACCGAGCAGGAGTACGAGGCGTATGTGAGCCGGTGGATCGGGATTCCGTATCAGCTCAATGGCAACGATCCGGCGGTCGGACTCGACTGCCGCACGTTGGCGATT
>Ga0209515_10006616_pt1 | contig 14315 bp, 15 predicted proteins | sample Subgroupgradi54m_FD_187454 | JGI IMG/M metagenome (GOLD analysis project Ga0209515, IMG submission 187454) | Subsurface groundwater microbial communities from S. Glens Falls, New York, USA - GMW60B uncontaminated upgradient, 5.4 m (SPAdes)... ...
CCTATCCCTTTAGAACCCGGTACCTTTTCCTCTCCCCCTCCCCAACGGTGACCTCTACGGCTACACCTGCGCCCAATGCGGCGCCGACGTCGGGACGAAAACAGATGTCCGCCGGGCGCAAGCCGGGTAGAGGTGCGTTCCCATCGGTTGAGTGCTTGACACTGATGTCACAACCCGTGGAGAGGGAGGGAACATGGTCCAAGCAGGCATGACGGCGATCAACGAGCGGGTGAAAGCATCCAGCACATTCGTGCAGCGACTCTTGCAGGAAATCGGCAAGGTCGTCGTCGGTCAGCGAGTCCTCATCGAGCGGCTGCTGGTGGGGTTGTTCGCCAACGGCCATGTGCTATTGGAAGGGGTGCCCGGCCTCGCGAAGACGCTGTCGGTCAAGACGCTGGCCCGCACGATCTCTACGAAGTTCCAGCGGATCCAGTTTACACCGGATCTCTTGCCTGCCGATCTCCTCGGAACACTCATCTTCAATCCGCGCGACGGGATCTTCACGACGAAGAAGGGCCCGATCTTTGCCAACATCATCCTGGCTGATGAGATCAACCGGGCTCCGGCGAAAGTCCAGAGTGCGCTCTTGGAGGCCATGCAAGAGCGGCAAGTTACGATCGGTGAAGAGACGTTTTTGTTGGAGGAGCCCTTCCTGGTGCTCGCAACGCAGAATCCGATTGAGCAGGAAGGCACGTACCCGCTGCCCGAAGCGCAGATCGATCGCTTCATGCTGAAAGTCCTCATCGGCTACCCCAACAAGGCCGAGGAGCGCCAGATCATGGAGCGGATGGCCACCACGGATCCGGCATTATCGGTCCAACCCATCATCAGCCCGCAGCAGTTGCTGGAGGTCCGCCAGACCGTCAGCGAGATCTACCTTGATGAGAAGATCAAAGACTACATCCTCGATCTCGTCTTCGCCACCCGTGATCCGAAGGCCTACAAACTCGATCTCGGCCAGATGATCCAGTATGGCGCCAGCCCGCGCGCCTCGATCTACCTGGCGCTCGCCGCCAAGGCGTATGCGTTCATGCAGGGCCGAGGCTACGTCGTCCCGCAGGATGTCAAGACGATCGGTCTTGACGTGCTCCGCCACCGGATCATCCCGACCTATGAAGCGGAAGCGGAGGGCCTGACCGCCGAGGAGTTGCTGAAGCGTATCTTCGAGCACGTGCCGGTTCCGTAATCGTCCACGGTGCCTGCAGGGATCGCACGGATGATTCCCCCAGAAATTCTTCGACAAGTTCGCCGGATTGAAATGACTACCAACCGCATCGTCAACGAAACGATGTCGGGCCGCTACGAGAGCGTCTTCAAGGGCCACGGCATCGAGTTCGAAGAGGTCCGGGAGTACCAACCGGGTGATGAAATCCGGTCCATCGACTGGAATGTGACCGCCCGCACCGGTCGTCCGTACATCAAGCGGTTCGTTGAAGAGCGTGAACTCACGGTGATGTTCCTCGTCGATCTGAGCCGCTCGATGGCGTTCGGCTCGGTGCGCCAGTTCAAGAACCGTGTCGCGACAGAGCTCTGCGCGGTGCTCGCATTCTCCGCCATCAAGAACCACGATAAAGTCGGCCTGGTGCTTTTCACCGACCGCGTGGAGCGCTTTATCCCGCCGCAGAAAGGGTCCAAGCATGTCCTGCGGGTGGTCCGCGATGTGCTCTCCTTTGAGCCGACTGGTCACGGGACTAACGTGGCTGCAGCCCTCGACTATCTGGCCAAGGTCCTCCATCGCAAGGCGGTTGTCTTCCTGATCTCAGACTTCTTCTGCGAGGATCTTCGCACCACGCTCGCGATCGCGAATCGACGGCACGACGTCATTGCCGTGCATGTGATCGACCCCCGGCAGGAGACGCTGCCGCCGGTGGGATGGATTCGATGGGAAGATCTCGAACGGAGACGCGAACTGATCCTCAATAGCTCGAATGCGGAAGTCCGTCAGGGGTACGAACAGTGGGCCACGAGGCATCGGAAACAGGTCAAGGAGATGACCCGCGCGGCTGGGGTGGATCTGGTGGAAGTTCGGACTGACCAATCCTATCTCGACCCGCTCCTACGGTTCTTTCGGATGCGCTCGTTACGGCGATGACCAGATAATGCGAGCGATCCTTGCGTTCGTTGTCATGCTGTCTCTGGGGATCCTGGTGGCCCAGGCTGGCGAGCCGCGGACGCGCGCCGAGGCATCGGTTGATCGATCCGAGGTGCTGGTGGGCGATCCGATCCAGTACGTAGTGACCATCACGCACCCTCAAGGAGTGGTGATCGAGTGGCCATCCCTCGGTGGCACGGTGGGGGATTTTACTGTGGAAGCCTCCGGTGCGGAGGCGCCGCGTACCGACGATGGGATCGCAACCGAAGCGCGATGGTATCGGCTGGCCAGCTACTCGGCAGGTCCCCATACCATTCCTGAGACCGTCGTAAAGTATCAGACCGGTGATGGCGAAACCCATGAGGCGCGCACGCAGGCTATCACGATGACGGTCAAGAGCCTGCTGCCAAGCGATTGGGAGCGTCAGGACATCCGAGACGTCAAGCCGCTCATCCCCGTGCGCTCGACCTGGTGGTGGCTGCTCGGAGGGTTGGCGGCGCTCGGTGGCGTCGTGGGCATCTGGTGGTGGAGACGACAACAGAAACGTATAGCAGTGCCGTCACTTCCACCTCGGCCACCGCATGACATCGCGTTTGACGCCCTTTCGAAGCTCCGCCAAGAGGATCTGCCGTCCCACGACCGCTACGAAGAGTACTACATCAGGCTCTCTGGCATTGTCCGGGCTTACATTGAGGCCCGCTTTGGGGTGAAGGCCCCGGAGATGACGACCGAAGAATTCCTTCAAGTCGCCTCGAACGCTCAGGCGCTCTCAGTAAGTCACCGACGGCTCTTGCAGGAGTTCTTGGAACGTTGCGACCTGGTGAAGTTCGCGCGCTATGAGCCATCTCGGCACGAAGCGGATGAGGCGTTTGAGGCAGCCCGTCGGTTCATCCAAGACACCGTGCCGTCGCCGGGGCTTGCGGTGGCAAGCGCCGGAAAGATCGCATGACCCCACTACCTGCCTGTCAGCCCGTGCGGGCTGGCGAAAAATCGAATGGGTTTACATGGTGGGTTTTTTCTCGGCTCGCCGAAGGCGAGCCCAGGCAGGTGGTGGAATGAGCTTTCGCGATCCGCTGTGGTTCGCTGCGATTCTGCTGCCACTGCTTGTGCTCTGGGTGGTGCGTTGGGTTGGGCGGGCTCGCATGCGATTTCCAAGCGCCGCAGGGCTTGAGTCAGCGGCTCATCAGAGCCATCCAAGCTGGCTGCGGCTGCCGACAATCCTCCGCGTCGTCGCCCTCACCTTGGTCGTGGTCGCCCTCGCACGGCCGCAACAAGGACTCGAATCCAGCCGGCTGCAAACCGAGGGCATCGACATTGTGCTCGCCGTGGATGTCTCGGGCAGCATGCTGGCCGAGGATTTCACTCTCCACGGTGCCCGGCGCAACCGGCTCGACGTGGTGAAGAACGTCGTGAAAGAGTTCGTCGAAAACCGTCCGAACGATCGCATCGGACTCGTCGTCTTCGCCGGCCGGCCGTACACCCAGTGCCCGCTGACCATGGACCACGGATGGCTCTTGAGCCAGCTCGACCATGTCGAGATCGGCATGGTGGAAGACGGCACAGCCATCGGCTCCGGGATCGGGACGGCGCTGAACCGGCTGCGCCAGTCGAAGGCGAAAAGCCGCATCATCGTGCTGTTGACCGACGGGGTCAACAACGCCGGGACGGTAACCCCGGAAGCGGCGGCCCAACTGGCCAAGACGCTGGGGGTCCGCATCTACACGATCGGGGCAGGGACGAAGGGGTTAGCCCCGTATCCGGGTACCGACATCTTCGGCCGGAGAGTCTACCAGCAGGTAAAGATCGAAGTGGACGATGAGGGCCTCACGAAGATCGCGCGCCTCACCGCCGGCCAGTACTTCCGGGCGACGGATACCGAATCCTTGCGCACGATTTACCATGAGATCGATCGGATGGAAAAAACCACTATCGAACAACCGCAATACTTGTCGTACAAAGAGTGGTATCCCTGGTTCATCATCCCGGCCATGCTGCTCTTGCTGGGTGAGGTCGTGGTGGGCGCAACATGGCTTCGGGTGCTCCCATGATGATGCGCTGGGCGTATCCTGAACGATGGATGTGGGTGTGGGTGATCGTGGCGCTGCTGGGCTTCTGGGTGTGGGCCTTCCGCAATCGCAAGCGCGCGCTGGAGCGTCTCGCGGACGCCGGGTTACTTCCCCAGTTGGCAGAGCAGGTTGACTCTAGATCCCGAACGCTCAAATCTGCCGTTGTGATGCTGGGGGTCCTCTTCCTCATTCTCGCGCTCATCGGCCCGCAGTGGGGGTTTCGCTGGCAAGAGATTAAGCGACGCGGGGTCGATCTGGTCATCGCCCTCGATGTGTCGAAGAGCATGTTGGCTCAGGACATCAAACCCAGCCGGCTTGACCGGGCGAAGCTCGCGATCCAAGAGTTGCTGCCGATGGTGAAGGGCGATCGGATCGGGCTGGTCGCCTTCGCCGGAACGAGCTTCGTGCAATGTCCGCTTACCGTCGACCATGGCGCGTTGTTGCTCACCCTTGAGGAACTCGACACCAACTCCATTCCACGCGGCGGGACGGCAATCGCCAACGCGATCCGCGACAGCCTCAAGGTCTTCGCGTCGTCAGCGCCGGACTCCCGAGCGCTGATTGTCATGACTGACGGGGAGAGCCATGAGGGGGATGCAATCACAGCCGCCAAGGAGGCGGCCAAACAGGGGGTCAAGATTTTTACCGTGGGGGTCGGCACACCCGACGGGGAGCTCGTTCCGATCACCGATGCGCAAGGCCACCAGACGTTCCTGAAGGACCGCGAGGGACGGACGGTGAAGTCCCGCCTCGAGGAAGGACTGCTCCAACAGATCGCGCTGGAGACCGGCGGCAGCTACATTCGGGCGACCCCGGCGGCCTTCGGCCTCGATCTGCTCTATCGCGACCGGATCGCCACGCTGCATCAACAAGAGTTCGAGAGCACGATGAAGAAGCAGTACGAGCTGCGATTTCAGTGGGCCTTGGCTGTCGCCTTGTTCCTCTTGATCGGCGAGCCGCTCATCAGCGATCGCAGGCGCGTGGTCGCCCGATGAGACGGGTATGGTGGATGCTCATCGGATTGCTGGTAGTTGGAGGAACGCGCTCGAGCGATGCCGATGAACCCAAGGTTTCCGAAGATCCTCAGGCTAGCCGCTTCGAGCGCTTACTGAAGCAGCGCCCGAATGATCCGGCGCTCCACTACAACCTCGGCACGGTGCGATACCAGCATGGCCGCTACGACAAAGCCGCGGAGTCGCTGAGCGCGGCGATCGCGTCCTCCAGCTCCTCGCTTCAAGGGCGGGCGTCCTATAACCTCGGGAACACGCACTACCGGCTGGGGCGTGCCGAAGAGCAGACCGCGCCCAACCAGGCGATCGATTTCTACCAAAAAGCGCTGGAAGATTACCGGCTGGCGATTCGCCAAGATCCGAAGGATGTGGATGCGAAGTATAATTATGAATTGGCGGAACGCCGCCTCAATGCGTTGAAGATCCAGCAAGCGCAGCAGCAGTCGGGGAAGGCTCAGCAGCAACAGGCAAACGAGCAGGAGTCTGAAGCGCAGACAGCGAGCGCCCAAGCCGCGCAAGGCGAGCAGGCCAAACAAGAGCAGAGCCAACAGGCGCAAGCCCAACAGCAGCAAACCGGGCAATCCGGCGAGTCGCAGCCACAACAAGCCGCCTCAGCCGAATCAAAATCCGAGTCCACATCATCGAAGGAAACCGCGCAAGGCGCTGAGCAACAGGGGCAACAGGCGCAGGCTGTCCAACAACAACCGGGCCAGCAGGGGGCCGAGCCACATGCGCAGATGGCCACAGAGGCGCAGAACATGTCTCAACAGCAGGCCCTGTGGATTCTCGATACGCTGAAGAACGAAGAGCGCGGCGCGCTGGTGAAGGAGCATCAGGGTTCAGCGCGTGAGTCCGATGTGGAACAGGATTGGTAAGGGTCAACGATGGTGCGTTCTACGCTGACAACGTGGCGGGGGATCGGTGCATGGCTCGCCGTGGTCGCGGTGAGTTCGTTGGGGTTCGCCGAGGACGTGAGCGTCCAGGCGCGGGTCAATCATCGCCACGTGCCGCTCAACGGGCGGCTGCAGTTGAGCTTGGACGTCAACGGGACCCAGCATGCCCAGCCGCCGGACCTGACGCTTGACGGATTCGACGCGCAGTACCTCGGCCCGTCGACCCGGATTTCGGTCATCAACGGCCAGATGTCCTCGTCGATTTCCCATACCTATGTCCTGACGCCCAAAAAAGAGGGAACGTTCACGATCGGCCCGATTGCTGTGACGATTAACGGGAAGACCTACCAGACGCAGCCGATCGAGGTCCAGATCCTGCCGCCTGCCTCTGTCGTGGCACCAGGTGAGGAGCCTGCCGAAGAGGCGGGGGAAACACCGCAGCTTGGCGACAACCTGCAGTTGCAGCTTGGTGTCGGCAAGACGAAGGCATACCTCAACCAAGCGATTCCCATGAAATTGCAGCTCTTGGTCGGCGGGGTGGCGGTCCGTGGAATCGAGATGCCCACCCTGCAGGCTGACGGGTTCCTGGTCAAACCGTTTCAGAAGCCCACGCAATCAGACGTCGACGTTGGAGGGCAATCGTACACCCTGTTGGAGTTCGACACGGAGGTCGTCCCGCTGAAACCCGGACTGCTGTCGCTTGGGCCGGGGTCGATCAACTGCCAAATCGTCCAGCGGCATCGATCACCTCGTCGCTCGGCATCGCCGTTCGGATCCGATCCGTTCGAAGGCTTCTTCGAGCATTCATTACTGGACGATTTCTTCGGGTCGGGCCGGTTGGTCCCGGTCACGGTGCGGGCCGAGCCGGTGACGATCGAGGTCCTCCCGTTGCCAGGAGAGGGCAAGCCCACGGAGTTTGCCGGGGCGATCGGACACTTCAGTCTCGATGTCAGCGCGATTCCTGTCGAGACGACCGTGGGTGAGCCGGTCACACTGACCATGACGGTCAAGGGGAGCGGAAACCTTGAAGCGGTCGCCCCACCATCGCTCGCTGGGGACCTGAGCCGTTTTAAAGTCTACGAGCCGAAGCCGCGACAGGATCAAGCGGCCCAAGAGGTGCAGAAGACCTTTGAGCAGGTGTTGATTCCCACCGAGCCATCGGTAACGGAGATTCCGGCGGTCCATTTTTCCTTCTTTGACCCGGAGCTCGGGCAATACCGTACGTTGACCAAGGGGCCCATCGCCATTCACGTCAAGCCCGCCCCAGTGCAGGAACGTCCGACCATCGTCTCAGCGCCTCAAGGCATGGTGAGCCAGCCAGCGCAACCGGAGACCCTCGGGCGCGATATCATCTACATCAAAGAAGACCTGGGGACGCTACGGCCTGCCGGGTGGGTGTGGTATCGATCTCTGTGGTACGTGTTGCTGCTGATCACGCCGCTCATCCTGCTGGGTGTTAGCGAGGGTACGCACCGGTATTACGAGCGGCTGACGACCGACCCAGGCCTGGCGCGGGCAAGCGGGGCCTTCAGGCGTGCGATCGCCCAGTGCCAGCGGGCGAAGCAGCTCCAACACGCCGGCAAGGTGGCAGAGTGTTACGCAGAAGTCTTCCGGGCGCTGCAGCGATACATCGGTGACCGGTTCAACCTCCCCTCCGAAGGTCTCACCAAAGCGGAACTGGAACGACATCTGAAGCCGCGAGGGATTGCGGAAGATCTCTTTCGTGAGCTCGCGTCGCTGTTTGACCAGTGCGACGCGGCGCGGTTTGCACCGACGTCTGTCGCCTCCGGCCAGATACGCGCGATGATCAGCAGCGCCGAGTCGGTATTGAAGCGACTCGAACAGTGGAAAGCCAGATGAGACGAGCCCGTGCGATTCCGTTGGTCGTGGGCGCGCTCGCCATCATGGCCGTGTGGAATGGCCGTGTGGCTCGCGCCGCTGCTCCGTTGACGGTATCGTCAATGCTTCAACAGGCCAACGAGCGCTATCGAAACGGCAAGTTCGACGAGGCCGCGTCAGGTTACCGGCGCATCCTGGAGTTGGGGTTGGAGAACGGAGCCCTCTACTACAATCTCGGCAACGCGCTCTTGAAAAACGGAAAGAAAAGCGAGGCGCTCTGGGCCTATCTGAAGGCGAAAGCGTTTCTGCCACGCGATGCCGACGTACAAGCGAACTTGGAATACGTCCAGTCGCTTCTGCAGCCCGGGGCCAACGCCTCGGTAAAACCATCCCGGCTGATCCAATGGCTGAGTCTCCACCAACGGTTTGCGACGTCGGAGCTGACCGGCTGGTCTGCGTTATGGGTGTGGATGCTGGCGCTCGTCTGGAGCCTGTCTGCCTGGTGGCCGCAGACTCGGCGCGTCGCGCGACTCATCGCATGGCTTTCAGGGATCGTCGCCGCCGTGTTCCTCACGGCCTTGGTCGTGCAGACCGTGTGGGTAGATGCCGTGCCAAAGGCGGTCGTCGTGCGTGAGCAAATCGAGGTGAAGTTCTCCCCGCAAGCAACCGGGACGACCCACTTCACACTCCCCGAAGGCACGATTGTCCAAGTCATTGGGCACGCATTCGGCTGGGTTCAGCTCAAGCGCACCGACGGGCTCTCTGGTTGGGCACCTGAGGAGACACTGAATGCCTTGTAGGTGCATCAGGAAGTATTGCGCTAACATTTTCACAATCGCCGAGGTGGTGGGGGCACAGACTAGAAGGCGCTCCCCGGCGGGCTGAGCCAATCTGCACCTTAATCCTGAAAGTTCTGCCTATCGCATAGCTCGGGGAGTTTTCCTCTTGCCAATCTGAATCTGCACGAACCAGGTCTGTATTCTCGGGTTACCTGACCTGTTGCGTGTTATAATCGGGTGATGGCAATTCCCTCTCGGGGGCAGCGAAGCTAAATGCTCTCACCGGGCACTATCACAAGGGAGGACTGCATGGTTCAGTTGGGGAAGAGAGTGAGTGTGATCATAGGCCTCGGCCTGCTCTTAGGAGTAGGAGGATGGATTCAAGGTGTATCGGCCGCTGAGGGAGACGCCGCACAAGACCAGCAAGCTGTGCAGGCCGGTCGTCAGGACATCAAGCAGGACAAGCAGAATCTTGCCACCGACCGGCAAGCGGTCCAGACCGACAAACAGACTTTGCAGGGAGACCGCCAGACGTTAAAAGCGGATAAGGCGGCAGGCAACGTGTCAGCGGTCGTCCAGGACCGTCAAAAGGTGGTGGCCGATAAAACGGCTCTCAAGAAGGATCGCACCAAACGCCGGGCTGATCGCCAAGACCTCCGACAGGATCGACGGAAGCGACGCGGGGATCGACGCGATCGACATCACGATAACAGCCCCGGACAGCAACGGTAGGAACCGTCCAAGAGCGTCGGGCTGCGGCGAACGCCATCCAATTTGGCCCTCAGTCACGTGTGATTTCAGGTTCACTGAGCCTCTCGCCCGGGGAGTTCATTACACTAAAAGACGGCGGCCTTGAGTGATGAGGCCGCCGTCTTGTTTCGATCTGGTACAATGCATATTGTCCAGTTACTTCCAGGTGACTCACCCAGTGGAATAATCCCAATGGCCCATCGACGAAGACCCCTGCAACAAGCTTTGGCGTTTAATACCGTCGTGTTGGTGGTTGAGATTCTCGGTGGGATCAGCGCCAACAGCTTAAGCCTGGTGATGGACGGGGTTCACAATCTCTCCGATGAACTCGCCATTGCATTTCTAGTTGTCGCGTACACGCGTGCGACCGGAATCTCCAGCGGGTGGCTGCGCGCCGCGAATCTGCTCAATGCAGTAGGCCTGCTGGGCGTCTGCGGGTGGCTCATCTGGCATGCCCTGGGGCGTCTCGTGCAGCCGATGGTGGTGCTGGGCTGGGTGCCGATCATCGCGGGCGTCATTGGCGCCGCGTGCAACTGGGGCGTGGCATGGGTGCTGCGCAGCCCCAGCCGCGAGGATCCCTCGATTCGCCTTGCGTATGTTCACAACCTCGGAGACACTTTCGTCTCGCTCGTGCCCGTGCTGGCGGGGGTCCTGACGCTTCTAACCAGGAACATGGCGATCGATCCGCTCCTCTCGTTGGTCATCGCCGTCATTATCGTGTTCTCAACAGTACCAGTGGTCCTGGGCTCGCATCGCGAACTCCTCTGGCCGGAGCGGGTCGTCTGCGGTGGGCCGCCTGCAGCACGACGGTAGCGCATCGCGACAGTCGCTGGAACACCGGGGACCATGCCTTCGAGGCCCCATCCCTTTCCCTCCCTGCACCTAATAGAATGACTGGCATCCTGACCCTAGCAGGTAGTTGCAGGGGTCTCTGTGGGGTAAAATAACGGACGCAGCACAGGCTCCCGCTCCCATCCCATGGAGGGAGGATTAGACAAGTTCTAAATGAGTGTACGAAGGGGGGGTTCGTCTTCTTCATTCGATGTGATACAATCGGTTCAATGAAACCTGATTCACAAGTGACGAGAGATACCGTGACGGCGTCATGAATTGCCTGACGCCGTGTTGTTCTATCGTTACGCACAAGAGATCAGAGATCTTTCGGGTGTTCACAGGGGTACGGCTTCTCACGGGTCATGAACTCCAACGAAGGGGGAGTGGATGAAAGTATGGCGTAGCATCATGATGGGATTATTGGCGAGCGGTATGCTGGTAGCGGTACCAGCAGTCTCGTTTACGGATCAAGCACAGCACAAAGAGCGCGAAACAGCGTTTGTCAAACTCTTGAGAGACTCAGCGGGATCTCTCCAGACATCCCGCCCAGAACTTGCAGTCGGGCTGACGAAATTCGCAGACGATGAAGCGAAAGAGTTGCAAGCGGGGAACGAAGGGATGGAACCCAAGAAAGAAGTGGAGGGGAAAGCGGAACAAGAGATGCAAGACCACCGGGCGGCCCACATGAAACTCCTTAGGGACGCAGCAACGGCTCTCCACGCATCCCGCCCCGAGCTGTCGGTTGATTTGACCAAAGCCGCAGACCGGATGGCTCAGAAGTTGACAACCGAACAACAGGAAGATGCTACAGAAACCGAGAAGAACGAATAGCCCCCTCCGGGCACAACAGATCTCCTCACGACCAGCGACCCCGTAAGGAGTCAGGTATTGCCGTAGGCCATAGGCAGTGCCCTTAGACGCGGGTCCGATACCTACCTTGAGCCTCAAAGTTCTTGTATTGCATAGCCCGGGGAGTTTTTCTTTCCTCACTTCTCATGGGACCATTTGTTCCATGAGATCTCTATGGCGAATGGCGAGCGCGTCATGAGTCGCGCACCAAGAATCGTTTCCTGGTTAGGCATGGCCTTGATGGTCACGACGGGTCTCATTCATGTGATGAATGCGCCAGACAGTTTTCACGAGGCCGCGTATAAGGGCTGGCTCTTCTATGCCAACGGGATGGGCGCATGGGTGGCGGCGTATGGCATCTACCGTGGTCAGCGCAGCTGGGGGTGGAATCTCGGACTCCTCATCGCATGCGGTTCATTGATCGGGTATGTGGCTAGCCGTACGGTGGGATTGCCGCACATTCCGGCTGAGCCCGATGCATGGCTTGAGCCGTTCGGTGTCGCCTCACTCATTGTCGAGGGATTATTTGTCGCGGTGTTTATGAGGATGACCGTCTCGGATAAAAGCATGTAGTGAACTCCGTCGTCTCCTTGGTGGGGGCACTGAAGCACCAGTTGAGCAATTCGTCCAGCCAGGGGAGCCAGCATTACTGCTCGGAATATCCGAGCCGAGAGGGAAGGAGCCCTGGTCCTCCATCGAGAACCAGGGCTTGTTTGCATCTGGCCACATCGGCGTGGAAGCCGTCACTGAGTTCGCGCAGCACTCGTTGGTTCGGCTGTGGACGAGCCGGTGGAGGAAGCTGGTACGGAGAAGACCTCGGTGACTTCAAGAGTTCTCAGTACATGCCCGCCCTCTTTCATGGCAAAGCGCACCCTGGCCCTATCGCCGACCGTGAGTTCATCGAGCTTCACCGACTTCCCGCTTTTCAGGATGGACGTTGAAGGGTCCAGGGAGAGAGTCCATGCGACTCCATTAGCGACCGTCAATTGGACGCTCGGCGATGAGGCCGTCAGATCCAGCGCAGTGATCGTGCCGTCGATGGAGATGCCCCCTTCGGCTGCAGGAGCACTGGGCGGGTTGGCAGCCGTTGTCGCTGTGGTCGTACGCTGCGGTTGCACCGGCGGCGGAGCTTGCGGCTTGCGCACTACCGGAGGACTCTTTGCCTGTGGACGGCTCGCTGGCTTCTTTGGGGGGGGCGTCGTGTTCGCCGATTGGTTCGCTGGGTACGGCCTGGACGTCGATGTGCCGACTCCAGGCTGATTGGCTGAGGGACCCCCGCCTATCGGCTGTCTCGTGGACTTGATCACCGTGATCTTCGGCGCGAGCCCGGGTTTCCCGCTTGTCGTTGAGGTCGTCGTTGTGGATGCCGATGACGTGCTTGATGAGGTCTTTGTGGTCGCGATCCTCGATGGCTGGCTGCTCGTTTGATCAGCGTGACTAGCGGTGGCACCAACGATGAGCCCTGCCAGCCCAACCGCCAATACCTGTAACCACGCAGAGGTCCACATCGTCCCATCCTCCCCGCAGGAGATGCTGCTAGGCCTTTCGGTAAGAGCATAGCACACTTGGCTGAACGGACCAACGATGCAGAGCCTATCACGGATGTGATGACCTTCCCCCATTCATTGGGCCACTGGCACGTCGCGTGCTTGGATCGTAGCCTCAGCTTGGTGGAAGAGGGAGTGTCGATGGCTGGGAGCTCCAGACGCTCCCGCCGGGCATCCAGCTCTCGCTTCTCGGCCCGCAGCTCGCTAGGAACGCGGGCTGTTACATGTTCTCGAGCGACACTTTTTGGATCGGAGTGCGTCTAAATCATGAGAGAATGCGGGGTATGGAGGCCACATCCTTGACCGCTGGAAGCCCCGTCGAGGATCGGGAGGTTATCCAGCGGATACGCTCCGGTGAGAAGGAAACCTACGCCGATCTTGTGCGAAGATATCAGGCGAAGGTGCTTCGGTTGTGCACGTCTCTTCTGGCTGACGCGACCCTTGCGGAAGATGCGGCTCAAGAGATCTTCCTCAAAGCCTATCAAGGGCTCGACACATTTCGGGGCGAGGCCCTCTTCTCGACCTGGCTGTATCGCATCGCTGCGAATCATTGCAAGGACCTTCTCCGGAAGCGCATTCGCGAAAAGACAGAATCTTGGGAAACCCTCGTTGAAGAACAAGGCGAACAGCTTCAACAGCTCCTGACGAGCCCCGAAAACCCGACGTCGTCCCTTGCCAATACTGAACTGGTCGAACGCGTCCTCTCCCACCTTGCTCCAGACTACCGACTCATCCTGACACTCCGCGAAGTCCAGGGATTGAGCTATCGAGAGTTGGCAGAGGCCCTCGGGTGTTCGGTGGATGCCGTCAAAGCGCGTCTGCGTCGAGCTCGCCAGGACCTGCAAGAGAAACTCCGACACTTTTTCGGTCCTGGAAACGTCTAAAAAAAACAGCAGGAGCCGCGATGGGCCACACCGCCATGCAAGACAAGCTGTTCGCCCTCTACGACGGGGAATTGACCGGGGCAGTCCGTCAGGAAATCGAGACCCATCTGGCAAGCTGCCGAGCATGCCGCCAACTCTATACGCGGTGGCAGCAGACAGCCCAGGTGTTCTTTCGGCCTCCCCACGTCCAGGTGGCCGAGGCGTTTGTCCACCAGCTCATGGAGCGGATCGCTGTGGTGGAGCGCCCTCATCGCGTACGGCGATGGCCAGTCGCTGTTCGGTGGCTTGTGCCCGCGGTCGGACTCGCAGGTCTGCTACTCCTGTTCGTGAGACCAGGACGAGGTGCCCTCTCGATCGAGACGCTCTTGCTCGGAGAGGGACAAGGCAGTGAGCAGACGCAGCTCCTGCTGGCCAGTGAGCCACCGACAACAGAGCAAATGTTTGGAGTCATGATGGAGGGTCAACCATGAAACTCGCCTGGAAGCAGATCGCGGTGGCATTGGTGTTGGGAGGAGGAGCGGGGTTTGTCATCGTACAGGCGTGTCCGCTCGGGCGATTCCACCACAGGGACAGAGGCCACTTCCAGCAGCGGCTGCTCGATCGGTTCAGCTCGAAGCTCCAGCTGACGCCAGAACAGCGTAGCCGGGTGGCCACTATCCTGGAAGCGAAGCATCAGAAGATCGATGCGCTGCGCGCTGAAATCCGCCCGCGGTTTGAGGAGATTCGCACGTCGACCAGTGCCGAGATCCGCCCATTGCTCACCCCTGAACAG
>Ga0209515_10006617_pt1 | contig 14314 bp, 9 predicted proteins | sample Subgroupgradi54m_FD_187454 | JGI IMG/M metagenome (GOLD analysis project Ga0209515, IMG submission 187454) | Subsurface groundwater microbial communities from S. Glens Falls, New York, USA - GMW60B uncontaminated upgradient, 5.4 m (SPAdes)... ...
TTAGAGTCTTTGCTGAGGCCCCAGAGTCTCAAAGAATTCGTTGGGCAGGATAAATTAAAAGAAAATTTAGCTATCTATATCGAAGCCGCCAAAAGACGCAAAGAGCCGATGGATCATTGTCTTTTCTACGCGCCGCCCGGACTCGGGAAAACCACGTTGGCGCACATTCTATCTCGAGAGATGGGAGTCAATATGCGCGTAACCTCGGGCCCCATATTGACCAAGTTGGGAGACTTGGCCGGCATTCTAACGGCTTTAGAGCCGGGTGATATTTTATTTATTGATGAGATCCACCGCTTGTCCAGCGTGATTGAGGAGGCGCTTTATCCCGTGATGGAGGATTTTACGTTTTATATCCATACCGGCGGTCAGCGGGTGGGGGGATCGACCCAGCTGAAGCTGGCTATTCCAAAATTTACATTGATCGCCGCTACCACGCGCGCGGGTCTTTTGACGGGGCCGTTGCGGGATCGATTTGGAATCATCGGACATTTAAATTTTTATGATTTTGAGCAGATGAGAAAAATTGTTTCGCGTTCGGCAAAAATATTGGGCATGGATTTAGAAGATGACGCGGCCGATATCGTGAGTCATCGATGCCGGCAAACTCCCCGCGTTGCCAATCGAATACTCAAGCGAGTCCGGGATTTCGCGCTAGTGCTTGGCGGTGGGCATGTTACGCCGGATTTGGTCGCGGAAGCCTTGGACCGCATGGATATTGATAGCGCGGGTTTAGATGAGATGGATAGGCGCTTTCTGACCACGGTGATTCAAAATTTTGAAGGCGGCCCCGTGGGAATTGAAACATTAGCGGCTACTTTGCAAGAAGAAGTAGACACCATCACCGATATTTATGAACCCTATCTTATCCAAGCGGGATTTTTGGCTCGGACTTCCAAAGGAAGAATCGCGACTCCTAAGGCTTTCCAGCATTTGGGACTAGAGAAACTAAAAGCAAAATCGCTCAAAACAAGCGAACCGTCTCTTCTGTAGTAGTTTTCTGTCATCCTGATTCCACTATATTTCATAAAGAAAGAAGGATCTAGCTTATTGGTAATTTTCTTTTATGAGATTCTTCTTTCTTAATTTAAATTAATGAGTCCAGAATGACAAACGCTCGAAGCAGCGCGTCTTCTTGCTTTTCCCAAAGATCCCCTTGATTGAGGAGCAACCTCGTGATATCCATATAGGGAGGGAGAGTTTCTTGTTTTGTCATTCTGATTCCATAATCAAGATCGAGAAAGAAGAATCTGTGAATCAAAAGATCCTTCTTTCTTTATGAAATATAGTGGAATCAGGATGACAGCAAGGCAGATGGTTTCGAGGGGTTTTATTGTCATAAGTTTTTTGTTGTTTTCTCTCCCCGTCTTTTCCCAACAAATCCGAGTATTGCTCAATCTTATTGATCACGACGAATTGTCCCTGGGGGTTGCCGCCGGCGGCTTTTCCGTGACCCAAGGCAAGTCTCAAGTTCCCATTAGCGGAGACGGCTCTATAGAATTGGCGGATGACCTCACCATTAAAAGCACCGATGGTCACAATCTTTCCTGGCAAGGAAAAAATTATCGTGGACATTTAGGAATTAGCCGTGTTAATGATAAGTACGCTTTGATCAATACTTTGGAACTTGAGGATTATCTTTATGGGGTTATCGCGAGCGAAGTGGACACCAAAACCTGGCCGGTGGAAGCTTTGAAAGCCCAGGCGGTGGTCTCGCGTTCTTATGCCGCCACGCTTATTAACGCGAAACGCAAGGAGTCTTACGATTTAGGAACCCAAGTGAGTCACCAAGTTTATTTGGGGGCCACCTTTGAAGATGCTCGAGCGCGTGAAGCCGTGGATGACACTAAAGATGAAGTTTTGATGGACAATGACGGTGAGGTCGTTCCCGCCTATTTTCATTCTTGTTGCGGTGGTCATACGGAAGATCCTCAGGCGATTTGGAATGAGAATGGTCCGCGATCAGTGCAGGGGGTGAGCGATTTTGGATTTTGCAAACTCAGTCCTCATTACAACTGGGTTACCACGCTATCACGCGGTGATTTGGAATCAAGTTTAAGAAAGCTCGGCTATACTTTAGATTCTCCCGTTAAGGCCATTCTTTTAGGAAGTTTAAGCCGCAGTCAAAGAGTGTTAACGTTAAAAATTGTTACTTCCCGTGATCGCTTTGAGGTATCCACGGCTAAATTACGCGAAATGTTGGGTTCCAATTGGATTCGCAGCACGAAAATTACGCATATCAAAACGCAGGATAAAAATTTCCTAATTTATGGCAAGGGTTGGGGGCATGGGGTTGGTTTGTGCCAGTGGGGAGCTAAGGGGATGGCCGATCGCGGGTGGAATTACAAAAGAATTTTAAAGGTTTACTTTCCTAAAGCCAAAATTGCGAAGATATGATTCTGTCATTCTGATTCATCTAATTTAAATAAAGAAAGAAGAATCTATGATTTATCTTGTAAATATTTTTTGTTTCTTGAATTTTTTGTTTGCGCAGGGGACGCAACAAAGCGTAGAGCGGTGGGTGGCGCCGGTTGATGAATCTTTTATTCTACAGCTCCACAGCGCTTGGCAGTTACAAGAGCCTTCCGGCGTCGAGCTGCTCAACATCGCCAAAATTGATCCCGAAAGCGGTTCTTACTCAAGTGTCTTAGTTACCAAAGAGGATGTTGGCGGTAGTTTATCCTTGGAATCAGGCGTCAAGGCAAGCGTTAAAGAAAATTCAAATATTTATCCCAAGCTTCGCAGGTTACCACAAAAAAATCTTACCAATGGCATTGCGCTCGATTGTGTTCTTTTGAATGACACTAACGAAGAATGCCATTTCGCGTATCGTCAAGCGATCTATAAGTTGACCGTAACGGTCCCCGCCGCTCCAATCCCTTTTGATGAAATTTATTTTATGTTTGGCACGGCGAAACCTTTTACTACTTCAACGAACGCGCCAAAGACGCCTTCTTTGGGCGCGCCTCCTAACTCCTCCGGTACCCCGACGGGCGAGGAATTATTGGAAAATAAGCCGCGGTGGCTGGCGGCTCGCGAAAACGCCGGATTTATGCTCCGGTTGCCCGTGGGCGCTCAGCCAAACGCGCAGTCTTCCGGAGTGTTTGGATTTAAAGCGAAAGGCTTAACAATGGATATCGCGCGATACGCTACTATGGAATCTCAAAGCATCTCTGACGTCGAGATTGAAGAATTTTTTAATCAGCAAGCAGGTTTGAAAAAAGCCAAGGCTGTGACGTTAAACAATGGGATTAAGTTCTGGTGTTTGCAAGTTAATCCCAGCCAAATGGATTGCTATTTCGCTTTCAAAAATACGATTTATAGAGCATGGTCAGAAATGATTCCGCCTCTTGACACCGATAAAATTTATTCTGTTTTAGGTACTTTGCGCGCGAAAGACACGGATATTCTTGCCGAGCAAATTCGAGAAACGGAAACTCTACTGAGATCTAAGCGAAACACGCAAGAGCGATATAGGGTGGCCGCGGGTAGCGTTCCCGCGGAAAGCAAAACTTGGTTGGAGTTAAATGGATTTTTGGTGGCATGGCTATTGTTTGCCGCGGCGCTAATTTATGGCCTGATGGTGTATTTAGCGGACCAGAGTCTTTCGCGTAAAGGAAGCCGATGGGCGCAAGATGAAGAAACTCAAGCGCTCAGTCTTTTTATTGGGGGAAAATATTTAACACTTTTTCCGAAGGTGCGTATTTATGCCCCGGGTAACGTAGCGCTTTCGGCTTACGCCAGGAGGCCGCCGCTTCTATTGGTTGTCGCCGCCGTATACGCGGCGCTCAACGTATTGGTTTTAATATTTTTTAATAATCCCGAAGAGTCGCTCACGCGTTTAGGCGTCATGGTGGCGCTTGCCCTAATTTCTCTTTTGTCCGTTGGCCTGTGGTATCTCCTCTGGTCCGTTCGAGGGCAAAGGGTGTATGTGCAAGACGAAAGCGGCCAAAATGTGATGACGATTAATCGCCGTCTGGGGCTTTTCGCCTACCGATTCGTGGTCCGTGATAGCGAGGGAAATCCAATCGGCTTGCTAAAAATGTCCTGGAGATCGCATTTGATACGCAAGCATTGGTGGTTGCTTGATAGTCAGAATGTGCTTTTGGCGGAAGTTATCGAAGATTCTTTGTGGAAGTCTGTCTTGAGAAGATTTTTGGGCCACTTCTGGGGAATTCTAAGAGCTCATTTTAAAATTGTTCGTAATCATGAAACGATTGGTTGGGTGCGAAGGCAGTGGTCTCCTTTTCTTAGGCAGAAAATTAACTGTGATCCATCAGATGGCGTGGATGGACGCTTGGTGCTTGCCTGCGCAGTGGCGATTAGCTTGTATGATAGGGACCGATGGTATCCGTTTTGGTTAGCGTGAGTTTTTTACATGTTTAGCCTGTATCCGGCAGCGGTCTCTGTGGGTACGGCGCCATCTATTTGGCGCCTCTGTCCTCGGCCCGTGTATACCCAGTCGGGCCTGCGGAGGCCCCACTGAGCCCACTGCCGGACACAGGCTGCGCGCTTCTCACTAAGCTACGACTGGCACCTGTTCGGAGAAACCTTTTCCCATTTTTTATTGTTGTTGGGGTGGCGGTGGGGGGGTGTGCTAGGAGTAAAGACGAGGTTTGGTTGCCGCGGAGGGTGGATCTGACGGTAGGAAGGTTTGTGACCCAGATGGCGTTAGCGAGTATGCCGATGTATCAAGACACTCGCTGGTTGCGCTATATCAACGATCTGGGAAATAAAATTGTTGGGGTTTCTGAGCGGCCCAATTTTAATTATCGATTTATCGTGGCGGACACTTCGGAAATTAACGCTTTTGCGTCGCCGGACGGCTCAGTTTTTATTACAACCGGGCTTTTAAAACTTTGCGAAAAAGACGAGGATCAGATCGTCGCTGTTTTAGCTCACGAGGTCAGCCACATCGCCTTAAGACATGGAGCAAAAATGCTGCAGAAAGACGTCGGATATGGCGCGATCGCGTTTGCCGTTTTCGGGTTTGAAGCGCCCGCGGGCCGCCAAGTAGCGAATTTCGTAAGCCAGCTGACTTCGTTGGGTTATGGACGAGATTTTGAACTCGAAGCGGACGCGCGCGCTCTCGTTTATTTAAAAAAAATGAGTTACAAAGAAACCGCGCTTGCTGATTTTTTGGAAAAAATTAAGCATTTGGATCCCGCGCCAACTTCTTTAGAGAAATATCTGCGCAGCCATCCGCCTACGGTTGATAGAATACAAGCCATTCAATCTTCCTCCGTCATTCCCGTGGAAACGGGAATCCAGTCTTCGGGAAGAGAATAGGTAGCCTAAAGAACAGTAATGAGTAATCAAACCAATTTCCCAATCGCCACGCATCCGGCGGAGCCGAGGGATCATTGTAAGCTTTTGGTTTTGGATCGCAAGACGGGTCGTTTGGAACACTTGCGCTTTTACGATATCATTCGATTTTTAAATCCGGGAGATTGCCTGGTGTTAAATAACTCCAAAGTATTTCCGGCTAGAATTCTTTTCAAATCGCGCGATCAGGAAGGGGAATTACTTTTGGTTCAGTGGCCCAAAAACGGGGAGGCTGTTTTGGCCAAGACCACGGGAAAATGCGTTAAGCGATTGCGGGAAGATGGGGGAAAAGTTTTATTCAAGGATGGTAGCGAAGGCAAAATCCACATTCTTGATTTTGTTGAATCGGAAAGGTCTTTTTTGGTCAAAATTGAAGCTTTAAGGCCGATCGAGGAGTTGGGTTCCCCGCCCCTGCCGCCGTACATTTTAAAAACAAGGAAATCTCAAGGCGCGTCTTTAAATAATGAACAAGACGCTCGCGCTTATCAATGTGTGTACGCTAAGAACCGTGGCAGTATCGCGGCTCCTACGGCGGGAATGCACTGGACCGATGAGTTGTTAAACAAAGTTAGGGCAACGGGGGTTAATATTGCCGAGATCACTCTGCATATCGGTTTGGCTTCTATGATGAAGGCGGACGACGCCAAGGGGGAATCTTTACCGGCAGAATTTTATGAGATGTCTCAGTCCGTGGCGGAGTTGATTAATATCACGAAGGCCAGTGGTAAAAAAGTAATCGCCTGCGGAACTTCGGCAGTGAGAACATTAGAGACTTTACGGGATGAAAAGGGGTTTATGGGGGCCGGGGATGGGGCTACGGAACTTTTTATAAAACCGGGGTATGTTTTTAAAGCGGTAGATTCCATGATTACAAATTTTCATTTGCCGGACGCGACAAATTTTCTTTTAACCCAAAGTTTTGCCGGTGAAAGTATTGATCTGCTTGCCACTTATCGTGAAGCCGCCAGCTTGGATTACCGATTTTTTAGCTATGGCGACGCGATGTTGATTTTGTAAGTTCGTCATCCTGATTCCAATATTTTTATAGAGGAAGAAGGATCTTTCGCATTCACAGATTCTTCTTTCTTGATATCGATTATAGATTCAGAATGACAGCCTCATCGGCGCCTCTCGCGCTCTCTTTGCCGTTTTTGTTAGCCTCCGCCGGAGTTATTTTTGCTTCTGTTTTGGATGGGAGGAGCTTTTTTGGCGCGTATGATTCACTGCCCACTGAGGGGGAGGCCAAAAGCGGCGGCCATGTTGTGTTTAGCGTAAAGAGCAAATGGTTTGCCGCGGCGCATCCGGATAGGAAAAACGAAATTTCTATTTGGAACGGTTCCACCGGCAATAAAAAACAGCTCATCGCGCTGGCCGCTCCCGCAGATTCCATGGCGTTTAGTCCCGATGAGTCGCAAATAGCGATGGCTGTTGGCGATCAAATTTATGTTCATGACATTGACAGCGGCGAAGTAAAACAGCATTTTAAAATTTCCGGCGAATCCAGGTTTATTGGATTTAGTCCCGATAACGCCTTATTGATAGCCATTAGCGAAGAAAAAATAAAAAGCAAGTTAACAGTATGGGACGTTCGCTCCGGCAAACAAATCGCGAGTCGATCCTACAGGCCTTGGTTTGATTTTTCAGGCATGGTTTTAAAATTACTGGATGTTGAAACCCCTAACGTAGACGCTCGCTTTACCAAAGATGGTAAAAGCTTTGTGGCGGCGGGTATGGGTAGATTGGTAACAGTCTGGGACACTCAAACCTGGCAAAGGTCGCGAACACTGAATGTATTGCCGATGTGGCGCAGGCTTCTGACGAAAGTATGCGGTGGTTTAACGGTGTTGAGCTCGCTGGGTTTCGCGGGCTTTCTGATTGCTTTTTTTGCTTTTTTCTCACGAGGAGACAATATGAATCGTTTTTCAGTAGTTGTTGATCATGGCCCATTGTTGTTGTTCTTCGGTGGGGCGGGAGCGATTCTTATTTCCTTGTTTTTATACGCTGTATTCAAAGATATTGTAACGAAAACTCATGTTAGTTTAAGTGGCAATGCCATTGCTGTTGAGACTAAGAACGATGCTTTTACATCTCGCAGACAATACGCGAGATATGTGGATATTTCTTCGGGTCGGAGAAAGCATTTTGATGAGGATTTCTGGGCGCTTAGCGGAGATGGCAGTAAGATGGTAACCTTCTCGGTGCGGGCCGATCCTACGGCAATGATATTTAATCAGCCGGCGTCCGATCCTTATTATGTGGTTTGGGATACCAAAACAGGGAAACCAATTTTGGAAATTTCGGAGTTACGAACCGGTTTTATAACTTCATTTTTCTTTGCTCCCGATGGCAAGAGCGTGTTCGCGGTAACAGCAAAGGGTTCGGTGATTACTTGGGATTTGGTAACGAAGCGCGAACGGGTATTGATTAAAGGTTCTAAGGAAAATGTTGGGTATATTGCCAATTGGAGTGAGGATGGCAGGCGGTTGGCTTTGGTTAATTCCGAAGATGGCTCGGTCACCGTTTTAAAAATAGGGCATACCGAAGAGGATGCCTTGGCTACGGCGCGAGATTTGGGGTTATCAGGCAATGAGAGCGCAAGAGATTCAGTGGGCGTTTTCGACGGAGAAGATCGTTTTAAAATTGATTTGAAATAAGCCTGGACCCCGGCTTTCGCCGGGGTGACGTTAAGAAGTTGCCCCAAAGTCACAGGGTGGCATAGGACCAAAGACCTACCGTTTTTAGCCCCGGAAGACCCTAGGTGAAGAACCCAAAATTTCATTTGATATGGGGGTATTAACTCTCCCTCCCAACCCCCGTTCAGAGGAAACTCTAGGCGGGGGTTAATTTTTTTATCAAGGAATCAGGCTTAGCAAAGACGTGGCCGGAAGCACAAGGCAGTTATGGGAAATTCCAGGACGCGTTATCTCAGACACCAGGAGGATTTTTGGGACTTTACCGAGTTTTTCGGAAAAATAATCCAGTGCCGAAGTAGGTTTGGTTTCGGAAAGCTTAGTCTCGATCAGCAAAAAAGGTTTACCGTTTTTAATTAACAGAAAATCCACTTCCCGTTTTTCTTTGTCTCGCATAAAACGCAGTTCCAGCGGTTCTTGGCCCCAATCTTGGGTAAAGTGACACCATCGAAGCAGAGCGCACGCGACCATGTTTTCAAATTTTATCGCGGGTTCGGGTATTTCGGTCCAATCGTAAAGATATAGCTTGGGCTCTCTGGCTAACGCGCGCGAGAGTTTGCCGGCATAGGGCCGAATGCGGTAGCACCAGTAAAGCCGTTCCAATTGTTCCATCCAAAGTTGCGTGGATTGGAAAGACACGCCGAGGTCATTACGTAGGTTATTTAGCGAGAGGAGTGTTCCAACGCGAGGAACGATTAGCTCCACCATTTGTTCCACAGAACTTAACATTTGGATTCTTGTTAAATCCCGCAAATCTTCTCGAATTAACCGGTCTCGTCTTTCTCTTAACCAAAGGCGATGGGCCCGTTCGTTTTGACGTAAGAAGGGCTCGGGGAAACCGCTAAAACGCGTAAGCGCGTCGAAAACTTCACGTTGCCCGGTGGTAGGCGATGGGGGATCTTCGAATAAATGTTTTAGAATGTTCTCCGGAGTGTCTTTTTCCGGATGGAAGCTTTTCTTAAGTACTTCAGAAACTGAAAGCGGATGCAGCCTGTACTGATGATATCGACCCAAGAGACTATCGCCTCCTTTTTTGTAGACATCCAATCTCCCGCTACCGGTAACCAATATATCCGCTTTCTGGGCCCTGGTATCCCAAAGACCTTTTAGATACTGTTTCCAGCGCGGGAACTTATGAATCTCATCTAACACCGCCAGCGGTTTTTTCCTGCCCAAGGGACGAAATTGATCAAGAAAGCCGTAGGGGTTGCTTGAAAGTTCTTTACGCCAGAGAAGGTCATCCCAGTTACGATACAAATCGGGCGTGCCGCGATCTTGTTGCAGGGCGCGCGCCAGCGTTGTTTTTCCGCATTGCCTGGGGCCGACGACGAAGGCCATTTTGGACGTTGGTTCCGCGAAATGCTCTTTTTCGAGAAGTTGAGCCAGGAGCCGTTTCATATGACTAGATTAGTATAAGTCCCTAAAAAAGTCAAGACCTTTTTATAGTAATACAGTAAAAAAGTCAAAAGAGGAAACTCTAGGCGGGGGGTTAATTTTTGGCCCCGTACCGGCTGATTTACTAGACTACTGTCATGAATGCTAAAAAAACCGTTTTTTTGTTAATAACTGTTGCTTCTCTTTCCAGTTTTTGGAATTTATCTCAAGCGAAAGAATGGACGTTGCCGCAATGGGGCCTCTCGTCCCTCAGGGACTCGGTAGGTCCCAGGCTTCCGGACTGGGGGAAAGTCATACCCTTAAAAAACAATGAGGGACTCTATGAGCTGTTCACCGATTCGAGCGGTATCGCTCGGGTTTATTTTTTGCATTTTCGGGAGCATTCTTTTGCCCCCTCTACGGCAATTCTTGAAGGGGGGGCACAGAATTCAATTTTAAAGAAACCGTTAACGCTTTTTAGCCCTTTCCAGGGATTAAGTGTGGAAGAGTGGGAGATTCAACCGGGTTCAGCCTCCCAAAGTAAATCCTTGCGTCTTCGTTTCGTGAAAAACGACGGAGAGAATTCCTTCTTTAACCAAGTTATTACCGTCAGTTCGGTAGCGGCGAGGACAAATAATAGCTTTCCCTACACGTTGGAAACATCGGGAAGTTTCGAGACCACGCTTGATTTTTCTAACGAAGAATCGACTCGAGAAGCAAACAGCTTGACTGATCCTGTATTGAATGGGTTGGGCCATGAACTTTCTTGGGAAAAGCTTTCTTCGTTGGCTTTCTCTTTGGATTTTCAAAAAATACTGCTTGCCGGTACGCATGATCCCGCTCCGGGGTTTGTTTACCAGAATGGCCATTGGTTTGTTACCGTGGATAGTCCGGAACTCGGGCGGCCATATGAAGAAGACCGTTGGTTTATTCCCGCTCTTAAAATAGGCGATAAGCTTTACCAGCCCGCTCCTCTTTCGGCAGAAACAAAATTTATGCAGGGTTCTTCCGGGCACAGCCTTCCACAGTTTGAGCTTAGATGGAAAGTGAAAAATTTTACAGTTGTTCAGACGATATCTTCACAAAAAATAAACAATATTCCTCAAATTGTCTCAAAATTTACCGTTCAAGGACCGATAAATCCTCAAGTGTGTCTTGCTCTGGCTATGGGCCGCCGGCCCGGGGTTAAATTTTTTGGAATCGTCAACTCGAAAACACCTCCTCCCGTGGAGACCACGCCCCTGCCTTATTTCAGTTTAACTCCTTCGTTCCAAGTATCGAGTGGAAATGTTGTTTTAGATTTATGGGGCAACGTCCTGCTTTATTCATCGGAGCCCCTGGGGGATCTTCATGCAAATGAAACCGAAGCGCTTGTTGAGATTCCGCTTGTCGGCAAATCACCTGTTTACATCGCGACTCCTCAAAAATTAACCCCTCACCCTGCCCTCTGGGGAAATTGTCCGGCCACTGGCCGGCCCCCGTCCTTGGAGCTCTGCGGAAAGGGCTCCCTCAAGGGGAGAGGGTTGGAAGCTGTTTTCGCTCGGGCGCAGGGGGATTTTGAAAATCTATGGGAAAAAGAATTAAGTCAGGGGGCCAAGGCAAAACTTCCGGACGAACATTGGCAGGCGCGTATTGATCAGTGGTTGTATCAGCTTGCCGCCATCACTCGCGTCAATGACAAATTAAATTATGGAGCTTACGTCTACAAAATGTATTTTGGCGTGGAAGAAGGCTGGCCCGTGGTTGCTCTTGCCCAATGGGGAAAGTTTGAAGAGGCTAAAGCGCAAGCGGAGTTTATGCTTACCATCGCCACGAAGGACCGCAAGATTTATCACCATCAATATCGCAACGGTTTGAGTTCTTGGTATGCCGCCGAGGTAGCGCGTCTGGCTCAGGACGCGGGGTGGGTTAATAAAATCAGTGGGCTCTTAGAGGAAAATGCCCAGTGGACCATTGACGCGCGGCGCCAGGGGGATCGCTCTGAGCGCGCGCGAGGTCTGCTTCCCAGAAATACTTACGGCGGGGACGTGCAAACCCCGGCTTATAGCCTTTACGCGAACGCGACGTGTTGGCGGGGACTCGTGGAAACGGCAAATATTTTTGCTCAATTTGGTAGATCCTCGGAAGCGAGCGCTTTATATAAAGAGGCAGAGGACTACAAGACGCGGCTTGGGCAGGTATTTAAAGAGGCGCTCAATAGAAGTGTCCAGCCGCCTTTTTTACCGCTGGCTTTGGAAATCGGGGATGCCAAAGAAAATGAAAAACCTTACGCTGTTCTGACTAAAGACCCCTTGGGGAACTATTGGAATCTTTTCGCGCCTTTAACGCTTCACGTGGGACTACTCGATCATCGTGACCCGGAGCTATCCAGTTACTGGCTCACGGATTACCTAGAGCATCATGGCGGCCTCTGGGGAGGGCTCCCGCGTTTTTATCGGGGTTTAGACGCCGTCTATGCTATTGGTTATATTCATGAATTGCTGGAGCGTGCCAAAGACAACCTTGCGGATCGCAACAAGGCTTTGGCCGCGCTTGAATCATTTATGCTCAACGCGGCCAGTAGAAATGGATATACGGTTGGGGAAGTCACGCCATTTTTTCCGGAACGAAAAAATAAGACGCTGTATCAGCGCATGGTTGCGGGCAGTCCCTGGACATTCGGTTTCTATGATGACGATCAATATTTGCAGGGGAAAATTCCAATCACGGAACCGCTTGGGGCCGGAGCCGGTCAGGGCCTTTGGCTAATGAGAAAGTCCATGATTGATGAAACAAGAGACAGCAACCAAGCTCCTGACGGTGGGCTTTTCTTGCTTTCCGCCGTGCCGGAGAATTGGCTTGATGAAGGTCAGGTTATCGAGCTTCGTGATATGCCGACGGCCTATGGCTTGGTCAGCGTGCGCGTTAAATCACGGCTTGATTCAAAAAAAGAAGCGCGTTTTTCTTTTAGTTTAAAAAATCCCTCCACGGTGAGTCTTAAGAAGATATATCTCAGGCTGGTAAATTCCGGGAAACTGAAGCCTATGGCCTTGCCTGATTCTGGAGATGCGAGGCAAGACCTGTTCGCGCTTCAATTGAATTTTTCTGGAAATATAAATAAGACCATCCATTTCGAACAAGCGAAGGAGTAAAATACTCCTATCATGATTTTGCCGCTGAAGGGAACGAAAGTCATTGATTTAGGCCGCCTTTTGCCGGGGCCCTACTGCACCAAAATTCTTCGGGATTTGGGTTGCGAGGTTACCAAGATAAGTTTGCCTCGGTTCCGAGACCCATTGGTGGACACATGGCCAGCCTTTAACCATCTTTATAAGGGAAAGAAGATGTTGACTTTGGATTTTCAGAAACCTCATGGGAAAGAAAAGCTTTTGGAATTGGTTTGTAAAAGCGATGTGCTGGTCGAAGGTTTTAGGCCCGGGGCCTTGGCAAAGTTGGGTTTGGGTTACAAAGATTTAAAAAAAATAAATCCCGGACTTATCTATTGCTCGATATCAGGCTACGGGCAGACGGGGCCTTGGAGGCGTTGGGGAGGCCATGATTTAAACTATGTGGGTTTTAGCGGGATATTGTCTTTAGGCAGTATTGAGCAGGGCGCTACGGCCTTGCCGGGCACGCAGATTTCAGATTATCCAGCCGCCCTGTACGCGGCCATTGGGATTTTGGGGGCGCTTGTTCGCAGGGGGCAATCAGGTGAGGGCGCGTATATTGATATTTCGATGTTAGATTCCGCGTTTAGTTTTAATTTGGTTGCCTTAGCCGATTTGCTTAATACAAACAAAGAAAAATTTCATGGTAGTGAACTTTTGTTTGGCAAGGAGCCCTTTTATAACCTTTACAAAACCAAGGATAATCGCTATTTGGTGGTAGCTTCGGTGGAGCATCACTACCGAGAGCGATTGCTGGGGCTTTTGGGCAAGCCGGAATTGAAGCATTTGAGCGGCCCGGAGCTTAAAAATGCTTTGCAAAATGTTTTTAAGAAGAAAACCTTAAAAGAATGGAGAGTGCTTCTGGAACCTAAAGAGGTTTGTGTTTCCGGATTGCTAGATTTGAAGGAAGCGGCGCATAGCGAACAAATTGGGGCCAGAAAGATGCTAAGGAAAGTGAAAGGAAAATGGGAGATCGGGAGCCCGATAAAATATTCATGAGATTGCCACGGGCCTTGCAGGCCCTCGCAATGACAAAGACAAATGAGGTTTGAAGTTGTAAAAAATTCAGGAAGCTTGGCTCGGGTGGGGAAGGTCACGCTTAAGAACGGTTATTCTTTTATGACACCGGCTTTTTTTCCGGTGGCGACACAGGCGACAGTCAAGGCTTTAAGCAGTGAGGATTTGCTCGAAGCTCACGTGCCTATGATTTTGTCCAATACCTACCATCTTGCGCTTCGGCCGGGGGTTGAAATGCTAAAGGCCAGAGGCGGGCTACACAAATTCATGAATTGGGATCGCGGGATTTTGACCGATTCCGGGGGATTTCAGGTGATGAGCTTATCTCGATTGGTAAAAATTGAAGATGGCGGGGTGGCGTTTCGTTCTCACGTGGATGGTAGTTTGCATAAGTTTACGCCCGAGAACGTGATCGAGGCTCAACTTGCTTTTGGCAGTGACGCGATTACTTGTTTGGATATTTGCGGCAAGTATCCATTGGAGCATAGCCAGGCGCGCGAAAATTTGGAGATAACGCTGAAGTGGGCCGCGAGGGCTCGCGAATGTTTTTCTTTAAACGACTTACGACTTACGACTTACGACTTACGACCTTTGCTTTTTGGAATTCTCCAGGGAGGTTTCGATTTGGATTTAAGACGAGAGGCCATAGAGCGGATGACAGGGATAGGGTTTGAGGCTTTTGCTCTTGGCGGACTTTCGGTGGGGGAACCCAAAGAATTGACTTGGGAGATCGCGCAAGCGACAGGTGAGACCCTCTCTCAA
>Ga0209515_10006619_pt1 | contig 14313 bp, 9 predicted proteins | sample Subgroupgradi54m_FD_187454 | JGI IMG/M metagenome (GOLD analysis project Ga0209515, IMG submission 187454) | Subsurface groundwater microbial communities from S. Glens Falls, New York, USA - GMW60B uncontaminated upgradient, 5.4 m (SPAdes)... ...
TGAATCGTCACCTTCTGTCCGCGCAGCGATGCGCCTTTCATCGCGCGGACGATGTCGTCGGCGGCGTCCTCGGAGACTTCGATGAGCGAGAAGTTCTCGGCAATCTCGATCGCGCCAAGGCTCTTCGACGTGATGCCCGCCTCGCCCGTAATCGCGCCGACAAGATCCGCCGGCCGTACGCCCGCCTTCTTCCCCGCGCCGATGAACAGCCGCACATTATTTCCATCCGACATGCGGCGCGGATCTTTCTTGTCCGCCGCGGGGGCGGGCGCGACAATCTCCTCTTCCTCCTCCGTATCCTCACCGCTCATCTGGTGCGCCAGCTTCACCGCCGCCGCCGCCACATCCACCAGATCGAATTCCTCCGCCAGCGACGCCACCACCACCCGTACATCGTCAATGTCACCCGTGACGAGGCGCTCGCGGATCGACGCGCGCGTGGCCTCGAGGCGCCGCGCCCGCAGGTCCGCGACCGTCGGCACCGTGGCGATATCAATCTTCTGTTTCGTGAACTGCTCGATGCTGCGTAGCAGCCGACTCTCGCGCGGCTCGGCGAGCGTGATGGCGGTCCCTTCGCGTCCGGCGCGTCCTGTGCGCCCGATGCGGTGCACGTAGCCCTCCGGCGCGGCGGGCATGTCGTAGTTGACGACGTGCGAGAGCAGATCGATGTCGAGCCCGCGGGCGGCGACGTCGGTGGCGATGAGGAGGTCCGTCTTGCCCGTGCGCACGCGGTTCATCACGGCGTCTCTCTGCCGCTGCTGCATGCCGCCGTGCAGCGCCTCGGCACGGTAGCCGTGCGCGTTGAGCGTGTCGGTGAGCGTGTCGACCTCGATGCGCGTGCGGCAGAAGACGAGCGCCGACGCCGGGTTCTCCATGTCGAGGATGCGGTCGAGCGCGGCCGTCTTCTGCGCGCGGCCGACGATGTAGGCCACCTGCCGGACGCGCGGCATCTTGCCGGCGGCGGTCTTTTCGCGCGCGATCGTCACGCGCTGCGGCTTCCGCAGGTGGCGCTCGGCAATCTTCAGGATGCGCGCCGGCATCGTCGCGGCGAACAAGGTCGTCTGCCGCGTGTCGGGCGTCTCCTCGAGGATCGTCTCGATGTCCTCGGCGAAGCCCATGTCGAGCATCTCGTCGGCCTCATCGAGCACGAGGATGCGCACCGCATCCAGCTTCAAGGTCTTGCGGCGGATGTGGTCGAGCGCGCGGCCCGGCGTGGCGACGACGATGTCGGCGCCGCGGTCCAGCGCCCGGATCTGCTGCTGCATCGAGGCGCCGCCGTAGAGGGGGACGACGCTGAGGCCCGTGCCGCGGGCGTAGCGATGAATCGCCTCGGAGACCTGCATCGCGAGCTCGCGCGTGGGGACGAGCACCACGCCGGCGATGTGCGAGCGCACCGTCGCACCTTTCGCACCTTTCGCACCCTTCGAATCCCGAATCCCCGATCCCGAATCCCGGCTGAGAGTCTGAATCATCGGCAACGCGAACGCCGCAGTCTTGCCTGTGCCTGTCGCTGCCTGAGCGAGGAGGTCGCGGCCTCCCAGCATCAACGGAATCGTTTCGCGCTGAACCGGCGTCGGCTCTTCGTAGCCGAGGGAGGTCACGGCGGCGACGAGGGCGTCGGTGAGGCCGAGAGTGGAGAAGCCGTCAGTAGAAGAGGTCTGTTTCGACGAGGGCATCCCACCATTGTCCCTCCTTCGCGCCCCGTCCCTTACCCTTTCTTGCGGCTTGGCGCGCCGAGCGCGGCGATCTGCTTCGACAGCGCCCGAATGTCGCCGCGAACTTCACCGTTGAGGCGGGAGGCCGGATTCTACCATCGCCTGCCACCCGAAGCCGCGAAGCGGCGAAGGGTGGTCATCGGAGGGGCAACAGACGTGCCCGGGAACCCGGCGTGATGGTCTTTACCCGGAGAGAGCCGCGCACCGAGCTGCGACCGACCGCCGCATTGATGTGCTATATTCCGCGCGCCGGCGCGCAGCACGGACGCCGGACGAGACATTCACGTCGTCGCCAACACGACTGGAAGGGCACGAACATGTCACTGCACAAACTCGGTTATGTCTTCGTGCTCTCCATCGCCCTTCCCTCGCTCGCACGCGCGCAGGCGCCCGCGGCGGCGCCCCCCAAACCCGATTCACCAGAGGTGCAGGCGCTGGTCGAGAAAACAAAGAAGACTGCCGGACCGCAGTGGGCGGACGAAGCCCATTTCTTCTGCGAAGCGCCGCGCGCCAACAGCGCGAACGACCCTGTCATCGCGCCGACGAAGATTTTCGACAATGTCTACGTCATCGGAAACCAGGGGACGGTCGTCTACGTCGTGCAGACCTCGAGTGGCCTCCTCATGTTCGATTCGCTTGGCGCGAATCTCGTGAATACGCAGCTGCTGCCGGGCTTCCAGGCGCTTGGCCTCAATCCGGCCGACGTCAAGATGATCCTCATGGGCCACGGCCATGCCGATCACTTCGGCGGCTCGCCGTACTTCCAGGACCACTTCGGTTCCAAGGTGTACATCTCCGCGGTCGACTGGAACTTCATGGAGCATCCGCCCGCCGGACGCAACGGTCAGCCGCCGGCCCCGCCGCAGGGCTTGCCGAAACACGATCAGGTCGTGGTCGAGGGGCAGCCGATCGTGCTGGGCGACTTCAAGGTCATGCCGGTCGCGATTCCCGGCCACACTCCGGGATCGACGGGCTACATCTTCCCGGTGAAGGACAACGGGAAGACTCGCATGGCCGCCATGTACGGCGGGACGATCCTCACCCCCGGCCCGATCTCCGATGAGGGCCTCGCGACGTATCTCAAGTCCGTCGATCACTTCAGGACTGAAACGAAGAAGGCGGGCGTCGAAATCGTGCTCCAGAATCATCCGCTGATGGATCCGGTGCAGCCCAAGCTCGATAAGCTGCGGTCGCGAAAGAAGGGAGATCCGAGTCCGTACGTCGTCGGCAAGTCGAACTATCAGAAGTTCGTCGACGTGATGTATCAGTGCAGCGAAGTGAACATCGCTCGCCGCAAATCGTCTTGAATGCACACGAGGCGAGTTCCGATGAAGGCTGCCGGAATCCGAGCCGCGTTGGCCGCAGCCGCAGTGACGGTTGCGCTTGCGATCTTATCGGCGCAGGGCAGAGGCGGCGCTCCGGCGGCGCCTGCACCGACCCCAAAGACCGGGGCGCTCATCGACATCACGGGCTACTGGGTATCGCTGGTGACAGAGGACTGGCGGTACCGCCAGTTCACGCCACCCAAGGGCGACTACGTGTCGATTCCACTCAACGCCGCCGGGCGCAAGGCCGCCGACGCCTGGGATCCCGCCAGGGACGAAGCGGCGGGCGAGCAGTGCAAAGCGTACGGCGCCGCCGGCGTGATACGGATGCCGACGCGCCTGCACGTCACGTGGCAGGACGACACCACGCTGAAGCTCGACACGGACGCAGGAACGCAGACGCGCCTGTTCCCCTTCGGGCAGCCTCAAGCCGCCGCCGGTAGCTGGCAGGGCGTCTCCGTGGCGTCGTGGGATCAGCCTCGGCCGATCTTCGCGTCGCCGATTCCAAACCGCGGCGGGCCGACGGTGAAGGGCGGCTCATTGAAGGTCGTCACCACGAACATGAAACCGGGGTACCTGCGCAAGAACGGGGTGCCGTACAGTGCCGGCGCCGTGCTGACGGAATACTTCGACCGCTTTGACATTCCCGGCGGCGACTCGTTCATCGTGGTGACGGCGGAGCTCGTTGATCCTGAGTACCTGACCACGCCGTACTGGACGAGCACGCACTTCAAGCGGCAGAACGACGCCACCGGCTGGCGTCCCACTCCGTGCGCCGCGCGTTAAGGGAGAACGCCATGAAGAACCTCCGTGCGCTTCTGTGTGTGTGTGTCGCTGCCGCCGGCGCGAGTCTCCTCGCGCAAGGTCAGCCGGCGCCCGCGCCCGACGCCGACGCGCCGTCCGGACCCGCCATCGATCTCTCCGGCTACTGGACCCCGACAATGCACGAGGACGGGATGGAGCGGGGTCCCGGGTCCGAGCTCGCCGACTACGGCGGCTTTGCGTTGAACGAGGCGGGACGCCTGTGGGCGCTCTCCTACGATCCGTCCCGCGTCACACTCCGGAATCACCAGTGCGACGCCTACGTGACGCCGTACCAGATGCGCGCGACGGGCAACTTCCGCGCGTGGGAAGAGCGCGATCCACATACGCAGCGCCTGGTCGCGATTCACTGGTGGGCGCAAGTCACTGAGGGCCATCGCATCATCTGGATGGACGGCCGGCCGCACCCGCCAGCCTGGGCGCCCCATACGTTCCGCGGCTTTTCCACCGGCAAGTTCGTCGGCAATGCGCTCGTCGTCTCCACGACGCATCTCAAGCAAGGCTGGCTCCGGCGCAACGGGACACCGGAGAGTGACCAGGCGGACGTGACGGAGTTCTTCGTCCGGCATGCCGATCACCTGACGAACACCACCGTGGTCACCGACCCGGTGTTCCTGACCGAGCCGCAGCTCCGCAGCAACGACTATTACCGTGCGCCGGTCGACCACGGCACGTGGCTGTACGCGTGCGACGACAGCGAGCAGATCGTGGGCCGGGCGCCCGACGCCGTGCCGCACTATCCGTTCGGCAAGCAGCCGTACGCGCGGGAGTACTCGCAGAAGTACATGCTGCCGCTCGCATCGACCCTCACCGGCGCCGCGTCGATGTACCCGGGGTTCGCGGACACCCTGGGGAACACGAGCGATGCCGCCGCGGCGGCCCTGCTCCAGCCCGCGGCTGGCCGGCCGAACGAGACGAGCAAGGCGATCGATCCCGAACCGCGCGACGGCGAGATTCACGTGTTTCCCATCCGCGAGCACGTCTACATGCTGGCCGGCGACGGCGGCAACATCGTCGTTCAAACGGGAGACCAGGGCGCCTTTGTCGTGGATACGGGCCAGGGGAAGCTCTCGGACAAGATCATTGCCGCCATCAACGGGCTGAGCGAGAGGCCGATCCAGTTCATCGCGAACACCAGCTTTCGTTCCGACCACACCGGCGGCAACGCACGGCTCAGCGCGGCGGGCATGGACCCGAGCCTTCCAGGTTCGTTCTTCGTCAACTCGGCCCCGCGGGCCGTGACCGGCTTCTTCAGCGATCCGCTGCGCCACGCGACGATGATTGCGCACAACAACGTGCTCACGCGGATGCAGGACAACAACGCGCCGCTCGAGGCCCAGCCGGCCGACACGTATCTCGAGGAACACCGCCGCAAGTTCCACAACGGCGACACCATCGAACTGTTCTACGAGCCGAACGCCATCACCGACGGCGACAGTCTCGTGGTGTTCCGCCGCGCCGACGTGATTGTCGCCGGCGACATCTTCACCACGACGCAGTACCCCGTGATCGATCTCAAGAACGGCGGCAGCGTCGCGGGGGAAATCAAGGCGCTCAACGACATCCTGAACCGGACCAACTACGAGCATGAGGGTGAAGGCGGTACATACGTCGTCCCCGGACACGGCTTTCTCGGCGACGAGCACGAGGTCGTCGAATATCGCGACATGGTGGTCATCGTGCGCGACCGGGTGAAGGCGATGATCGACGCGGGCGCGACGCTGGCACAGGTCAACGCGGCGAGAGTCACAGCCGACTACGACACACGCTACGGATCGAACACCGGCCCGTGGACGACGGAGATGTTCGTGGACGCGGTGTACCGCAGTCTCAAGACGGGCAAGTAGTTGGTGCGAAAGGTGCGAAAGGTGCGAGAGGTGCGAAGGGTGCGTCCGAAGGTGCGACGTGCGATGGTCAGTGCGAGGTGCGAACTCCTCGAACGACACTCTCGAACCATCGCACCCCTCGCACCACTAGGATCAGTTAAAAATCGATCTGCAGCGCGAGCTTCGCAAGGCGCGGCGCCAGCACCGTGCGCACCTGCTGCCACGCGGGACCGTAACGCGGATTGATCGCCAGCATGGACGCGGAGTTCAACGCATTGTGCAGCTCGAAACGCGGCTGGATGCGCGCGCGCCCCGCGCCGCGGAAGACACGGTTGATCGCGAGATTCAGCTGGTTGATCCGCCCCTCGCGGTATTGCGATCGCGGCGTGATCAGCTCGATGTTCGCCGTGCCGCGCGCGCCCGCCGCGAGGTCGCGGCCGAGCGACGGAAGGATCTCGGCGTTGGTGGCCACATACGTCGCGGTCGTGTCGATGCCGGGGTTGTTCTGGTAGTTCGCGCTGACCCTGAGCTCCCACGGCAGGCTATACGCGCCCGACAGCTTGAACTGGCTGTCGGCCGAGAGCGGCGGATCGACCCGGCACACGCGCTGTGGGCTCGCCCGCAGCGCATCGTTGCCGAGCGGACCGACGGCTGACGTCGTCATCTCGGGCAGCGTCGCGAGCACCTCGCAGTTGTCGGTCACGGTCTTGCCGAGCGACACGCCGCCGGTCAGCAATCCGCCGTTGCCAAAGCGCGCGTTCAACGTGATGTCGATGGCGTTGTGGAAATCCATCTGCGTGCCGAAGTGCTTCGCGTTGGTGACGAGGTTGTCCTGCCGCCCGAACTTGTTCGGCTTGATCGCGAGCAGGCCGCAGATGCGCTCGCCCGGATTCGGCAGCCGCGCGTCGTTCGGCGCGGTGATGCAGAACGTGTCGTAGTCCTCCGGGCCGACCAGCAGGTTGTCGGTCGCGAGGAAGTTGCCGTACCACGTCCGGAAGTAGCCGACGTTGACGGCCATCCCCCTCAACAGCTCGTGCTGGAGCGACACCGATCCCTGCCAGCTATAGGGACCGGCGCTCCATCCGTGGAGCACATCGTCGGCGTACCGGGTGACGATGCGCGGTTTGCCGAAATCCTGCGCCGAGGGCGGCCCCAGCTCGGAGTCCTGCGGAATGTAATCCCCGTTGGCGTCGGTCCAGGTGCGGGTGGCGCTGATCACCATCGCGCTCACCGGGTTGTTCGGGAACACGATTCCCGAGGTCGTGCCGATCGGGATGTTGCTTTGAATCGGGATGAAGCGGCCGATCGATGCCTTGATCGCCGTTCGACCGTTGCCGAACAGGTCATACGAGCCGCCGATCCGGGGATTGATGTCCTTCCAGTTCGGCGCGTTCTTGACCGGCGCGAAGTCACGCGCGGGGACCCACGGGCCCGCAGCAAGGTGCTGCTCCGGTATGTAGCCGTCGACGAATTCGAGGCGCCCGCCGAGGTTGAGCGTCAGGCGGTTGAGCGTCCACTGTTCCTGCGCGTAGAGCGCGCCCTGGAGTACCCGGTTCCTGTTGCGGTAGGGCGTGGCCCAGTACGTCACCGATTCGGGGACACGTCCCGCGAACGTGTAGCTGACGTCGTGGTTGATGAAGAAATTGTTGTCCAGGGTTCCGCGGCGAACTTGCAGGCCCGTCTTGAAGTTATGCGAGCCCGTCACAAACGACGCCGAGGCGCGGAGGTTCAGCGACGAGAAGTCCTGGAAGCCGCGCGCCACCCCTTGGCCGAGCGTCTCGCCCGGCGAGCCGTACCAGTAGTTGCGCACGCGATCGAACACCGCGATGTCGTTCGGGCTGTCGTCGGGTTTGCCGTCGTTGCCGAAGCGGCTGATGATCCGGTGACCGAGGAAGTTCGCGCCCGCCTCGAGCAGCACGTGATTGGTCATCGGGTTGGTCCAGCCGCCCTGGAACGTATACGTCCCCCACGGGTATCGGCGGTCGCCTGACGCCTCGGGCGACTTCGTGCCCGCCAGCACGTCGCGCAGGCAGGCGCAGCTTCGTTCGTCGCGAGCCAGTACGGTGACCCTGTGCTTCTCCGCGGCCTTGATCGTGAACCGGATCCCCAGCTCCTGGTAATAACTCCGGTCGTACGCCGGACGGGTCAGATCAGGTTCATAAAACAGCGTGCCTGTCGTCTTGTTGTAGTAATTGCCCGGCGCGTAGCTCGAGGCCTCGTTGTAGCGGCTGCTGGCGAAGAACCAGATGCGATCGCGAGCGATCGGGCCGCCCATCCCGCCACCCACGTCGTACAACCGGCGCAGATCCCCGGGGCGTGCGGCGCCGCGCGCGCGGAGCTCCGGTGAGATGTTGTCGCCCTGCAGGGTGCTGTGGCCGAAATCGCTCGAGAACGATCCGCTGAAGATATTGCCGCCGTCGCGCGGAACGAAATTGGTCTGCGGCCCGTCTCCCTGCGCTTCCGCCGTGAGACTGCCGGTCAGCTGCACCGCCACTTCCTCGATCGTCGCTGGATTGACCGCCGAATTGAAGTTGGCGCCCCCCATTGGAAGCCCGACGAACATGCCGTCGCGGAGCTGCGTGCTGCGTCCGCTGTCGTGCATGCGGAACCACTGCGTGTCTTCCCCCTTCGTGCCGCCGACGTCCTGCTGGGTGGGGTTCAGAGGGGCGGCGCCCGGGATGAGCGCCGCATAAATCCCCGCGTTCTTGCCGATGGGCAGCGCCCTGACCATCTCACGCGAGAACACCTGCTGCTGCGTCATCCCCTGGACGTCGACGACAGGCGCCTCGCCGGTGACCGTGATGGTTTCTGCAATCTCGCCGACGCCGAGATCCGCGTTCACCGTCGCGACGAACCCGGTCGTCAGCTCGATGCCTTCGCGCCGCACCGTCTTGAAACCCTGGAGTGAGAACGTCACCGTGTAGGCGCCGGACCGGAGGTCGACGAGGCGGTAGCGGCCCTCGCCATCGGTGACGACGCTGCGCGTCCGCTCGATGAGCGCAGCGCCCGAGGCTTCAACCGTCACGCCGGGCAGCACGGCGCCGCCCTGGTCGCGCACAACGCCGGCGATGGTGCCGCTCGAGGCGTCTTGTGCCCGCGAGAACGCGGGCGCGGTGAGAAGGAGTACTACCGCCAGGGCTACCACCGGCCGGACCATACCGTCCTCCTTGCACCGCTCCGCGGCGCGTAACCGAAGATGCGCGTGTTCTATAGTGCCGGCGCGCGCATGTCAAGGCGTCCGTCAACCGTGTGTTGACAGATTGTTGGGACCGGGGCTATACGTCCCCCAGCACACACGGGAACGGACAGCACAGGGAGGTCACATGCACGGGTTGCGTCTTGGAACTCTCGCCGGCGTTCTCGCATTCCTCATCCCTGCCACGGCGGCGGCGCAGGATTCCACCAGCGCCACGATCGTTGGCGTCGTCCGCGACACGTCGGGCGCCGTGCTGCCTGGCGTGACGGTGGAGGCCGCCAGCCCGGCCCTCATCGAGCGAGTCCGTTCCGTCGTCAGCGACCAGGATGGCCGCTTCCGGATCGTCGATCTGCGGCCCGGCGTGTACACAGTGACGTTCACCCTGCCTGGCTTCAGGACCGTCCGGCGTGAGGGTGCCGAGCTGACGACCGGCTTCACCGCGACCGTCAACGGCGAGCTGCAGGTTGGCGCCCTCGAAGAAACGATCACCGTCACCGCGGAGGCGCCGGTTGTCGACGTCACCGGCGTCACGCAGCAGCAGGTCTTCTCCGGCGAAACGGTGCGGACGCTGCCCATCGGCAAGAACGCGGGGATCTACACGGCGATGATTCCCGGCGCGATGCAGAACAGCCTGGCCGATCAGGACGTGGGCGGCACCAAGGGCGAGGCGACGCAGCGCTTCGTCGTCCACGGCGGACGCGGCAACGACGCTTTTCAGCTCCGCGACGGCATGTACTTCGGGAGCCATATCGGCGTCGGCGGCAACTTCAACTCCAGCGTCAACCCGGCGATCGTTCAGGAAGTGCAGGTGCAGACGACCGGAGGCCTCACCGCGGAGGCGATGAGCGGCGGCGTCCAGATCAACGTGGTGTCCCGCGACGGCGGTAACGACTTCCACGGCACCGTCACGACCGACGGCGGTCACAAGCATCTGCAGAGTAACAACCTGAGTGACGAGCTGCGGGCGCGGGGGGCGTCCGTCCCGGCCTACATCCGGCAGCTCTACGATCTTGCCGGCGGCGTGGGCGGCCCGATTCGCCGCGACCGCATCTGGTTCTTCGCAAGCGCGCGCAACTGGGTCAGCTCCAGCTACATTCCAGGCAACTACTACAACAAGGCGCAGGGCACGCTGCTCTATGTGCCCGACCTGAGCCGCCCTGCCTACGACCGCACGCTCGCGCAGGAAGGCGGCGGGCGCGTGACGGTGCAGGCGTGGAAGAAGCACAGGTTCACGGCGAGCAGCCGCTGGGAGCACAACTGCAACTGCAACTTCAACCTCGCGGCGGGCACACACGCCCCGGAGGTGGCCGGCAGCGACTGGTACCCGCCGATGCACACCACCCAGGGAAGCTGGGCGTACCCGGCGACGAACCATCTGCTCGTGCAGGTCGGAGCCATCGAGCTTGGCGGCGTCCTCGAGCGGCGCCTTGCCGACGGCGTTCCTGCGACGGCCGCCAGGGAGATTGCGGTCTTGAACCAGTCGACCAACTTCTGGAGCGGCGGTTCCGATCGCAACCTGCAGTTCACGCAGAACCTGTCCACGCAGGACTACGGGCAGCGCAACGTCACGGGATCGGTCTCCTACGTCACCGGCGCCCACAACTTCAAGGTCGGCGGCGTGTTTCTGAAGTCCTTCCGCGATCTCACGACGCAGATCTACAACGGCCTCACCTACACGTTCGCCGGAACTGTTCCGCAGTCGGTGACCTACTGGGCGTCGCCCGTGGTCGCCAGGATGCGGACGACACAGACGGCACTCTTCGCCCAGGAGCAGTGGACCATCGATCGCCTTGCCGCCAACCTTGGCGTCCGCTACGAGGGCCAGGTCGGTTACGTGCCGCCCACCGAGATGCCGGCCGGCACCTACGTCCCGGCGCGGAGCTTCGGAGAGGTCAGGAACGTGCCGAACTGGAAGGACATCAACCCGCGGCTGGGTTTCGCGTATGACCTGCTGGGCAACGGCAAGACCGCCGTCAAAGGCACGTTCGGACGCTTCGTGATCTACGAGGCGAACGGCGGCATCGTCTTCACGGCAAACCCGAGCAACACACTGGTCACCAACGCGAACCGCACGTGGAACGATCTGAACGGCAACTACGTGCCGGAGGAGAGCGAGCTGGGGCCACTGTCGAATGCGAACTTCGGCAGGAGCGTGGCGCCCAACACCGTCTTCTCCGACGACGTGCTGCACGGCTGGGGCAACCGTGGGTACAACTGGCAGACCTCGTTGAACGTGCAGCATCAGCTGACCAACCGCCTTGGCGTGAACGCCGGCTACTTCCGCACCTGGTACGGCAACTTCCTCGTCACCGACAACGTCCTCGTGTCGCCGGAGGACTTCGACTCGTTCTGCATCAGCGGCCCGGCCAACCCGCGACTGCCAAACGGCGGCGGCGAGAAAGTCTGCGGCCTGCTCGATCTGAAGCCGGCAGCGTTCGGCCGCGTGAGCAACGTCGTCAATCGCAACTCCGTGTACGGCAGGCAGCAGGATATCTACAACGGGTTCGATGCGACCGTGAACGCGCGGTTCGGGAATGGCGGCCTCATCGTCGGCGGCCTCAGCACCGGTCACACCGTGACCGACAATTGCGAGGTCATGGCCAAGGTGCCGGAGTACGCCATCAATTCGACGGCGGCGATTACGACCAACAACCCTGCGGGACCGAACAATGCGCCGTCGCGGTTTTGCCACGTCGAGCAGGCGCGGTCGGCCCTGACACAGCTGAAGCTGTCAGGCGCCTACACGCTGCGGTGGGACATTCGCGCCAGCGTCAATTACCAGAACATCGCCGGGCTGCCGACGACCGCCCAGTACGTGGTGAGCGGCGCGGAGATGGCGGCGGCCCTCGGCCGGACGCCGTCGGCCGGGGCCCGCGCGTCGGCGCTGGTCGAACTGATCGAGCCGCAGAACCTGTTCAGGGAAAAGCGGCTGAATCAGCTGAACCTGGCGTTCACGCGCGTCCTGCGCTTCGGCACCAGCCGCGTGCAGCCGCGCATCGAGATCGCCAACGCATTCAACGCGAATACGGTCACGCAGATGACCACGCGCTACGGCCCGGCGTGGGAGACCGTGCGGGGATATCTGCCGCCCCGTCTCATAAAGTTCGGCGTCCAGTGGGATTTCTGAGATCATTCGCACAGCAGAGGGACGTACACCTATGAAGCGCTATCTGGTGGTTCTGCTCGTGGCCGGCGCGTGTGCGCTGGTGCGCCCCGCGTTCGCCCATCACTCGTTTGCGGCCACGTACCTCGAGAACCAGTCGGTCACGATCGAGGGTGAGCTCGTGCAGTTCGTGTTCCGGAACCCGCATTCGTTCGTGCACGTGATGGTGAAGGAAAAGGACGGCACGATGGTGACCTACAACGTGGAGTGGGGCGGCACCGGCCAGCTTGGCGGCACGGGTGTCACCCGCGAGACGCTGAAGGCCGGCGACGTGGTGACCATCACCGGCAGCCCCGCGCGCAACGCGGCCGATCATCGCCTCCGGATGGTCAGCTTGAAGCGGCCGAAGGACGGCTTTACCTGGGGCGGCAAAACGGGCGAGACCGTCGATTAGATCGCGTCGTTCCCTATCGCGGGAACCGTGGGCCCAGGTACGGTTGGAATCCGCCGAGCACGAAGCCCGCGGCATCGTGGTCTCCTTCGTGGCACGCCTCCTCCATCTGCTCGTACCCCTTTTCCTTGATCCGTTCGAGCGGGAAGACGATCGTCCAGGGCCGGCTGTACACCTTCGGATCGTCCATCGTCGCCTGATAGTGCAGGGTGTCGGCGTCAACCAGCGTGAGTCGCTCGGTCACTGTGAGCGCGTCGCTCGCGAAATGGCCCATCGAGTCGTACCACCAGCGGCCGTTCAGGTTGGTGGTCTCGATCACGAGCGTGTTGCCGTCCCAGTGGCCGATGGAATCGCCCATCCAGAGCTTCAACGTCGGGCCGACGTGAGGCCGTCCGTCCATGTAGACCACCCGATAGATGTGGCCGCCCGCCTCGTTGACGATCGAAATCGAGTTTCTGGACTGCGTGATCTGCCGCGTGCGGAAGTTCGCCATCTGGCGAGGCACTCCCGTCGGGAGGCACTGCGCGTACGGATCGATGAAACGGCGGATGTTCTCATCCCGTTCGGTCCGCGCCCAGGGGAAATAGGGAACCTTCCCGTCCGCAGGATCGACAATCACCGAGACGGCCGGACCGAACCCGCCGGGAGAGGGGTCTCCCGGAAAATCCTCGATGTTCTGGAATCCCATCGCCAGCGGCGCGTCCCAGATGCCCTGCAGATCGGGTGTGCCGTCCGGCATGCGGGGCGGCGAGAATCCTTGCGCCCTGGCGAGCGCGCACGGATGGAATTTCGCCGACACCGATGGACAGCCGGCGATCGTCGGACGATTCTTCGATGCCTGGCCCGCCACCGGGGGCGACCAGACGACGGCCGCGGTCATCACACCGGCCGTGAGCACGAACGATCGGATCAGTCGTGAGCGCATCGTGATTCCCTGAGCGCCTCGCTCAAAACGAGAAGCATTCGTATTCGAGCAGTCTGAAATTCTTTTCCTTGTGTCGATTGAGAAGCATGCTCAACTTCCACGGACGCGTAAAGACCTTCGGATCCTCGATCGTCGCCTCGTAGTTGATGTGGTCGGCGTCGAGCGGCGTGTATCGCTCGACGACGTGGAGCGCGTCGCTGTGAAAGTTTCCCGCGCGATCGAACCACGTCTCGTCGTTGAAGTCGGTGACGTCGACCACGAGCGTGTCGCCATCCCAGCGTCCACGCGAATCGCCCATCCACCAGTACAGCTGCCCGGCCAGGTGGGGCGTCCCCATGAAGATGTTGCGCACGGCGTGCGCGTACTCGTAGAGGATGGTGACCTGCGCCGAGGTCTCGACGATCTGAAAGGGAAACGGCATGTACGTGGCGCGCGGCACGCCGGGCAGGTAGCACTTCGATTCAGGATCGGCGGTGTCGCGGCTGTCGAAATTCGCTTTCTTCTTCGCCGCCGCGGCCGGCGTGTACGGCAGCTCGTTCCCTTCGACGACCCCCAGTCCGGCCGGAATGCTCTTCTGCGCGTTGTGGTCCTGGATGTCCCAGGACGCGGTGTTCATCACCTGCCAGATGCCCGACAGATCGGGCTTGCCGTCCGATGTCCGTGGCAGCGCGCCCGTCTGCCTCGCGCCGGTGGTCTGCCCGTACGAGGATCCCGGCAGGAACACGATGACGATGAGCGCGAAAAGGATCTGCTTCAAGCGACGGCGCGGACTATACTACCGCCCGCCGGAGGCGTTCCGATGAAATCTCGATCGTGGCTCGCTGCCGTCGTGGCAGGAGTCCTCACGGCGGTTCCCGTTGCGGCGCATCATTCCTTCGCCGCGGAATTCGATTCGACAAAACCGGTGACGCTGACCGGAAAGCTGACGAAGATGGAATGGACCCCCGATG
>Ga0209515_10006621_pt1 | contig 14309 bp, 12 predicted proteins | sample Subgroupgradi54m_FD_187454 | JGI IMG/M metagenome (GOLD analysis project Ga0209515, IMG submission 187454) | Subsurface groundwater microbial communities from S. Glens Falls, New York, USA - GMW60B uncontaminated upgradient, 5.4 m (SPAdes)... ...
GTCGATTATATGATGGGGGACAATTCTGTTCTTGATATTAGAAGCCGTCAAATTGATGTTCACGGAATAGACAAAGAAAAAATAAAATCAAGTGCCACTTTTTATAAAATAATGAATTTAATAATACCATGTGGAATCATTTTATTATTAGCTTTTTTAATGCATTATTTAAGAAAACGAAAATATTCACATGTATAGATGTTTAGATTTTTAAGTCTTAAACTTCTTTATATTACCCATTTTAATAATTAATTTAACTTTTTACAAAATTAAACACATGAAAAAACCAATTATACTTGTTTTATCTCTAATTCTACTTTGCGTTATTGGTTGGTATGCAAATAATTTAATGAATAATAGTGGTGTTTCAAACACTGAACTTATCGCTTTCAACATCAAAGACATTGAGACAGTTGATAAAATCATTATTAAAGATGCGATGGCAAACAAAATTGAAATCGTAAAAAATGGAAATGAATGGAGTACCGTTCAAGGAAATTGTATTCAACAGGAAAGCGTAGCATTTATACTTCAAGCTTTTAAAAACATTGAATTCAAAGGTTATCTTCCAGAAGGTTCTAGAGAAAACAATCTTAAAATGCTAACAACACAACATACTAGTGTTGAAATTTTTCAAAATGGGAAATGGACAAAAACATGGTATATAGGGGTAAGTTCACAAGATCATTATGGTCAAGTGATGTTACTAGATTCCGATGAATTTGGTAAAAGTGACTTACCCGTCATCATGAAAATAAAAGGTGTAAATGGAATTATTGAACCTCGCTTTTTTGCTGATAATCGCAAATGGATGTGTACCAAGATTTTTGAAATTCCTTTAAATAAAATAGCAAAAGTTGATGTTAAATACACGCAAGAACCTTCTAGAAATTTTACAGTTTCTAAAAATGGAGCAAAATTGGATGTCAAACAAAATGGTATCCAATTACCAATTGAAGATAGTTTAATGATATTTAATTATTTAAACAACTTCAAGAAAATACATTTTGAATCAGCTAATTTTGAGTTAAATAAAAAAGAGATTGACAGTTTAAAAAAGACAACTCCATTTGCTATTTTATCAGTATCAGAAACGAATAAAAAAACAACAAAATTACGAATGTTTAAAATTAAAACTGAAACCCAACAAGAAAACGAATTTGGCGTGTTGGTAGATACAGATATCGATAAATTTTGGTGCGAATTACCTTCTAAAGAAATTGTTAAATGTCAATTCTTCGTATTTAATCCTATTTTACTTGGACACATTTACTTTCCTTTAAAATTAGATAGTAAAGTAATTGTTAAATAAAACATTTAAACTACTAAATAGTTGCTTAAAAACTATTTAGTAGTTTAAATCCTATCAAGTACATACTTAATTAAATCATTCATTTCAGTAGTAAACCCTTTTGAAAACTCATTATTCGGTCTGTTTGCAACTCCTAAACAAATGGTTGCACAATGGTGACCGAGACCTTTACCTAGAGCAAAAAGTGCTGAACTTTCCATTTCAAAATTAGTTATTCTGTTTTCTTCAAAATGAAATGATGAAAGTTTCTCATTCATTAATTCAGTCTTCAATCCTAATCTTAAAGATCGACCTTGTGGGCCATAAAAACCACTACTTGTCACAGTAATCCCTTTAAACACTTTTGGAGATTCTAATTTTTGAACTAATTTTTCTGAAGCTTTCGAAACGTAAGGTTGGATTTTAGTTGATAATTCTAAATGATTGATAATTTCAGAATTTAATATTATTTCGTCTTGACTAAAATGAATGGGGTAAAAATGTGCTACATTATCTAATCCACAAGCATAAGTAGAAAGAATATAAGAATGCAAAGGTATTTCAGGTTGAAGAATTCCACAAGTCCCAATCCGAATAATATCCAAAGATTTCAATTCTTCATTAGGAATTCTTAACTCGAAATCGATATTGATCAATGCATCTAATTCGTTTATTACAATATCAATATTATCAGTTCCTATACCAGTAGAAATAACAGTAATTCGTTTTCCATTATAAATACCAGTTAAAGTACAAAACTCCCGATGTTGAAATTGAAATTCGATTGTCTCAAAAAACTCACCGATTAAACTTACACGTTCTTGATCACCAACTACAATAATTTTTTGAGAAATATTTTCAGGGTAAATTCCAAGATGATAGACTTGTCCTATATTATTTAAAACTAGCTCTGAATCAGGAAACAGCATAACTTTTAAATAAAATAAAATTATAATTTAATACTTCCAAAAACTTTAATCAATAAATCTGAAACTCGTGCTAATGGATCAAGTCTGATTTTATTCTCTTCTTTTTCAACCATTAAAAACAAACCAGAAATAGTTTTTTTGGTAACATAATCATTTAAATCAGGATTTATTTTTTGTCCACCAGTTAAATTCATCGCTGCATTATATTTCGTTATAATTGGATTCCAATAATCAGTTAACTTGACTGTTGAAATAGCAGCTTCAACTTTAGGTCGAAATGCAACAATCAATTGTTCAGTCGTTTGATCTTTTAAAAATTTTGTAGCAGCACCATTTCCACCATTTAAAATTGCAAAACCATCTTGAACACTCATATTCGTTATCGCATTCATAAAAATAGTTAACGCTTCTTTGGTTGCTGTTTCAGCTGCTCTATTTAAGGTTGTTTCAAATTTTTCAACTTGAGAATCCATTTTCCATTCAATGGCTTTTTGCTTTATTTTGATCGCATCTTCCGGAAAAGGTAAGCGAATTTCAGCATTTTTTAAAAAGCCATCTGTTACGGAAGTTAAATTAACAGAATTTTTTATACCAACAGTTAAAGCTTCTTTTAAGCCTGAAATAACTTCTCCATTTGTTAACTTAGGAGCTTCTGCAGTTGGAGTTAAAACTGAACCAGCTACATCTTCAAGAACTTCACAAGAAATCACACCTGTAATTACTGTTAAAATTGTAAATCCAAAAATAATTTTTCTCATAATATCGTGTAATAGATTTTTAAATAATGAATCGTCACTTAACAAATGTAATACCAAAAGATTAAAATTCAATATCGAGATTAAAGATTGTTTTAAAAGAATGAAGATTAGGATTCTTTCTAGCCATGGATGCAAAACGATCTTTACCCGTTAAAAATTTAACCTCTGAATCTTTATCTTCAGACAAAAAGAAATCAACCGAAATGTCAACATTCTTCAATTCTTGTCTTAAAAAACTGATTAAACCATGGACATGAGGCGTAATATAATCTATTTGAACTTGATTATCAACCTCCATGGAAAATACAACTTCATCTTTAATTTTAGGATCTCGTTTAATCATCGCATTGTAAAAAGTTTCTAACCCTTTACTTTTCATTTCATGCGCATAACGTCTCCAAGCCATTTTAACTTGATCAAAACTAAATTTCTCTCTCACTGTTGATTGATTCAAATTTAAGTCTTGAACTGTATTATCTTGAGATGGCTGAAGTATTTTTTTTATAGAAACATTAGATGTATTGAGTTGTCCAGTAGGTGTCGTCAATACTTTAGCTTCAACTTTAGATAAATTTGTAAAAGACGATTGTACAGGAGGTTTTACAGCATTAACTTTAGCACTTACCCCACCTAAAGCTTGCTCAGGAAAAGGGATTATTTCAACAGGATCAGTTAATCGTTTTTTTTTTCGAACTCTTTTTGAATAGAGCACAATTGCATAAGAGCCATTTCAACAAGTAATCGATGATTCTTAGACATTTTATATTCAACATCTGTCTTACTTAAAACACCCAAAGCTCTAAGCAACTGATTACCATCTATTAATTTAGATTGATCTATATATCTTTGTTCAACTGTTTCTCCAGCCTCTAATAGCTTAGCTGTCCTAACATCTTTACAAACTAATAAATTTCTATAATGATCAGATAAACCTACAACAAAATTATGAGGATCAAAACCCTTTTCAATAATATCATTTAATAACAAAAGGGAACTAGGAATATCTTCTTTTTGCGCACTTTCAACTATTCTAAAATAATAATCGTAATCTAAAATATTTAAATTATCAATAACGCTTTGGTAACTAATCGAATTGCCTGCAAATGTAACAATTTGATCAAAAATAGATAACGCATCTCGTAAAGCTCCATCTGCTTTTTGTCCTATTAAATGTAATGCTTCAGGATCTGCTGAAATCTGTTCTTTAACAGCAATTGAAGCCAAATGATCAGCAATATCAACAACCTTTATTCGATTAAAATCAAAAATTTGACATCTTGATAAAATAGTCGGAATAATTTTATGTTTTTCAGTTGTTGCTAAAATAAAAATAGCGTGTTTTGGTGGCTCTTCTAGCGTTTTCAAAAAAGCATTAAAAGCAGAAGTTGACAACATGTGAACCTCATCAATTATATACACTTTATGAGAACCTAATTGAGGTGCGATCCTTACTTGATCAATTAAACTTCTGATATCATCAACTGAATTATTGGAAGCACCATCTAATTCATAAACATTTAATGAAGCTCCAGAATTAAAAGATAAACAAGATTCACATTGATCGCACGCTTCTGTTGCTTCTGTTTTATGAAAGCAATTGATCGTTTTTGCTAATATTCGAGCAGTAGTTGTTTTTCCAACTCCTCTTGAACCACAAAATAAAAAAGCTTGTGCTAAATGATTATTTTTTATAGCATTTTTCAACGTTGAAGTTATCGACTTTTGGCCAACGACTGTATCGAAGGTTTGCGGTCTATACTTACGTGCGGATACTACAAAATCACTCATAGCACAAAGTTAATATTTTTTTTATTAGACGAAAGACTTTAAGACAAAAGATTTAAAGACCTTTAAAATTAAAATCAGTCGAAGTCTGCAATAATATGTCTTGCAGTCTTTAATCTTCAAATCTTTTATCTATTATTTTTAAAAATCAATCCACAATTCTAATAAATTGTATATACATTTGTTCTTTGAAGAATACAATTGCATAATTTAATATTATCACATGAACTTTATATTATCGAGCACAACACTTTTAAGACACTTACAGAGTATTTCAGGTGTTTTAGCGACAAGTAATACCCTTCCTATTCTGGATAATTTCTTGTTCGAAATAACTGATGGAAACCTAGAAGTTTCTGCATCTGATTTGGAAACAACAATGAAAACGAATCTAGATGTTGAAGCAAAAGAAGCTGGTAAAATTGCTATCCCTGCAAAATTATTATTGGATGTATTAAAAAATCTTCCTGATCAACCTTGTACTTTTTCTGTTGATATGTCAAATTATGGAATTGAAATTGCTTATGACAATGGAAAATCCAAAATGGTTGGTTACAATGGTGATGATTTTCCTAAAACACCACAAATTGAAAATAGTAATAATTTAAAAATTGCAGGAGAAATTATCTCTAAAGCAATCAATAAAACGATTTTTGCTACAGGAAATGATGATATTAGGCCAGTAATGAGTGGTGTATTTTGTCAATTTTCTCCTGAAGAAATTATATTTGTTGCTACTGATGCGCACAAACTAGTTCGTTACAGAAGAACAGATTCTCAAGCTTCTGGAAGTTCCTCATTTATACTTCCAAAAAAACCTTTAAATTTACTTAAATCAAATTTAAGAGGAGAAGAAGAAGTTCTTGTCGAATATGATGAATCGAATGTTATATTTACCTTTAATGACATCACGTTAATTTGTCGTCTAATAGATGGTAAATACCCAAATTACGAAGCGGTTATCCCAAAAGAGAACCCAAATGTATTAACAATTGATAGACAACAATTCTTAAGCTCAATCAAACGTGTATCCATCTTCGCAAACAAAACAACTCATCAAATAAAATTAAAATTAGCTGGTTCTGAATTAGCTTTATCAGCAGAAGATATTGATTTCTCAAATGAGTCTAATGAAAGATTAACATGTAATTACGATGGTGAGGACATGGAGATCGGCTTCAATTCAAGATTTTTAATGGAAATGTTAAATAACATGGATTCAAGTGAAATTAAATTAGAAATGAGTGATCCTAGTCGTGCTGGTTTATTAACTCCTGCAACTAAAGAAAATGAAAACGAAGATATTTTAATGTTGGTGATGCCAGTAATGTTAAATAAATAATAATCATCGTATTATATAAAATCCGTACTTAAAAATTGAGTACGGATTTTTTTTTGAAATTATTTACTTTTTATCCATTTTGAAATTGTTTCTAATACGATTGGAGAAATTGTTTGTTCAATTTTAGCATATTCATCTACAGCCCCTGTTTCACACTCTTGAAATAAATGATTTAAAGAAGGAAACTCTTTAATTGTAAAATCAGAATTACCATTTTTTTCTAATATTGATCGAATAGATTCCAAATTAACTTTCGATGGAACTTGTAAATCTTTTTCTCCATTCAAAGCTAAAACCGGACATTTTATTTTAGCTAAAATAAGTCTTGGATCATAATTTATAAAATTAAACATCCAAGGATTAGTTAATTGAGCAACATACAAGTCAACCATTTCTTTGTCTTGTAAAATAGGTTGATAATAATCTGTTAATTCCTTTTTCAAAAGTGAAGTATCTTTATTTGCTGCCATAACACTATAAGCCCCTTTGTTCATATTCTTTATCATCAATAAATTTTCTTCTGAAACACCTTGAGATCTACCTATTCGTTCTTGTTGTAATAAAAGTAAATCACCGCCAGGAATAGCTGAACCAGCCAACAAGACAATAAAAGAAACATTTTTTGATTTAGAAGCAACAATTGGAGCAATTAAACCTCCTTCACTATGTCCGATCAATCCAATTTTCTTTTTGTTTACCTCCCTCCTTTTGCTTAAATATAAAACTGCCGCTTCAACATCTGTAGAAAAATCATTTGTTGTTGAGTTTTTAAAATCTCCTTCTGACTCAAAAGAACCTCTATCATCAAAACGTAAAACACCAATCCCATTTTTGGTCAAATAATCAGATAATACTAAAAATGGTTTATGCCCTAAAATTTCTTCATCTCTATTCTGAGCCCCACTCCCACTTATTAAAATGACAATAGGAAAATTTCCATCTTTTGAGGGTAAAGTTAAAGTTCCAGCTAAAGTAATTCCGTCCTTTTTATTTTTAAATTTTACTTCTTCTGAATAATATGGATAAGGTTTTATTGGATCTTGAGGTTTCATTTTCTTCTCTAATCCAAATTCAATTCGACCAAATTCTAAAGGAATAGACAATCCACCTTGAGCAAAAATCCCTGTTATTAAATGGTTTTTAGAATATTTCCCTTTATACTCAATTTTCCCTTTAATAATTTTAAAAGTTAACAAAGAATCTACAAAAGAAATTGAATCAACAATAATTCCGTTTTTTCCTTGATCAGGACTATCCATAGTAGATGAATAACCAATTTCATTTTTGATAATATTCATATCAATTCTCAATTCAATTTTATTCACTTTTAAAACGCCAAACCATTTACCAGTAATATCTTGAGAAAACACAAGAGAAGTGAGAAAACACAAATAAGTTGTAATAAAAATAATTTTCATAAGGATTATAATGTTTTTTTTAATATGAAGTTGAAACTTTAAACATGCAATTATTAAGAATCTATCGACAAGAGCATCTCTAAAAAATCAATTTAAAGTTTACATGAAAATAAATAAAAATACTCGATTTATTTAGAAAAAAGTAACATAAAAAAAACTAATCAGAAATTAAAAAATGTAATGCACCATTTTTTAACGTTAATTCAGAATTTAAAACAGGATCAATCCAAGGCAAGGAAACAACTTTAGAATGAATCAAAAAAGTAGATTTTCTGTTTTTTAAAAAATAGTTTTTTCCATTCACTTTTACATTAAACCCATGTTTCAAATGATTTACTTTTATTATTAATCCTTTCTTTTTTATTTTCCAATCATTTTCAAACAAAGAACAATAAGTTATATTTCCTGGATAAATTTTCGAATAAGAATTTATAGTAAATTTAACTTTATCTAGTTCATGTACTTTTCTATCATAAAAACAAAATATTTCATCCTCAAACTTTACTGAAAATAGCGCTTTCGAATCATTATAAAAACAAATTTCTTTTTTATTCATTGAGTTAAATCGATTGATTACACTAAAAATAACTAACAAAAAACCAATCAAATAAAAAGTAATTAGAAAGCGCCCATTTGAATTACGGAATAAATAAATTGAAATAATTAATAAAAAAGATATAAAAACAACCAACCAATGAAGTTGAAATCCTGTTGCAATTGAACCAGGTAAATCATCAATAAAAGAAACAAATTCTAAAGTCAAAAACAAGACAATTGAAAGGATAAAAACAGCAATTTTTCCCAAATATTTCAACCAATAAAAAGCAAAAATAAACATACCAAATCCCAGAATTAATCCTGTTGAAAACATCAATCCAATATTTGTAAAGATGAAATAATTAGGAAATTGATGAAAATAAAACAACGTTAAAGGAACAGTTACAAATTGTGCTGCAATTCCAACTGCAGTACCTTCCCATATTTTTCTGATCCATTTATTTGAAATAAATATCCAATTAGAAACAGGACGATAAAACCAAAAAATCCCCAGCATTGCTAAAAAAGAAAGCTGAAAACCAATATCAAACAAAAACAAAGGATTAACTAATAACAATAAAAAACAAGTAAAAAAAAGACTGTTTATCGTATTATAATTCCTACCATTTAATTGAGAAATAGCTAAAATTGAAAACATAAAAGTTGCTCTTAATACCGAAGGAGATAAACCTGAAATAAAAGTATAAATCCAAATCAAAATTAAAGCAATAACTAAAGATTGATGACGCGATAAAAATTTTGAAAACAATTGGAGTAAAAAAAGAATCATCTCTAAAATAATTCCGATATGGAGTCCCGAAACTGCTAACACATGCATCGCACCAGAATTACCGAAATCGATGGTTGTCTCAGGATCCAAAAAACTTCTGTCACCTAAAATTAAAGCCTGAGCCAATGCTAATTCTTGACCTTTTAAATATTTTTGCAAAATTGAAGCTAAATAATCTCTTGATTCTAATGACCACTTTATCAACCAAGGAATAGAATTTCCAAGCCGAATAAAACCTTTACTTGAAACAAAGCCAATTTTATCAATGCCTTTCCCCCAATAATAATATTCAGAATTAAATTCTCCTGGATTTCCTTTGTTTTTAATCTTATACAAATCAGCATTTAAAGTTAAAACATCACCAACTTTTACAGAATCAACATCAAAATACAGCAAAACGCTCTCTTTACATTGAATAACAGAATCGGTTGATTTCAACCAACTAATTTCAGAAATCACTTTATTCCATTTTTTGTTCGAATTATTAACTTCAATTACCTTTAATCGATACGAATCACCTAAATGATATGAATTTTCAAAATTTAATTGCAAATCAGATTTAAAAATTAAATTGATAGACAAACTTCCAATAGTAAAAAAAAATAGTGAAACAATAGCAATAGATAATAAACGGATAGAAGAAAAATAATAAAAAGAAACGATAAGGAATAAAAAAGATACTCCAACAAAAATAAGACTTTCAGAAAGTGACATCAAATCAATCCCAAAAAAAATACCTAATGATAAAAATGAAGAAATCGTAACAAAAGGAGAAGATTTAAAATTTAAATTAATATTCATTTAAAATTTAGTAGATTGATAAAACATGAATGTAAAAATAATAAATAAAAACAACTAATTAGATAGCTTTAACTTAATAAATAAAATAAATTTCAAACTAATCAAAAATAAAAGACAAAACATCCTCTACTATTCAATGAAATACCTTATCTTTGCGTAATTATTTTTAGTAAACAGCAATGATAAATATCACTCTTCCAGACGGAACAGTTAAACAATTCACAAAAGGAGCGAGTTCAATGGACGTAGCTCTAAGTATTTCAGAAGGTTTAGCCAGAAACGTATTAGCTGCAAAAGTTAATGGCGAAGTTATAGATGCTAACCGTCCAATACAAGAAAATGCAACAATGCAATTATTGACTTGGAATGACAAAGAAGGTAAATCAACCGTTTGGCATTCTTCAGCACACATAATGGCAGAAGCAATTGAATTTCATTTCCCAGGAGTAAAATTAGCGATCGGCCCCCCAGTTACAAATGGCTTTTACTATGACATTGACTTCATGGATCAAACTATATCTGAAAAAGATTTAGAAAAAATTGAAGCAAAAATGAAGGAATTAGCAAAAGCTAAAAACCCTTTTATTCGTAAAGAAATATCGAAAGCAGATGCTATAGCTTATTTTCAGAAAAAAAATGATCCTTATAAATTGGAGTTATTAGAAAACCTGGAAGATGGAAATATAACATTTTACACACAAGGAGAATTTACTGACTTATGTCGTGGACCTCACATGCCTGACACTGGATTTATAAAAGCTGTTAAATTAACTTCTATCGCTGGCGCATACTGGAGAGGTGATGAAAAAAACAAACAACTTACTCGTATATATGGAATCACTTTCCCTAAAGCTTCTGAGTTGACAGAATATTTAGAGAAAGTAGAAGAAGCGAAACGAAGAGATCATCGCAAATTAGGAAAAGAATTAGAATTATTTACTTTTTCTCAAAGAGTTGGTCAAGGTTTGCCATTATGGTTACCAAAAGGTGCAGCTTTAAGAGAAAGGCTAGAAAATTTCCTTAAAAAAGCACAACGTAAAGCAGGCTACGAACAAGTAATTACTCCACATATCGGAAGTAAAGAATTGTATGTTTGTTCAGGTCATTATGAGAAATACGGTGCGGATTCATTCCAACCTATCAAAACTCCTGACGACAATGAAGAATTCTTATTAAAACCAATGAATTGTCCTCATCATTGTGAAATCTTCAAGTCTAAACCAAGATCATACAAAGATCTTCCTGCACGATTTGCCGAATTTGGAACAGTTTACAGATATGAACAAAGTGGAGAATTACATGGTTTAACAAGAGTTAGAGCTTTTACTCAAGACGATGCACACATATTCTGTATGCAAGAACAAGTAAAAAATGAATTCAAAAAAGTAATTGACTTAGTATTATACATTTTCAAAACGTTGAAATTTGAAAATTTCAAAGCACAAATTTCATTGCGTGACCCAAATAATCCTTCCAAATATATTGGATCTGATGAAAATTGGGAAAAAGCAGAAAATGCAATCATTGAAGCAGCCGATGAAAAAGGGTTACCAACAATTGTTGCTTATGGAGAAGCTGCATTTTATGGACCAAAATTAGACTTCATGGTTGAAGATGCTTTAGGACGTGAATGGCAATTAGGGACAATTCAAGTTGATTACAATCTACCAGAAAGATTTGAATTAGAATACACAGGGACTGATAATCAGAAACATAGGCCAGTAATGATTCACCGTGCTCCTTTCGGATCAATGGAAAGATTTGTTGCTGTTTTACTAGAACATTGTGCTGGAGATTTCCCATTATGGTTAAGTATTGATCAAGTTGCGATACTTCCAATCAGTGATAAATATAATGAGTACGCAAAAAATGTATTGGAATTGCTAAATAATTCCGATATTCGTGGTTTCGTAGACGATCGTAATGAAAAAATAGGTAAAAAAATCAGAGATTCTGAACTGAGAAAGATACCTTTTATGCTTGTCGTTGGTGAAAAGGAAGCTGAAAACAATGAAGTTTCTGTTAGACAACGAAATGAAGGAGATGCTGGTTCAATGACAATCGAGTCATTTAGTCAACTAATCCAAAAAACGATTGAAAATGAACTGTCAATAAATGCATAAGTAATTGAATGAGAAAAGATAATAGAAAACCTTTTGTAAAAAGAGAAGAAGATCAGCACAGAATTAACGAGAAAATAATGGCTCGAGAAATTCGTTTGATTATGGATGGTGCAGAGCCAATCGTAATTTCAACGGCTGAAGCGATGAGAATGGCTGAAGAGCAAGATGTAGATTTAGTAGAAATCTCGCCAAACGCTACTCCGCCAGTTTGCAAACTAATGGATTACCGTAAATTCTTATACAACCAAAAAAGAAAAGAAAAAGAGTTAAAAGCAAAACAAAGTAAAGTTGAATTAAAAGAAATTCGTTTTGGTCCTAATACGGATGAACATGATTTCAATTTCAAATTAGCACACGCTCGTAAATTCTTGGAACAAGGAAACAAATTAAAAGCTTATGTATTCTTTAGAGGAAGAACAATTGTTTTTAAAGATAGAGGTGAAATTCTATTATTGAAATTTGTAACTGAATTAGAAGACATAGGTACTGTTGAACAGTTACCAAAATTAGAAGGAAAACGAATGATCATTATGATCAACCCTAAAAAGAAATAATTTAGGGCATAGGAAAATTAGGTCATAGGTCATAGGGTTTTCAACCTAAGACCTAAGACCTATGACCTAAGACCTAAAAAAGAAGCTGATATAGAGTCACACTTTAAAAAACGAAGAGAGATGCCAAAAATGAAAACTAAATCCAGTGCGAAGAAGAGATTCACGATAACTGGAAGTGGTAAAATTAAAAGAAAACACGCTTTTAAAAGTCACATTTTAACTAAGAAAACTAAAAAGCAAAAAAGAAATTTGACTAAAGATGGTTTGGTTCACAAAGCAGATTTATCAAATATCAAATTACAATTGTGCATGAAATAAGAGAAAGCGTAGCTTTCAATTGTTGCAAACGTTAGTGCAGCGATGCGTAGCTTTTGATTATGCAAACGTTAGTACAGCAATGTATTGACAAATAGTCTGAAATGTTCAGACTGGTAGTGTTTAACCCGGTAAATATGTAACTAAGTCTTCTGAAATAATGAAGCACTGTTTATCAAAAAACTAAAAAAATTATGCCAAGATCAGTAAATCACGTAGCTTCAAGAGCTCGTAGAAAGAACTTCATGAAATTAGCCAAAGGTTACTTTGGTAGAAGAAAAAATGTTTGGACAGTTGCAAAAAATGCAATTGAAAAAGGATTAAATTATGCTTACGAAGGTCGTAAACAAAAGAAAAGACATTTCCGTTCATTATGGATTGCTCGTATCAATGCGGGTACTCGTCAACATGGATTGAGTTATTCTAAATTCATTGGTGACCTTAACAAAAGTGGAATTGAATTAAACCGTAAGGTTCTTGCTGATTTAGCAATGAATCACCCGGAAGCGTTCAAAGCAGTTGTTGAAGCAGTAAAAAATAAATAAAGTACAAAAACTCTATATCACAAAAATCCCTTGGTTTAATTACCAAGGGATTTTTTTTGTTTTAATGAATAAAACATTATCCATACATTATTTACAACAAAAAAAAATGGAGACTGTAAAACAGCCTCCATCAATATTAAACAATAAAAATATTATTTTTTATCTTTATCATCAACCACTTCTTCAAAGTCAACATCCGTAACTTCGTCTTGTGGGTTTGAAGCTGTCTCAGCATTGTTATTTGAAGCTTGAGCTCCATTTCCAGCTTTATACATATCTTCAGATGCTGCTTGGAAAATTGTATTCAATTTTTCAGATGCTGCTTCTAAATTATCGTAATTTTTAGATTCAAACTCCATTTTCAATGCAGTTAATGCATCTTCAATTTGTTGTTTTTTATCTGCTGGTAATTTATCACCATATTCTTTCAACTGACGTTCAGTTTGGAAAATTAAAGAATCAGCTTTGTTCAATAATTCAACTTCACCTTTACGTTTATTATCTGCATCAGCATTCGCTAAAGCTTCCGCTTTCATTCTAGCGATTTCTTCTTCAGAAAGACCTGATGAACCTTCAATTTTAATTGATTGTTTAGAACCAGTTCCTTTATCTAAAGCAGAGATATGCATGATACCATTTGCATCGATATCGAAAGTAACTTCGATTTGAGGAACACCTCTTTGTGCTGGTGGAATATCAGTCAATTGGAAACGACCAAGTGCTTTGTTATCATTTGCCATTGGACGTTCACCTTGTAATACATTGATATCAACAGAAGGTTGGTTATCAGATGCAGTAGAGAAAGTCTCAGATTTTTTTGTAGGAATAGTTGTGTTTGCTTCAATTAATTTTGTAAAAACACCACCCATAGTTTCAATACCAACTGACAATGGAATAACGTCTAATAAAAGTACATCTTTCACTTCACCTGTTAATACACCACCTTGAATAGCAGCTCCAATTGCAACAACTTCGTCAGGATTAACACCTTTTGAAGGAGCTTTCCCGAAGAAACGCTCAACAGCATCTTGAATAACTGGGATACGAGTTGATCCACCAACTAAAATAATTTCATTGATATCGTTAACTGTCAAACCTGCACTTTTAAGAGCAGAACGACA
>Ga0209515_10006628_pt1 | contig 14305 bp, 16 predicted proteins | sample Subgroupgradi54m_FD_187454 | JGI IMG/M metagenome (GOLD analysis project Ga0209515, IMG submission 187454) | Subsurface groundwater microbial communities from S. Glens Falls, New York, USA - GMW60B uncontaminated upgradient, 5.4 m (SPAdes)... ...
TTTTTCTCTACGCCCATGTTTTCTTTTGTGCATACGTTTTCTCGTGAGCTGTTAATGCACATAGTATACGATATATTAAGTGGTTATGGTACTAGTACCGTCTTAACTTAATTTTGAACCCCCACATACTTAAACTTCTTCCGCGCCTCTTTAACCGTAAACTTCCAAAAAATCATCGCCTTGTTTTTGTTTCTTTCTTTTTTCCACGAGCGTATCTGCGATTTAAGTTTCTTTTCGGTCGGGATTCTTCCTTTGATGGACTGCCGGTCAAGAATGCCGATTTCTATCTCAGCCATATTGAGCCACGAAGCGTGTTTGGGCGTGTAGTGAAATTTAATTCTGGAAAGTATTCTTTCCGCTTCTTCTTTTTCAAACGTTTCGTAAAACGATTTCTTGAAATGAGTATTGAGATTATCGACGACAAAGTGGATTTTCTTCGCTGTTTCATATCGCGGCAATTCCGTTATGCGTTTAATCTCCTTTGCAAAGTCAGGTCGTTTTCGGTGTTTCGTTACCATAACTTCACGATGTCCTCCTTTCGGTTCAACGGCGACAAAGATATTTTTCGTACCGTTTCTTTTGTATTCATAGTCTTTTCGTCGCGGTTTTCTCGCTTTTGTGTTTGTTCCGATTCTCGTTTCTTCAAGCAATTGCTTGCTTTTTTCATCAAAACAAATAACGGGTTTTTTTGAATTATACGGCTTGGAGTAAAGCCGGAGAAGATTTTCCATTCTTTCAATAAATTCAGGCGTAAGATTCGGAACGCGCCACATTTTTTTCCCTCCACGGCTTTATGCTTCTTTCCGTGAGTCTATGCCATAATGCAACAGTGGAAATTTCCTTCACTTTTTTATCTTTTATCATCTGCTTTTGTAAAAGTTCAAGCGTCCAGTGCGCTCTTCCTTCGGGCGGATTACTGCACGCAAGCGCGACGAGATGCGCTTCCGCTTTGTCGTCGAGTTTCTTCGGCTGTCCGGATCTTGGGGCATCATAGAGAGCGCGATCAAGCCCATTTTCACGATAATGCACTCTGGTTCTTTTTACCGTGCTTTCTCCGATATCGAGATGACGGACGATTTCCGATTTTGAAAGACCCTCGTAACTTTTGAGAAGAATTCTCGCTCTCGTGAGTACGCGAGCATTGTGTTTTCCCGTGCGTATGATAGCTTGTACTTGTGAGCGTTCCTTTTTGGAAAGCTCGATGGTGTGTTTGTATGTGGTCATATACCATAAGCATACCATCGAATTCTTCAGGTTCAAAATTAAGTTAAGACTGTACTAGCATATGCTAGAAATAGCTAGATTTGAAAAACAAAATAATATTAAGGAGTTTTTTAGAAATGGTATAATATTAATGAGTTTTTAGAGATTGTATAACATTTCAAAAAGTTCCTGCTCCGTCAACATTCTCACTTCCCCGCTCTTGCGTTCTTTCAATTCAAATTTTCCCGCGACAATAGTTTTTTCGCTCACGACGATGCGATACGGAATGCCAAGCAAGTCGCTGTCCGCAAATTTTTCTCCCGCCCTCTCTTCCCTATCGTCATACAAAACTTCCACACCCATTTTTGTTAATTTTTCATACAGTTCATCAGCTTCTTTTTTTGCGCGGATTTCAACAAGATGCACGGCAAATGGCGCGATTGATTCCGGCCACACGATGCCTCGCGCATCAGAGAGAGCTTCAGCGGCTACCCCCATAAGCCTGGAAATTCCGATACCGAAACATCCCATGATTGGGTGCTCATCTTCTCCGTTTTTGTTTCGAAATGTCACAGAAAAATCGTTGGTATATTTTTTCCCAAGGTCAAAAATGTTTCCCACCTCGGATGCCGTTGCGCGCGAAAGCTTTCCTTTCCCACACCGAGTACAGCCACCGCCCTCTTTCTGGTCGCTTACTTCCGTATTCACACAATATGAACACTCATCACAATACAAAATATCATCTTCCCCTGCATCAGTAAGCACCATAAACTCATACGAGAGTTTTTCGGTAAAACTTCCCCCCGAAGCTTCAGTAGCCTTCGCTACAAGCCCGCAACGCGTATAAATGTGTAAATACGCCTCTTTCGCTTTCTGATAAAAACGGTCAAAGTCTTCTTGTGTTTCGTGGAATGAGTACATGTCTTTCATAGTAAACTCACGCCCGCGCATAATACCGGACTTCGCGCGCAATTCATCGCGATACTTCTGCCCTATTTGATATATTGCGAGAGGCAGGTCTTTGTATGAAGAAATGTATTCTTTCGCAATCGGCGTGACAATTTCCTCCTCACTCTGCCCGATGGTATATTCTTTTTCGGTACGGCTGTTGATTTTAAACACCACGTCCACTTTGTCCCATGCCCCCGTCTGTTTCCACGGCTCGCTCGGATGCAAGGTCGCCATGCGAATTTCCTGCCCGCCGATTTTATTCATTTCGTCGCGCACAATATTCTCAATTTTCTGCAGTACGCGCATACCGAGTGGAAGGTAAGAATACACCCCCGCCATTTCCTTATGCACGTATCCTGCCCGAATCAAAAGCTCCGCGTTTTTTGAAACCTCGTCCTTCGGCGCCTCTTTTCGTGTTTTTGTGAATAGATGTGACTGTCGCATAGTTTAGTTATTGTACCATCTTTACGCCGGAAAATCAAAGCTACCCGTGGATGAGCTTCATAACATCATGAAAAGTAATGACGATAATCAAAAGCATAAGCGCCGCAAACCCGACCGCGTGCGCGGTGTTGGCGATTTTGGGTTTGATCGGCGAGCGTTTGACGGCTTCAATGAGGAGAAAGAAAAGCCTGCCGCCGTCGAGCGCGGGAATGGGGAGGATGTTGATGACGGCGAGATTTATGGAGATAAGCGCGGTGAGTCCAAGGAGGTACACGAAGCCGAGGTGGTTAGCATTGCCGACCATACTCACAATCCCCACCGGACCGGAGACGGCGGACATGTCTGCTTTCCCAAGGATTGCATCATGGAGAAGTGTGTACAAACCTTTGAATGTTTCGCCGGTGTATTTAATCGTGAGCTTTCCTCCTTCAACGAGCGCCGAATACCATGGGAGCCTGACGACACCAATCATATCCATCGCAATGCCAATGGCAGGCTTGCCTTCAAGTACGCCCGAGGTCGGAGTAACGGAAATAATTTTCTCCTCGCCTTTTCGGGAAAGGTGCACTTGCAGTTCTTCCGTCGGGTGGTTTGCGACAAAGGCTTGAAATCCTTCCGGTATCACTTTTTCAAGAGAGCTTTTTCCGGAAGAGAGCGCGGTAATTTTGTCGCCGGAGAGAATTCCGGCTTTTTCGGCGGGCGAGCCCTTCAGTACTTCCGTTACGGTGAGCGTTGAGCCGCTTATGGTCTGCCCCGGCAATACGCTTTCCGCGGACGTCGGGAGTCCTATAATAAAACCGGCGGAAATAAGAAACCATGCGAGAAGCAAGTTAAAAAAAACTCCGGCGGAGAGCACCATGGCTTGTACGATTTTCGGTTTATGGATAAAACTCCTCGCACGGTCGGGACCGTTAGTGTTTTCTTCATCGGGATTCTCTCCGAAAATTTTCACGAAACCGCCGAAAGGGATTGCGTTTATGGTATATTCCGTTTCGCCGAATTTCTTTCCATAGAGCTTGGGCGGAAAACCGATACCGAACTCATCCACGCGTATCCCCGCCCGCTTTGCCACAATGAAGTGCCCGAACTCGTGAGCGAGAATTAATATTGCTAAGATTACGATAAAGAGTAGTATGCTCATAAAGATTATGATTGATGAAATAAAAATGGAGTTTTAAAAAATTTCCAATATCTAATTTCTAATTCCCAATAAAAACCTTAATCCCATTTTACATTAGACGTTTTTTTAGAAATTAGAAATTGGTAATTAGAAATTTACTTCGATATTTCCTCTTCTTTCCGCAAAGCCAAGCTCTCCAGTTTTTGGTTCGCCGCATCAACGCAGTTCTGCATTTCTTCTTTCAGGCGAAACTTGTCATCTTCCGGAATTTCTCCTTCGCGCTCTTTCGCCTGAATATCGCTCCACACTTCGTCTCTTTCCGCTCGCACGGAAACGCGCGCGTGCTCGAGTTTTTCGCGCGTAACTTTTACCAAAGCCTGCCGCCGTTCCGAGGTGAGGTCGGGAAAAGAAACGCGAAGACCTTGGTCGTCGGACGATACCGAGAGTCCGAGATTGGCTTCCGCAATCGCTTTTTCCATCGCTTTTATGAGCGACTTGTCCCACGGGGCGACGCGTATCGTTTTCGCATCTTCAATGGAAATACTCGCGGCGTGCTTGAGCGGCGTGCGCGAGCTAAACACTTCGACCACAACATTATCCAAGATTGCGGGGGTTGCCCGTCCGGTGCGCACCCCCAAATACTCGTTCCCGAGCCACTTTTCCACTTCGTGCAATTGTTTTTTTAAATTTGAAAAATCGTATAGCATGATTTTATATATTACTTATTGTATTGTCAGTATACCAGAAAATTAAAAAGAAAAAAGGAATTTTTAATTCGGTAAAATAAGCGCCAGATGTTCAAGCAGCATCTTGAGCGACGGTGCGCGAGCGTGCGCGTAAATGCGATATTTTGAGGCAAGTTCAAGGACTCGCGTTTCTTCTCTTGAACGCTCCCCCTTTAATCCTTTTTCATAATAGAAGCGTATGAGTTCATCAAGAAAATTTTGCGCGCGCGGAGCATCTTTTGACATTTCAAGAGCGACCTCCAGCCGTTTAGCGTATGGCTCTTTCAAAAAACTTTCAACGGCTTCAAAATTTCCGACGCTCGCATTTTCAGTAATGCACACCACGCGCGAAAGAAGCGTGGGGAGGAAAAATTGCACGGACGGAGTGAGAATAAAAAAATGCGTATCTGCGGTCGGCTCTTCAAAAATTTTCAGAAGAGAATTTTGCGCCTCGTGGGTGAAAGAATTTGCGACAACGATAAAAATCTTTTTTGCGCCCTCCGTAAAAGCGCGCCGCAATTGCATCGCTTTCAGGGTTCGACTCTCATCAATACCAAAAGAAAGAAAATCTTCCGTACGAAAATCCGGATTTCCCGCGGCGTTTATCTCAAATTCTTCTTCAAGAAATGCTAGAAGCGCAGGCTTAGTGTCTTCGTGATTGCCCTCAATCAAAAAAACATGATGAAAAAAGCCGTTTTCGGCGTTGCCTATTTTTTGTTTCCAAGAGAGATTATTCATAGGCCTTGACTTCTTTTAACGTTTTGTTACAATGATTACATCATTCGCAAACCGCCACGCTTCGTGGCGGTTTGTATTTTACCCTTCTTCAAAAAACTCTTCGTCAATTTCTTTTACTTCATAAACATGGCGCACCTGCACGCCAACGCCAAATTTATACATAAGTTCAACAAGTTTAGCTCCATCAATCGGTATGATTTGGTGGTGATGATCATCACGTATACCCTGCAAAGCACCACTATCAAAAAAGGATGTTGTAACAAATATACCTTTTGATGTTTTGGAACTCATTGCTCCAATAAAATTTCGTATTTCTGGTTCACGTACTTTATTATTTTCGTTATTTCTTTTTGATTGTATGTAAATTTTATCAATACCTAATTGGTCTTGGTAAATAATACCGTCTATCCCTCCATCTCTTGATTTTGATGTTGATTGAAATTCTCCATAACCCATTTTTTCCAAAAGTTTTAATACAACGATTTCAAAATCATAAGGATTCATTTCTTGAAGTTTTTCCAAAAGATCGCTTTTCGTCTGTTCTTCAATCGCCAAAATTCCGGAATCTATCAAATCTTCAGGAGAAGCGTTTTCATTTATTGTTTCCGGCTCCGATTCTTTTTTTTCTTTTACTAATTTGCGATGAGCTTGGAAATCTGAATCTTTCAAAAGTTCTTGAAGGTTCAATTTTCCTTTTTCAAAAATAGCTTTCCCTTTTTCTGTAATTTGAAACATTGATCTTTCCGGCTGTTGAACCATTTTGCCTTGTTTCAAATAAACCATCCCCCACCCGATTCTGTTCAATAATGAATTATCCCCAGTTTTTATTTTTTGTTCCAATAGCTCCTGCGGGAGATCAGAAAAAAACTCATCACGTACACGAATTCGCAAATCATTGCGGTGAAGCACTTTCCCATCGCTGAGAATTTTTAATATAGGTAAAAATGTTTCGTGATATACTGGTAATTCCATAATATTATTTTTTATTTATAAAATAACTTTAATTTTCCCTATTCCCGCGTTCGCGGGAATAACGAACGGACAATATCATGCGAGACGGGGATTTTTAACACTTCAACGATTATTTTTTTCTTTCAAGTTTTTTCGGTTTCTGTAAACTTTTTTCGTTTTCTGATTTTAATTTTCGTTCAATTTTCTTTATGTCTTCTTCTGCGGGAAGATTTTCCGGCGTAATTCCTCGGCTGATAAGCGTTTTTCTTACCCCTTTGTTATTGGCGGTGTGTTCTTCTGAAATGGACTGCTCCGATTTTAATTTTTTGCTTTTCGTATTGAAAATGGTGATTTCTGAGGCAAAGTCTTTCGCTTTCAGCAAAATCGTCGGCTGGAAATCGGCGAGTGCACGGCTTTTTGGAATTTTCAGGCGTTGTTTCATTTCGGCTGTGGTGTAGCCAAACAGCGCTTTGTCGCCTTTGCTGCGAATGATGCCGAAATTTTTGTCGCTCCCTGTTTGCTGGAAAATGACGCCGGAAAGTTCTTTTTCGGTTTCAGTTAATTTTTTTCTTGCCCGCAATCTTTCCGTTGCCAATAATCTTTGTTCAATAATCTCAAATTTTCTTGTTTGAACGGCAAAATATGTTTGAGCAAAAGCTATTTCTTGTTTTTTTGGGTCGCCGTTTTGAGCGATAAGGTAACAGGCGTAACGAGTAAGCATGACATCATCAATTTCTTTTTCAGCTCCAGAACCAATTTTGACCATTTTGTTGACGTCAACAAAATGGTCAAGTGTTTTATGGCCGGAAAGTTCGCAAGCCGTTTTAGCTTTTGAAACCGCGTTCTTAAAATTACGCCACTCGTCGTATCCCAATAATTGCTGTAAATCGCGGGCAAACCAAAATTCTACCCCTTCTTCTGATTTCTGCGCGCGGGATTCAAAATCGTTTGTGAGTGACTTTATAATTTCTGCTTTCATGTTTTTGTTTTTACACCTTCTAGATTCCCGCCAGCGAAAAAGACGGCTCGCTCTATCTCTTCGCAATAATACTTTTCTTGTAGACATTAAGATGCTCCAGCGCAATCCCCGTACCCTTCGCCACGCAGTAGAGTGCGTCGTTTGCAAGCCGCGCTTTGACGCCAGTTTTGCGGAATACGAGTTCGGGAAGAGAGCGAAGCTGCGAAGTCCCGCCAGTCATGATGATGCCCTGGTCGATGATGTCCGCGGAAAGCTCCGGAGGGGTTTCCTGCAAAACATCCTTGATGGCTTTGATAATTTCGGCAAGTTCCATTTGTATCGCCTTCACAATTTCATTGGTGCCGATGTCGGCGGAACGCGGAAGTCCGGAAATAAAATCCCGACCCTTGATGGTAAGAAAGAGTTCTTCTTCAAGCGGTATCGCCGAGCCAATTTTCACTTTGATGGTTTCGGCGGTTCGGTCTCCGATACCGAGATTGAATACTTTTTTGATGTAGTCGGCTATGGCGCGATCTATTTTGTCGCCCGCGCATTTCACGGATTTTGACGCAACAATGCCGCCGAGCGAGATAACCGCCACGTCGGTCGTCCCGCCGCCGATATCCACTATCATATGCCCGCACGCTTCTTGAATGGGGATGCCAGCGCCGATTGCCGCAAGTATCGGCTCTTTCACCACGTACGCATTTTTTGCGCCGGCCTTTACCGCCGCTTCAATGACCGCGCGGCGTTCGGTGGATGTTACTCCCGCCGGCACCGAAACCATCACTTCCGGCTTCCAAATATTCCATTTTCCCATCGCTTTGTTGATAAAGTAGCGAAGCATGGCTTCCGTAACGCGATAGTCCGCAATGACGCCGTCGCGCATCGGACGGTACGCGATAATATCATCGGGCGTCCTGCCGACCATTTCTTTCGCTTCAATCCCAACCGCCAGCACTTTGTTGTCATGCGGAGAAACCGCCACCACGGACGGCTCGTTCAACACAATGCCTTTTCCAGGCAAAAAAACAAGCGTATTCGCCGTGCCAAGGTCAATGCCGAGTTTTTTAATAAAAAGTCCCATAGATAAGCTTATCTTAAACGAAATGCGAAAAAGGCGCAACAAACCGCCGGATTTTTGCCGGCGGTTTATTTCTTCAAAAATATTCTCACCATTATTATACCATCCTTAATTAAGGTTTCCGCATAAGCCTGAGAAAATTTTGTGATGCGAGTTTGAGAAAAATACGAGATATACCGAGGTACATTGAGGATTTTTATCAAAGCCACAGCCAAAATTTTACGGGCTTGGTGCGGAAGGATTAATTAAGGTATTATAACCCGCCGGTCGTTTTTTTCGAGATTTCCGGTGCGGGAATTGTCCCAAGACCGATGAGATCCAACCCCCCCTCAACTATTCCGGAAATATTTATATACCCTTTCATGTAAGCGTTCATTGAAATGCCTCCGAGGATAAGACCGACAAGAAACATCATCAGTCCGAGCAAGAAGCGCCCGCCTTTTTGTTTTTGCCCCGACATTGTGGCAAGCTGTGCCGGAGTTGGAGAAAAGTTCGGACGGCTCATTGCGCCGAGTGGGCTTTTGGGAAACACGTTGATTGGCTCTGCGGGTTGTACGGAAAGTGCTGACGCGGACACCACCGGCGGCATCGGCGTTTTATTTAAAGAAGGAAACGGCGAGAAACCGCCCGCCGTCTCCGCGCCCCGAGGCAAAAAAGGCTGTCGCGGTGCTGTTGATATGACGGGGGTAGGACGTATTACCGGCGCTGCGATGGGTGGTTTTTGGATTGGGGTCGGGAATACCGCCGGCTCTTTCGTTGCCGGTTGCATTACCGGACGGAAAATTGAAACAGGTTCAACGTCGGGATTGGCTTCGGAAACGCCGGAGGTAATTCTTGCGCGCAGACTGGCAAGCGCATTACTGCCGCCGGCATCGCCCGCGCGCGACTCAACACTCATTCTTGAAGCAGGCGTGGTTTCCGCGGCAGATAAAGGATTCAGAGAAAAACCGGATACTGACGGCTCCATGCTTTTTGGCTGCTCTACGTGCGATAATCCCGGAGAAAAAACTGTCGGACGGACATTGCCCAAAACCGCTTTCGTCAATTCCTGCACCGGAGTGAGAGAAACAGACACCCCTCCAAGATTTTTATCTTTCTCTTCGATTCTTATGGAGTTAGTTGCCGCGTCCGCCGCCGCATTCTTCAAAACGGCGGGGTATGATGTGGCGGAAAAATTAATGGTCTCAAAAGCCTCCTCAACATCTTTCTCGTCCCATCCACCTTGCGTGACGAGCATATCTTTTACTTTGTCTTTTGTCGCGCCTTGCGCAATCTGCTCTTTTATAAAAGAAAGTATTTCGTTATTGATCATAGAGAAAATATTTTAGGCGCCAACTCTGGTGATTTGAACGCCGATATTTTGTAATCTTTTCTCTATTGTAGCATATCCGCGGTCAATATAATATACATTGTGGATAACTGTCTCGCCTCGCGCGATAATTCCAGCAATGACGAACGCGTATCCCGTGCGAATATCCGGACTTTCAAGCTCGCGACCTTTCAGCGGTGTCGGACCTTTTATCATGACACGGTTCGCGTCCCACATGGTAATATCCGCCCCCATGCGCGCAAGCTCGGCGGTGTAATTGAGCCGCCCTTCAAAAATCGTTTCAAAAACAAGCGACTCTCCGGCGACTTGCGTCAGAAAAACCACCATCGGCGACTGCAAGTCAGTTGAAAATCCGGGATATTCATGCGTCTTCACATTAAACGCGCGGAGGTCGGCGTTTGAAAAATCGCCCCCGAGAACGCGGATGCTCTTTTTGCCTATCTCCAACTTTACGCCCGAATATTGAAGCATCTCAAGAAGCGCGCTCACATGTTCCGGCTCGCAATTTTTTATGAGCAAATCTTTCGCCGCAAGCGCGCCCAAAATAAGGAAGCTTCCCGTTTCCAAACGGTCGGGCAAAGTGTGATACGCTTTCCCTTTGGCGCGCAGCTTTCCTCCGCCGATAATCTCAATCGTCGTCGTACCCGCGCCTTTTATTTTCGCTCCGCACGAAACGAGAAACTCGGCAAGGCTTGCAATCTCCGGCTCCATCGCGCAATTCTTGAGCGTCGTTTTCCCTTTCGCAAGCACCGCCGCCATCATGAATGTTTCCGTAGCTCCGACGCTTTGGTTTCTGAAAAATATCTCCGTCCCCTTGAGTCCGTCTTTCGCTTCCACAAAATAAGCGCCGTCTTTTTCTTGCACGGTCGCTCCCATTTTTTGGAACCCTTCCAAAAAGAGGTCAATGGGGCGCGCGCCGATGACGCACCCGCCCGGATGAGGGAAAGAGATTTTGCCGAGTCGCGCAAGCAAAGGACCCGATACGACAATGGATGCGCGAAACCGTTTTGAGATTTCTGTCGGCATATCGGAGAGGATATTCTTTCCGCATTTGAGTTTTCGCGTATCCTTATCTTTATTCTTTCCTGTCTCAACCTGCACGCCGAGAGCAGTAAGCAATTCCTCCATACGCGCCACATCTTCAATATCGGGAACATTCTTGAGCACGACTTCATCGGCAAAAAGAAGCGACGCCGCCATCGCTTTCAAAACCGCATTTTTCGCCCCGTTCACGGAAATTTCGCCGGAGAGAGCCTTCTCCCCGCCAAGCCCTTGGATGATAAATTTTTCTTTCATAAATACTATCTTAACTTCTCTCGAAGTTTTTTACAAATTCTTGTATTCGTCAACATCCCGCAAAACCTCCTCCGTGTGCGTTATCGGGTCTACTTTTTCATAGTGCTTTTTGATAAATCCGTTTTCATCAATGAGGAACGACTCGCGCGAAGCGACGGCATCTCCTTCTTTCCACACGCCATACTTTCCCACCACTTCTTTTTTCTCATCCGAAAGGAGCGTGAAGTTGAGCGGCTCCAAAGGAGAAAGCAGGTCGCAGAATTTTTTGTGCGAATCAACGCTGTCAACGCTTACTCCCAAAACGACTATGCCGCGTTTTTTATATTCGTCCGCTTTATCGCGAAACCCTTGCGCTTCCGCCGTGCAGCCGGAAGTCATGTCTTTCGGATAAAAATAAAGCAATACGATTTTGCCGGCATAATCCGACAGCGAGTGCATTTTTCCGTCCTGGTCGGGTAAAGAAAATTCCGGCGCTTTTGTTTGTGTTTCCATGTTATAATGAAATTATTATTTGATAATATATACTATTATGCTACATGAACAAATAAAAGGCGAGATTAAAAAGTCAATGATGGCGAAAGAGGCGCTCCGGCTCGAAACGATGCGCGGGCTCCTTTCCGCTTTCACGAACGAGCTTGTTGCTACCAAGCGCACTCCGCAGGAAATGCTCACCGACGAAGAAGTTTTGAAGGTCATGAAGCGCGCGGCGAATCAGCGAAAAGATTCCATCGAGCAATTTGAAAAAGGCGGGCGACCAGAGCTTGCGGAAAAAGAAAAAGCGGAGCTTGCCATCATTGAAACATTTCTCCCGCAAATGATGAGCAAAGACGAGATACGCAAAATTGCGGAAGCGAAAAAAGCGGAACTCGGCGCGGACGACAAATCAAAAATGGGAATGTTCATGGGCGCTTTGATGAAGGAGCTGAAAGGCCGCGCGGATGGCAACGATGTGAAAGAGGTCGTTGAGGGTCTATTTAAAGAATAAACCCGAAGGTGATAACCCGCACGGTGTGGCCGTAGAGTAAAGGCTTGTTTGCGTAAACATAAAAAGAGGCCAATCATTGCTGATTGACCCCTGTTGTTTTCCCTGGGGTTAATTTTAACTTGCAGACAATTCCTCGTATCGTACCTGAGGAGCGTCCGGTCTCGTTTTAAAGGGAGTCCAGTTGAATTTTTCCGATGCCGCATTGTACTCGCGCACGATGTTGTTTCGCTGTGAAATCATGGCGATAAGGTCTTCATTCGCTGTTTTTACTTCGGCATTGTACTGTATCCGGACATCCGGAGTCCAATCTTTCGGTTCGCCGAATATCGCATACCGCGTTTTCACTTCAGCAACGCGGCCGCGAAACAACTCAACATCTTTGTCCATTTTGCCAATCATTGCGGATTGTTCAATGAACCACTCATATTTACGGAGAGTCGCCGTTGCGCCAAATTCTTTTTGGGCAACACTTGCCGCTTCGCCGAACCAGCCAAGTACATATCCGGTACCGCTGATAACAACAGAAATCGCTACCAACAGCACAAACCATTTTAGAAATCCGGACATCGGCCCGCGTTCTCCCGCTTTTTCATATTCATTCCACGACATGATAATAACCTCATTTTTCCGTTGTTGGTGACGAAGGAATAACTTCCTCCGCCGTTTCTTTTACCGCTTTTGCCGCGAGTTTTTGTTCCCGCGCCACCAGTTCTTGCTCTTGAAGCTTTTGCCATTCATAAGCTTCTTTATGGACTTTATACAGTCCGGTAACCGCATCAATCGGGTCTTGCAGGTCAATCGGGTAATCGGTAAGCAAATACCCAAGACCCCCAGCGGTGCCCCACTGATGATAACGCCCCATCGGGTCAAACCAATAAATATACGGGTCTGACTCTCCATAGGTGCCGTCCGGTTGAAGAAACTCATCCGTCTCAAAATTACCGATTCCCGCATCCGGATAATTCCATTGAGTATCAACGGCGTGCCGTGGCTCAAGGCGCTTGCCCGAACTTGTGGCTTTTGACCGGACCGGCATACGCTTGATAATCTTTCCGTCGAGCGCAATCAGATGTATCCACAGGACTTTGGTAGGGTCCGTGGTTACCGCAATGCGGTCCAGAATATTTTGCTGTTCAGAGGTATTTCCCCTTGAGTTTAGTGATACTTTCGAAAACGAAGTCACTTGGGTCGCCCCGGAGGCTGAGGTTTGAGTCTCTTGTTGGCACCCTCCTTCCGCACCCAAAAGACCAAACATGCAAAGAGTGATGCACATAATACGAAATTTTTTCATTCACTTTTCTCCACTATTTTTTTGATGTCAAATCAGGCTTTTTTACAAGCTTGACCACCGATTAATAATATAATCTATTTATGGAACACTGTCAAGATTTAGTCTTACCTACTATTGACTTTTTATGGATTATGGTGTAAGATAATAATCAAAGGCACATTGACATCTGACCTTGGAAAATCACCTTCACACTACGGAGAAAGACAATGAAAACATCATCAATAGAGCATGTAGTCGGAAACCTTTCCGACGAAGAAAAACTGGCGATTTTGGGCGAAAAAGAAAAACTTTTCAAAAGACAAAGTAATGTCCGTCTGGATATGGATACTCTTTCCAAAACGATGGACCAACTTGCAATAATTAAGCAGGTAAACGAAGCGACCAACGCCACCCGCCAAAAATACGGACTCGAAGATTTTGACGTTTCGGAGGAAAACATACACGTTATAAGAAAAGAAACTTGGCGTGGAACAAAGACGGATGAGCTTTTTATTCCAAAAACGCAAAGCATCTTTGTGAAAGAAACTTCAAGAAACACCCGTTTCGCCGTGAGTGTGTTTCGCGCCATGGTACAGTTCAAATCCTACGGAGCGGTTCAGAAAACCGACACTGGTAAAATTGCAGAATATCGCAGAGGTTTTATTATGTGGCCCCGTTCGCGTACAGAAATTCTCGAAAATGACGGATTAAAATACTTTCAAGAACTGAACGATGCGGTCGTAGAAGAACTGACGCTACGATATTTCGCGAGTCAGGGGGAAAACCCTCTCTTCAAAAAAGAATTGGAGGAAACACATCAAACAAAAGCATCTGCAAAAGAACTCGGTAAACAAGCGTTACTGGACGTGTACGATATACGGCGCATTCCAAAAAGCAACGATTTTCATTTGGCATCGTTTACGCACGCAGCCGAGCGAAAAGCGCTTCTGACAAATATTAGCGGGTCGGCATGGAAAAGCTTTTTTGACGACGCATTCGCAGGGGGAATCATACCTCTCGACACAGACAATATGCTCGATATCGTATTCGAAAGAAAAGCCGCGATATTCGATATGTTTGTTCGCCCAATGTTCACAGGGCACCTGTTTGAACTGTCGCGTTTTATAGACAAAACCGTCCGCAGTAAGGGAAACCTTCGGAAAATCGCGACGCCGCTTAAGTTCAACAAGTAAGTGCAACACTTCTGCTAAAATAGAAGTATGCCATACCAACACTTAAGCGTTACGGAG
>Ga0209515_10006633_pt1 | contig 14300 bp, 26 predicted proteins | sample Subgroupgradi54m_FD_187454 | JGI IMG/M metagenome (GOLD analysis project Ga0209515, IMG submission 187454) | Subsurface groundwater microbial communities from S. Glens Falls, New York, USA - GMW60B uncontaminated upgradient, 5.4 m (SPAdes)... ...
TCCTGCCAGTAAAGCAAAAGCAGCCAAAGGTGCAGCCGAGAAAAAACCGGCGGCAGCAGCTCCGAAAGGTAAGAAGTAATGAGCGCCGTTCGAACTAAAAAAATTCCAAAGACAACGGTCTACGATCAAAAAGGTCGAATTGCCGGCGAACTGCATCTACCCGCCGAAATTTTTTACGCCCGGGTAAATCAGAGGCTTTTAACCCAGGTTAAGAATATGTATGCCGGAAATCGCAGACGCGGTACGGCATCTACGAAAACGAGGGAAAATGTAAGTGGAGGCGGTAAGAAGCCCTGGAGACAAAAAGGCACGGGACGCGCGCGTGCCGGTTCAATCCGTTCTCCCATATGGAAAGGCGGCGGTGTTGTTTTTGGACCGCATCCAAAAAACTATTATGCGCATATTCCAGTTCAGCTAAAGCGTCAAGCGCTGATTTCAGCGTTGAGCTTACGTAATTCCGAAAGCAAGCTCACGGTTGTGGATTCTATAACATTGAGTAAGCCAAAAACAAAAGAATGGGTTCATATTTTAGAAGCGCTTAAGCTTTCGGATAGAAATACACTATGCGTTTTAAGCGAGCCTAATAAAGAGATTAAATTAGCTGCACGGAACTTGACCTACTGCGTCAGATTAAAAGATGTTAAAGAATGTTCGGCGCACGACATTCTCAGACACGATCGGTTAATTGTAGAAAAGCGCGCCATCCCTTCACTAGAAGCAAGGCTTTTGGGCATATCCGTAGAGGGTAAAGACTCCAAAGCCGCTTCGACTGAGAAAGGCGAATAGTTGTGAGCAAGCTGGCAGACTTAATTGAATATCCTTGGATTACGGAGAAAACCACTATTCTTCAACAAAGCGGAAAATATGCGTTCCGCGTTCGCCGGGAAACTACCAAGCGCCAAATTAAAGAATTTGTAGAAGAAACGTTTAATGTTCATGTCATAAAAGTAAATTCGATGAATATAGCCGGAAAAGCTAAACGGGTTCGCCTTCAGCCAGGCCGCACAAGCGATTGGAAAAAAGTCCTTGTTACTTTGAAGGCCGGCGAAAAAATTGATCTCACTTAATTTATAAGACAGGTGCTGTATGCCCATTATTAAATTTAAACCCGTAACTCCGACAAGAAGATTCGGCAACGCGTATGATTTTAGCGAGTTGACTACGAGCACGCCTTTTCGAGCGCTTACCGAGCCCAGAAAAAGATCGGGAGGCCGTAATAATTTAGGTCACACTACGATTCGATTCCGCGGGGGCGGACACAAACGTCGCCTTCGTATTATTGATTTCAAACGTAATCGATACGACCAGGTGGCCGTCGTTAAAACGGTTGAATACGATCCAAATCGTTCTTCGCGTGTGGCGCTTATTGAATATCCGGATGGACAGAAAGCATACATACTTTCGCCGGATGGTTTAAAGGTCGGACAAAAAGTAGGAAGCGGAGAGAATATGGAAGTGCAAGTCGGCAATCACCTTCCGCTTCGTAAGATTCCGCCGGGAACACCCGTGCACAATATCGAGCTGGATCATAACAGGGGCGGACAGCTTGTTCGTACCGCCGGCGGCGTTGCGCAGATTATGTCCAAAGAAGAAAATTTTGCGAATATCAAACTTCCCTCGGGGGAAATTAGAAAGTTTCATCTTGGTTGTTATGCAACCGTGGGGCAATGTTCCAATATCGAACACGAGAATGTAAGCCTCGGAAAAGCCGGGCGTAAACGCTGGATGGGCAAAAGACCTCATAACCGCGGTGTTTCTATGAATCCGGTTGACCATCCGCTGGGCGGTGGTGAAGGAAAGACCTCGGGCGGGCGCCATCCGTGCAGTCCCACAGGACTCTTAGCTAAGGGATTTAAAACACGCTCGCCTCGTAAATCATCGAGTAAATATATCGTTGCCGATCGAAGGAGCAAATAACGTATGTCACGATCACGTCATAAGGGTGCTTATATCGATGAAAAACTTGCAAAGAAAGCCATGGATGCACAGAAGACCCGGGACCGTAGGCCGATTAAAACATGGTCCCGCCGTTCCACGATCGCTCCTGAGTTCGTAGGTCTAACGTTTGCGGTTTATAACGGAAGAAAATTTAATAACGTGTTTGTCACAGAAAATATGGTTGGCCATAAGCTTGGAGAATTTTCGGCTACGAGAACGTTTAAGAAGCACTCGGCTTCACAAGACAAGGCCAAAGCTATGGCGGTAGGCGCAAAAACATGACCGAAGCTAGAGCTATTGCACGCTATTTAAAGATTGGACCGCGCAAAATGCGTTTGGTCATGAACGCGATTAGGTCCATGCCTGCGGAACGGGCGCTTGTTCAGCTTATGCATCGCCCCATGAAAGCCGCACGATTGGCAGTCAAAGTTCTGAAAGGCGCGATGGCCAATGCACAGGCAAAAAAAATGGATCGCAGCCGCTTGGTTGTTTCAGAAGTCCGTGTTGACGGAGGTCCCAGCATGAAAAGACTGATGCCGAGATCCATGGGCCGGGCGGACAGAATATTGAAACGAAGTACACATTTAACGATTATTTTGCGAGAATCCAATGCCGCGCCGCAGGCAAAAACGAAACCTGCTTCCGAAGAAGGCAAGTCGGAGAAGAAAATGCCGGCTAAACCTAAGGCGAGTATGGGAAAAGCAAAAGAAGCTAAGAAGTTCGCTTCAAAAAAGACAGCCAAAGCCACAGCGTAGAGAGGTTAATTAAAGCAATGGGACAAAAGACACATCCGTACGGTTTACGATTAGGCATTTTTCCTCAGAACAAATGGGACGATGGGTTTCCAACGAGATCTTGGAAGTCGCGCTGGTTTGCTCGCAAGGATTACGTCAATCTTCTTCAGGAAGATTTAAAAATAAGAAAATTTGTTAAGCAGCAGTTAAAACAAGCCAGTGTTTCCTCCATTGAAATTGCGAGATCAAGCGGTCGTATCCGAATTAAAATTTTTACCGCGCGGCCGGGTGTTTTGATCGGTAGGCGTGGTTCGGAAATTGATAAGCTACGTGACGAGATTCGCAAAATTACAAAAAGTGAAGTATTTATCGATCCGAAAGAAGTCAGTTCGCCTCAAACCGATGCTCAACTCGTTGCCGAAAGCATAGCCAATCAGCTCGAAAGAAGAATTCATTTCCGTCGTGCCATGAAAAAAGCCATGATCGCTGCTATGGATAAGGGAGCGCAAGGCATTAAGATTCAATGTAAGGGGCGTCTCGGCGGATCGGAAATCGCGCGTCGCGAACAATACAAAGACGGCAAAGTTCCTTTGGGAACATTCCGGGCGGATATTGACTATGGATTTACAGAAGCATTCACGACCTACGGAAGCATTGGCGTAAAAACCTGGATCTATAAAGGTGAGATTCTGCTCAAGAAAGAAGAGCAGGAAAGGCTTCAGACGATGGCCGATGAGAGAAAGAAAGCAGACGAAATAGCGGAGCAGCATTTAGCGAGCGTTTCTTCCGGTGCGGAGTCGGGCAAACCCGAAGATGTATTTAAACAACCGGATATAACCTTAGCCAAGGAGAAAACAGATCATGCCCCTGATGCCCAGTAGAGTTAAATACCGCAAAATGCAGCGGGGGTGGATGGGCGGGCTTACGAAAGGCGGCGCTACACTGAGCTTTGGACAATACGGGCTTAAGGCGTTAGGTCGCGGTTGGCTTTCAGCCATTCAAATCGAAGCCGCTCGTGTGGCGCTCACCCGCAGTTTAAAGCGGGGCGGAAAAGTATGGATTCGCGTATTTCCGGATAAGCCTTTCACTAAAAAGCCGGCCGAAACCCGCATGGGTAAAGGTAAAGGCGCGCCGGAATATTATGTTGTTACGGTAAAGCCCGGCCGTATTTTATTTGAGCTGGAAGGCGTCACCGAGACTATAGCTAAAGAAGCTTTTCGTTTATGTGCGTACAAGATTCCGATTCGAACAAAATTCATAAGCAGAGGCGATCTGCACCTCTAGTCGGTGCAGCGCGGAGATTTAGATGAAATCGCAAGAATTAAGAAATTTATCCGCCGATGAGCTGGAAACAAAAGCCTTGGATTTCCGTAAAGAGCTTTTTAACCTACGATTTCAAGCCAAGGTAGGAAAGCTTGAGAAATCCAGTAAAATTCGCATGGTTAAGCGTGATCTCGCGCGCGCTCTCACCATTCGACACGAATGGTCGGAACAAAAGCCACCGAAGAAGGAAGAAAAAGTCGTAAAAGTTGCCAAGGCTAAGAAAGAAATAAAGATCGCGCAAAAAGATGTTAAGAATGCGAAAAAAAAGAAGGAAGAAGGGGTATCTAAGAAATCATGAAACGAGAAGATAGTTCTGCATTACCCGTTTCCCAGACAACAGAGACCCGCGCTTCTCGGCGTGAGCGGGAAGGTGTTGTGGTTAGCGATAAGATGAGCAAGACAGCCGTCGTGGAAGTATTTCGAGTTAGTCCTCATCCCGTGTACAGCAAGGTTGTAAAGAAGAAGATTCGCTATAAGGCTCACAATGAAGACAATAAAGCCAAGATGGGTGACCGGGTACGCATTGTCGAAACGCGCCCCATGTCAAAAGAAAAACGTTGGAGAATTATTGAGGTTTTAAAAAAATGATTCAACTTCGTTCGGTACTCGAGATAGCCGACAATAGCGGCGCCAAACGGGCGTGTTGTATTAAAGTGCTCGGCCGCTCAAACAGCAAGATTGCGCATGTCGGGGACATTATCAAGGTGCATATTAAAGAAGCGCTTCCCGAAAGCAATGTGAAGGCCGGAGAGGTGGCCGATGCGGTGATTGTGCGGACCCGCCATCCGATTCTTCGCGCCGACGGTTCCCGCGTGAAATTTAATTCAAATGCGATTGTTTTGATTGATAATCAGAAGAATCCGCGCGGCACACGCATTTTTGGACCTGTTGCCCGAGAATTAAGAGACCTTTCGTTTACCAAGATTATTTCGCTTGCACCGGAGGTTGTATGAGTACGGCGGGCTTAAAGAAGATCGGATTAAAGAAGAACGATCACGTTCTCACTTTGAGCGGGCGCGATTCCGGCAAGAAGGGAAAGATTTTAAAAATTTACCCAAAGTCACACCGCGCTGTCGTGGAAGGCATTAATATGGTGTCGGAACATCAGCGTCCTACCCAAACCAGCCCTAAAGGTGGGATTATTCGTAGGGAAGGGACCATTCATTTATCCAATATTCAATTGGTTTGTCCGCGTTGTTCAAAGCCGACCCGGATTCAGCATTCCGTTCTTGCCGACGGCAGCAAGAAAAGAACGTGCAAAAAATGTAAGGAGATTATTTAACGTGTTTCCTCGTTTATTAAAGCGATATAGAGAGCAAGTCGTCGGTACGTTTATAGAAAAACACGGTCTTACGAACCATAACGAAGTACCCGCGCTTAAGAAAATCGTTATTTCCATGGGTGTTAAAGAAGGCGCGGTAGACATTAAAATTCTTGAACAAGCTGCCGTTGAGTTGGGCAAAATCACCGGGCAGAAGCCGCTCGTGACGCATGCGAAGAAATCTATTTCCGCTTTTAAACTTCGTGAAGGTCAGCCGATCGGTCTTAAGGTAACGCTCCGCCGCGCGCATATGTATGAATTTATGGATCGCCTATGCAATGTAGCCACGCCCCGGATCCGCGATTTTCGAGGTTTCGATGTCAAGGGTTTTGACGGGCATGGAAATTTTACCTTGGGCATTCAAGAGCAGCTTATTTTTCCGGAAATTGAATTTGATGATGTGCGCCGGGTTCAGGGGATGAATATCACCTTTGTGACAACGGCCAAAGACAGCGAAATGGCAAAAGCACTTTTGGTATATTTAGGCTTACCGTTTAAAAAATCGTAAGGAGAGAAGTCTGTGGCCAAACTTTGTTTAGTGATCAAGCAACGAAAAAAGGCTAAATTTAGAACGCGCCGGTACAACCGCTGCAAAGTATGCGGCAGGCCGCGTTACTTTATTCGCAGATTTGGGCTATGCCGTATTTGTGTTCGTGAACTTGCCCACCAGGGAATGCTTCCCGGTGTAGTAAAGTCGAGTTGGTAGAGGGGACTTATGGTAACTGATTCCGTAGCAAATTGTTTAACGATGATTCGTAACGCTCTTCATGCGCGCCGTCCGAATGTAACGATTCCGTCTTCCAAGCTGGTAGAAGCTATTTTGAATATTCTTCAGCAAAACGGATTTATTGAAAATTTTAAAGGCTTCCAAGACGGGCATAAAAAGTTTGTGCGCGTTCACCTTAAATACGAAGCTCCGAATCGGCCGGCGATTCGTAATCTCCGTCGAATTTCTAAGTCCAGTCTGCGTATTTACACAGGCATCGGTGATGTCAAGCGCGTACTGAACGGCATGGGAATCGCCATTCTTTCTACATCGCAAGGTATTATGACCGATGGCGAAGCTCGCAAAAAGCACGTTGGTGGCGAAGTACTCTGCGAGGTTTGGTAATCATGAGTCGGATCGGTAAAAAGCCCATCAAAGTTCCGGAAAAGGTGAAGGTTGCGGTTACCGGTTCCACCGTAAAAGTGGAAGGTCCTAAAGGTAGCTTAACGCTTGAAATGCATCCGCGCGTAAAAGCTTCGGTGAAAGAAGGCCAGGTTCTTGTTGAGAATCCTGGCGCAGGCCGTGAAGGAAGAGCGCTTTTCGGACTAACAAGAAGTCTTATTCAAAATAATATTCTCGGAGTTACCCAAGGATACGCCAAAGAGCTTGATATCGAAGGCGTGGGTTTTCGCGCGGTAGTGAAAACAAGGATATTGGAGTTGGCTCTCGGTTTTAGTCATCCGGTAAGTTTTGAAATTCCAACCGGAATTGAAATCAAAGTGGATAAACTAACGCACGTAACCGTTTCGGGTATTGATAAACATCTCGTGGGCCAAACAGCCGCCAACATCCGCCGCTTATACGAACCCGAACCGTATAAAGGTAAAGGAATCAGGTACACCGGTGAACACATCCGCCGCAAGCAAGGTAAAAAGGTAGCGTAATGAAACATATTCGATTGGGCAGCAGGGAAAAACGTCATGGGCGGATCCGCAAGAAAATTTCGGGTACGCCGGAACGGCCGCGTGTAAATGTTTTCCGGTCGCTCAACCATCTTTATATTCAGGCTATCGATGACACAGTGGGTCATACGTTGGCAGGTATTTCGACGAAGGCTTTAAAATTAAATCAAGGCGGGAATGTTAAAGCTGCGGAGACCCTCGGCGCTAAATTTGCCGATGCGCTTAAGCAAAAAGGTTTGACCAAGATTGTTTTTGATCGCGGAGGATATCTTTATCACGGCCGCGTGAAAGCCATAGCGGATTCATTACGAAAGCACGGAATTTCATTCTGAACCATTTTGAATAGGAGAACGCATTGACCGATCCATCTTCTCATAAAAAGCAATTAGATCAACAAATCAAGGGCGAGAAATCGCAGCCTTTTGCGTACGAAAAAGTGATTTCCATCAATCGAAACGCTAAGGTAGTAAAAGGCGGGCGCCGTTTTTCTTTTTCAGCCATGGTTATCGTGGGTAACGGAAGCGGCGCTTTCGGCTACGGTGTTGGTAAAGCGGGAGAGGTAGCCAATGCGATACAGAAGGCCACCATTCAAGCAAGAAAGAAGCAATTCAAGGTTCCGCTTGTAGGTACGACCATACCGCATGAAGTTCTAGGGAAATTTGGTGCGGGTAGAGTTCTTTTTAAACCGGCTGCGCCCGGTACCGGTATTATTGCCGGGGGGGCCGTTCGAGCTCTATGTGAATCGATTGGAATCAGAGATATTTTGTCGAAGAGTTTAGGATCCAGCAATACGGTCAATGTTTTTAAAGCGGCGGCAGAGGGGCTCTTAAGACTTCGGCCTAATCCTAAATTGTTTTTTCAAACAACTTCCGGTACGACCGGCGCTAATGCCGGAACCGACGCAGATGCATTGGTTGCGCCCGAATCACCAAAGACAGTGAAATAAGATAGGTAAACCATGAGACTCAAAACACCTTATAAGCGAAAGAAGCGCCGAATCGGCCGCGGTCCGGGATCCGGGCGAGGTAAAACATCGGGTAAAGGGCATAAAGGTTGGGGGGCCCGGTCCGGATGGCGGGAGCGTTTTGGTTACGAGGGCGGATCCAGTCCCTTTTATATGCGCTTTCCGAAGCGCGGATTTAATCGTCCTTATAAGACAACTTATAGCGTTGTCAATCTTGACTCTTTAGTCAAGCTCGGGGAAGAAAAAATTAGCCTCGAACTATTAAAGACGCTTGGGTGGGTTAAGCGCAAGCACGATGGCGTAAAGGTCTTAGCACGCGGTGAGCTCAAAAAAGCACTCGTTATCGAAGCGCACGCTTTCAGCGATGCAGCTCGTAAGCAGATTGAAAAAGCCGGCGGTAAGGCTGTAGTGGTCACAGAAACTAATAAGTCTAAATGATCATTCAAGGACTTGTTAATTTATTTAAGATTGAGGACCTGAGGAAAAAGGTTCTTTTTACGCTGGCTATTATTGTGGTGTATCGCATCGGTACATTCGTACCTACGCCCGGTATTGATAGCCACGCGCTTAGCCAATTTTTTTCACAGATGGCTAGCACGCCCGGTGGCACGCTCTTTGGTATCATGGGAATGTTTACAGGTGGTGCTTTACAGAAGGCTACCATTTTTGCGTTGGGTATTATGCCTTACGTTTCATCGTCCATCATTTTGCAGCTTTTGATGGTGGTCGTGCCCGCTCTTGAACGTATGGCCAAAGACGGCGGCGAAGAAGGCCGCAAAAAAATCCTTCAATACACGCGCTACGGTACGATCGGTTTAGCTTTACTGCAGACTTTTTTCATAAGTCTATATCTTGAAAATCCTGCAGCGCACGGCGGGCTGGTGATCGTTCCTAATCCGGGTTGGCCCTTTCGTTTGTTGGCCATATTGACGATGACTACGGGAACCGCGTTTATTATGTGGCTCGGCGAGCAGATCGATCAATATGGGATAGGGAACGGAATGTCTATTATTATTACGGCCGGAATTATCGAATCGGTTCCGACCGCGGTCTGGCAGACGTTTATCCTGGTTTCGCCTTTTGATCCTGCGCGTCAACAGTTGGCCTATTGGAAGTTAATTTTGATGGCCTTCATGTTTTTTGGCGTAGTTGCAGGCGTGGTTATGATTATCCAAGGCCAGCGAAAAATTCCCGTTCAATACGCAAAACAAATTCGCGGGCATCGGGTATACGGCGGTGCGAGCACGTTCTTGCCGCTGCGCGTGAATCAAGCCGGTGTTATTCCAATCATTTTTGCGCAGTCCATGATTCTTTTTCCCGCAACGATTGCGGGTTTTGTTCCAAACGAAGCGTTTCGTAGGATTACCCACGCGTTTGGCCCGGGAAATTGGCTGTACTCAACCTTGGATGGGTTTTTAATTGTTTTCTTTTCGTTCTTTTATACGGCCATAACGTTTAATCCGCAGGAAATTGCCGAAAATTTGCAGAAACACGGCGGGTTTATCCCGGGCATTAGGCCGGGGAAAAATACGGCTGAATATTTGGATTATGTGATGACGCGGGTTTGTTTAGCCGGCGCGATCTTTTTAATGATTATTGCGTTGCTGCCCAGCTTTTTATCGTCACCCAAGATTTTGAATATACCGTTTTTAGTAGCCAGTTTTTTTGGCGGTACCGGACTTTTGATTATCGTCGGCGTGGTGTTGGATACAATGAAGACGATCGAGTCGCAACTTCTGATGCGCCATTACGATGGATTTATTAAGCGCGGTCGTTTGAAGGGACGCCGATGAAGCTTGTTTTTCTCGGACCCCCCGGAGCCGGGAAAGGGACCCTTGCAGTCCGATTGGCAGATCACTTTTCATTGGCGCACATTGCAACCGGCGATTTGTTGCGGTTGAATGTAAAGGAAGGCACTGAGCTTGGCAAAAAGGCCAAGTCGTTTTTGGGGCAGGGAGCCTTAGTTCCGGATGATCTTGTAATTGCGATGGTTAAAGAGCGGCTTAAAAAGCCGGATGCCAAAAAAGGTTTTATTTTAGATGGTTTTCCGCGCACGACCGCTCAGGCCGAAGCGCTGGATCACGTTCTTTCTAAAGATGGAATACCGCTTAGCTGTGTTGCGTATTTTGATACATCGCTAAAAACGATCACGGATCGTCTGAGCGGCCGGCGTACTTGCCCGCAATGCGGAATGAGTTTTCATATTCGTAATATTCCCCCGAAGCGCGAGGGTGTATGCGACCGGTGCGGTTCGGCGCTCGTTCAGCGCGAAGATGATAAAGAAGCGACGATCCACCATCGGTTAGATGTATATGAGCACGAAACGGCGCCGCTCATTCAATACTATCAAAAGAAGAATTTACTTAAGAAAACGTCGGGCGACCGGCCGCTTCAGGAACAGTTTGAATTCTTGAAGAACATGTGTTTGGAAAGCGTTGCTTGATCACACTGAAATCGCCACGCGAAATCGATATTATGCGTGAGAGCGCCGAGATCCTAAGGCAAGTTTTTATCGGCGTAAGGCAGGCTGTTAAAGCTGGAGTCACGACGCAGCAGCTGGACGAAGTAGCGGAAGATTTAACGCATAAGTACAAGGCCAAACCTGCTTTTAAAGGTTACCGGGGTTATCCGGCAACGATTTGTGTTTCGATTAACGAAGTTGTAGTACACGGCATTCCGTCCGGCAGAAAGATCCAGGATGGAGACATCGTCAGTGTTGATATGGGCGTCGTACATAAGGGATTTTATTCCGATGCCGCCCGAACCTGGCCCGTGGGAAAAGTGGATGAAGAGCGGCTCGAATTAATTCGAGTTACCCGCGAAAGTTTTGAAGCAGGCGTAAAGCAATTTAAAGCCGGCAATCGGTTGGGCGATATTTCAGCCGCTATTCAGGCGCGCGCCGAATCTTCGGGGTTTACCGTAGTACGTGATTTTGTCGGTCATGGCATCGGCCGGGCGCTTCACGAAGATCCGCAAGTGCCTAATTTCGGCGAACCGGGCCGTGGCGTTTTATTGCAAGAAGGCTTGGTGCTGGCCATTGAGCCGATGGTTAATGCGGGCACGCACGAAGTAGATGTGCAGAATGATCGCTGGACTGTCATTACCCGTGACGGCGAATGTTCGGCGCATTATGAAAATACAATTGCTCTTACGAAACACGGTGCTGAGATTTTAACATCGGGATGCGAGGACTAGGATGTCTAGAGCCGATGCGATTGATGTTGAAGGTATAGTGGCGGAAGCATTGCCTAACGCCATGTTTCGTGTGCAGCTCGACAATGGGCATAAAGTACTGGCTCATATTTCGGGAAAAATGCGGATGAATTATATCCGTATTTTACCGGGCGATCGCGTGAAGGTGGAGCTTTCACCGTACGATTTGACGCGCGGCCGAATAACATTAAGAATTGCGTAATTAAGATGGAGCGGTTATGAAAGTTCGTCCCTCGGTAAAAAAAATTTGTCAGAAATGTAAGATCATTCGGCGCAGAGGTATTGTGTACGTATATTGCGATAACCCCAAGCACAAGCAAAGACAAGGTTAGTGTATGGCCAGAATTATAGGTATTGATTTACCCAAAGAAAAACGTATCGAAGCATCCCTTCTTTATATTTATGGGATCGGTCCAGCATTGGCAGCGAAAGTTCTAACGGCGGCACAAATAGATCCTAGCAAGCGCACTAAGGATTTAACCGAAAAAGAAGTTTCGCAGATCACCACGGCTATTCAAAAATCGGGCTATAAGGTCGAAGGCGATCTTAGGCGGGATGTCGCGCAAAATATAAAGCGGCACATGGATATCGGATCTTACCGGGGATTAAGGCACCGTAAAGGTTTGCCTGTGCGTGGGCAGCGCACTCATACGAATGCCCGAACAAGAAAAGGGCCGCGTAAAACAGTCGGCGGTCTAAAGAAAGAAGCTCCAAGTCCGGGTTGATCTAAGGCAATTTTAATTTACTAATCAGGAGAATGTATGGCAAAAAAAGTTAAGAAAGTAAGTTCACCGAAAGCCGTCGTGCATATTTTGGCGTCGTTTAATAATACCATCGTTAATATCACCGACGCCAAAGGCAATACGATTGTATGGACGAGCACGGGAACGGCAGGTTTTACCGGCTCTAAAAAATCGACTCCTTTTGCAGCCCAAGTAGCTTCACAGCAAGCCGCTACCAAAGCCATGGAATGCGGTGTAAAAGAAGTTGAAGTTTTTATCAAAGGTCCGGGCGCGGGCCGAGAATCGGCCATACGCGCCATTCAAGCTGCTGGTTTAAATATCACAGCTATTCATGATGTGACGCCGCTTCCGCACAACGGTTGCCGGCCGCCGAAACGAAGGAGGGTGTAATTTATTTATGGGTAGACGAATCGAGCCGGCTTGTCGGCAATGCAGACGCGAAGGTATTAAACTTTATTTAAAAGGTATTCGGTGCACGGGAGACAAGTGTGCCGTTGAACGCAGAGCGTACGCTCCCGGCATGCACGGGAAAGGACAACGGACTAAGCTTTCCGACTTTGGCAAACAGCTTCGCGAAAAGCAAAAAATGAAAAAAATTTACGGCGTTCTAGAACGCCAGTTCCGAACCTTTTTTGATAGAGCATCAAAAAAGGCAGGTGTTACGGGTGAAAATTTAATCGAACTTCATGAACGGCGGTTAGACAACGTCGTTTACCGGCTCCTGTTTGTTACTTCCCGAAAGGCAGGGCGGCAATTGGTTAACTACGGCCACATTTATGTGAACGGAAAATTAACGACTATTCCTTCTTATGTTGTAAGAGAGGGCGACTCCATTTCCGTTCGGCCGAGAGAAAACTCGCAAAAACTTGTTCAAGGCACACTCGAGGTGCTTCAAGATCGCCCTGTCCCGGAGTGGCTGGCGTTAGATCGAAATCGATTGGAAGGAAAAATTCTTCGTGCACCGACCAAGCGCGAAGCGGGCATCCCCGTTGAAGAGTCGCAAATTGTTGAATTGTATTCGAAATAATGTATCAGGAGGTCAACCATGGGTATTCGTTGGAAAACGTTCGAAGTTCCTAAGAAACTTGAAGTAGATCAGCAGACCCTTACTCCCAATTACGGTAAGTTCTACGCCGAGCCTTTTGAGCGTGGATTTGGTACCACCATTGGGAATTCTCTGAGACGCGTACTGTTTTCATCTATAGAAGGCGGCGCGGTGACCAGCATAAAAATTGACGGAGTTCAGCATGAATTTTCGTCCATGGACGGTGTCCAGGAAGACGTGACGGAAATCGTAATGAACGTTAAAAAAATAATCCTCCGGTTCCACGGAAAAGGCACGAAGCGGATTATGATCAGCGTTCAGCGCAAAGGCGTGGTAACGGCCGGCGACATCAGCACGGACGAAACCGTCGAAGTTGTGAATCTGGATCAGCACATTTGCACGCTCACCAAAGATCGCAAGTTTGAAATGGAAATGGAAGTGGTGAAGGGCCGCGGGTACGTACCGGCCGAACGTAACAAGCATGAAGATGCTACGATCGGTACCATCTTTTTGGATGCTGCTTTCTCTCCCATTCGTAAGGTAAACTGCACCGTCGAGGAAACGCGCGTAGGCCAAATGACCGATTACGATAAGCTGATCCTTGAAGTATGGACCAACGGAAGCATTTCGCCGGAAGAAGCCGTTCTTTACGCTTCTAACATTCTCCAACGGCATCTGGATATTTTTGTATCTTACGGCGAGCTGCCGGAAGAGGAAGAAGAAGAGCAAGAGGAAGAAGATCGTGAGTTTATTGACTTAATCAATAAGCCGATCGCAGAACTTGAGCTTTCCGTAAGAAGTGCCAATTGTCTCGAAGCGGCCAATATTAAAACCATTGGTGATCTTGTGCAGCGAAGCGAGCAGGAAATGCTTAAATATAAAAATTTCGGAAAGAAATCGCTTCAGGAAATCAGCAGCATTCTTACAAACATGGGGCTTACGCTCGGAATGGATATCGAAGCCCGGAAAAAGAAAAAGGTTTCCGGCTCCTCCGTTAAATCAGCAGCTCCTGTTTCGGTCACTCCCTCCGTCGTTTCGAATGTAGAAGTCGAAGAAAGCAGCAGCGAAGGCCCGGCCGTCGAATAGTAAAAGTCTTAGTTAGGAGCTTTAATTTATGAGGCATCAAAGATTACGCAATACACTTGGATTACGACCCGATGAGAGAAGCGCTCTTCTGGCTACTCTCGCCACGGCTCTGGCGCGGCGCGGGCGTATTGAGACGACGGTTCAAAAGGCTAAAGCTCTTCAGCGTTTTGTCGAGCCGCTCGTAACGCTTGCCAAACGAAATACGCTGCATTCCCACCGGCAGTTGATTTCCCAGCTTAAGTCAAGTGAAGCGGCGGGGATATTT
>Ga0209515_10006636_pt1 | contig 14295 bp, 15 predicted proteins | sample Subgroupgradi54m_FD_187454 | JGI IMG/M metagenome (GOLD analysis project Ga0209515, IMG submission 187454) | Subsurface groundwater microbial communities from S. Glens Falls, New York, USA - GMW60B uncontaminated upgradient, 5.4 m (SPAdes)... ...
GCGCACTCGGGTTCGAGGACGAGTTCGGGACAATCGAGGAGGGCAAGCGCGCGCAACTCATCGCCGTACGCCTGCCTGGTGGCGTGGACGATGTGGAAGAATATCTGGTTGGAGGGATCGAGCCAGAGGCGATCACGTGGCTCGATGCGATTTAGCGTGACAAGGCTCACCACCTATCTCTCGTTCGTCCGCTTCAGCCACTCGGTGTTCGCGCTGCCGTTTGCGCTCACCGGGGCGCTGCTGGCGTGGCGTGACCATCCCTTTTCCTGGTCGCAGGTCGCGTGGATTGTCGTGTGCATGGTGAGCGCGCGCAGTGCTGCGATGGGGTTCAATCGCGTGGCCGATGCGCGTCACGATGCACTGAACCCGCGGACGTCGATGCGCGAGATACCGCGCGGTGCGATGACCCGCCTGGAAGCCACGGTCTTCGTCATCGTGTCCTCCGGGCTGTTCATATTCGGCGCGTCGCGACTGAATAAGGTGTGCCTCATCCTCGCGCCCCTGGCGCTCGCGATCGTCTTCTGGTACTCCCTCGCCAAGCGCTATACGTCCTATACGCAGCTGTTTCTCGGCCTTGCAATGGCTGTCGCGCCTGTGGGCGGATGGATTGCCGCCGGTGGTCGGGCAGGCGTCGAACCATGGCTGCTTGGCCTGGCGATCGGTCTGTGGGTTGGCGGGTTCGACATTCTCTATGCGTGCCAGGATCTGGAGTTCGATCGCGGCCACGGCCTCCTCTCGATCCCGACGCGCTTCGGCGTGCGCCGCTCGATCCTCCTGTCGCGCATCATGCACGTGGCGGCTGTCGGCGCGATGGCGGCGCTCTGGCGGGTCGCCGATCTGCCGGCGCTGTACCTGGTTGGCGTCGGCATCGTCGCCGTCCTGCTCACCTACGAACAGTCGCTCGTCAGTGATGATGACCTGTCGCAGGTGAAGAGGGCGTTCGATCTGAATGGGTATGTCGGGATCGTGTATTTCGTCGCAACGGCGCTGTCGCTGTATCTCGGATAACGAAACCACGATGGCTCGAAGATCTCGAAGGTCACGAACTAGAACTAATACAGAAGAATTCGTGATCTTCGAGTTCTTCGTTTCCTTCGTGGTTAAGGCGTGACCACGACTGCTCCCGACAAATCCCCCGATCGCATTGCCGGGATGTTCGATGCGATCGCGCCCCGGTACGATCTCCTCAATCATCTGCTCAGCGCCGGCATCGATCGGCGCTGGCGCGTTGCGGCAATCCGATCGCTGCGGCTGACGGGGATCGAGACGCTGCTCGATATCTGCACGGGCACCGCTGACGTCGCGCTCGCCGCCCGGCACTCACGCGGCGCTGCTCGAGTCGTGGGCATCGACTTCTCGGGGGTGATGCTCGTGCTCGGGTTGCAGAAGGTCAAAGCCGCCGGCGAAGCGTCGCGTATTGCGCTGTTGCGCGGCGACGCGATGCGCCTTCCTGCCGCGGATCGCTCTGTGGACGCCGTGACCGTCGCATTCGGTATCCGCAACGTGCAGCAACCCGCGGCGGCGTGCGCGGAGATGGCGCGGGTGCTGCGCCCGGGCGGCCGGTTGGCCATCCTCGAGTTCGGCGTTCCGCGCATCCCTGGAATCAGGCCGTTGTACCTCTGGTACTTCACGCACATACTCCCGCTCATCGGACGCGCGATCTCGGGCCATGACGCCGCATACTCCTACCTGCCCGCCTCGGTGGGCACGTTTGCACCGCCGTCCGAGTTCGTGGAAACTCTCCACCGCGCGGGATTTACCGACGTTTGCGCGAACCCTCTGACCTTCGGCATCGTCTATCTGTATACGGCCCGGATAGGGGGTTAGTGGTTGGTGGTTAGCGGTTGGTTCGTGGTGGCGTTGAACATGACCACCAATACCACCAACAACCAACCGTCTAAGTCGTTGTCAGCGCGAATGTTATAATCCTCGGTCGGATCAGACCCGTTGATTCATTTCGACATCGACAACCGCTACCAGGACGAGCTGCTCGTCGGAAGCGCCATCTCGCGGCGCGAAGGCGTCATCTTTTCGGTTGTCAGTCACATCCTGCTGCTTCTCGCGATCATCCTCCTGCCGCAGCTGCCGATATTCCAAGTCAGCCCTGAGGAGCTCGCTCGCCGGCGCGCCGCGCTCGAAGAGCAGCTGCGGTCGCAGCTGGATCCGACGTTCGTGTTCGTACAGCCTCGGGTCGATCTCAAGGCGCTGAAACCGCCCGAGCGCGCCCCGTTGTCGGACGCCGATCGCCTCGCGCAGTCGCGCGAGAAGCCGCCGACTGCCGACAACCCGTTGCCGTTCTCGCGCGGCAACTCGTCGGAGCGCGCCGAGGAAGCGAATCGCGAGGTGGCACGCGGCGAGGAGAACCAGAACCCACCGACGCTGCAGCCGCAGCCCGAGTCACAGGAAGCACGCGTGCTTCCTCCGTCGGACGAAGGCTTCAGGCGGCCTCCTCCACAAACCACTCCGCAGCCCCGCCCGAGCGGCTCGCTTGGCGAGGCGCTCCGTAATCTTCAGCAGTACGTCCAGAAAGAGACGTTCAACAATCCGCAGGGTGGGCTCAATCAGCCCGGTGCGGCGATTCAGTTCGATACGAAAGGTGTCGAGTTCGGTCCGTGGCTGCGGCGCTTCGTCGCGCAGGTGCGGCGCAACTGGTTCATCCCGCAGGCGGCGATGACGTTCCACGGCCACGTGGTGCTGCAGTTCAACATCCACAAGGACGGGTCGATCACCGATGTGAGCGTCCTGCAGCCGTCTGATATCGAGGGATTCAACCGCGCGGCGATCGGCGCGATCACCGGATCGAGTCCTACAGAACCCTTGCCGCCCGAATACCCTTCCGACAAAGCCTTCTTCACAGTCACGTTCTATTACAACGAAGACCCGGATCGCCAATAACGCAAGGACATCAAGTAGGAATGCCGACGCGCACGCAGCAACTCGGGCTCCTCCTGCTCCTCGCAGCGCTGATCGTCTACGTCTTCGTACGCGTACTCTGAAAGGCCGGCTGAAGCCGGCCCCCACGTACTTCCTCTTGGGATTTGGGTTTTGGGTTTTGGGATTTGCCTACGGCACGAGTCCCATCTCGCCGTTGCGATAGTCGCGGAAGGCCGCGCGGATCTCCTCCTGCGTATTCATCACGAACGGACCATAGCTGACGATCGCTTCGCCGATCGGCTGACCTGACATCAGCAGTGCGCGCGTGTCCTCGATCGCTTCGAACCCGACACCCTCGCCGTCGTTGCTGAATACGACCTGGTGGAGGCCGGATGCCGTCGTGCCGTCGGGAAACCGGACGGCGCCGTCAAGCAGGTAGAGGAACGCGTTATGGGTCGGCGGCAGCGCGATGTCAATCCGTCCGCCGCGCCTGGCGTCGATTGTGGCCGCGTTGACTGGCGTCAGCGTCCGAATCGGTCCCTTCACTCCTGCAAGCTCGCCGGCAACCACGTGAAGCGTGACGAGACGGTCAGCGCTCACATGGGCGGGTGTCGCTTCCGGCGTGAGCGGGTGGTATGACGGTGCGTCCATCTTGTGGCTCGCCGGAGAGTTGATCCAGAGCTGAATGATCTCTGCCTCGCCTGGCAGCGGCGTCTCATCGTGAAGGATGCCGCGTCCCGCATGCATCCACTGCGTGCCGCCGGCAAGCACGGTCTTGTCGTTCCCCTGCGTGTCGCGATGGCGGATGCCGCCCTTGAAAATGAAGCTGACCGGGGCGAAGCCGCGATGAGGATGCCAGCTCACCCCGGCGTCCCCGGTCATCGCCTTAGGCGGAGCATGGTGGAGTAGCACGAACGGATCGAAGTACGGAAGCTCTTCCGAGGGGAGCGGTTGCCGGACCGTGAGCGGTCCCATCTGGTGCGCGGGGGCGTAAATGACCTGTGAAACTGTGCGAGAACGCATATCGATATGACGTTCCGCGGACCTCAGAAGGTCCGCGCCGCACTGAGAAAAGCCAAGGTCCGCGCCACGGCTACTATGAGAGCGTGAAACCCACGGTTATCGCCGTCCTCGGGCCGACCGCGTCGGGCAAGAGCGCCCTGGCGCTCGCGCTGGCTGAGCGCTACGACGGCGAAATCATCAACTGCGACTCTACGGCAGCCTACCGTGGCTTCGATATCGGCACGGAGAAGGTCCCGGAAGATGCGCGCCGCGGGATCCCTCACCACCTCATCGACGTCGCGCACCCGACCGAGGTCTACACTGCCGCTCAATTCGCCCAGGATGCGGCGCAGGCCATCCGCGATATCCACGCACGCGGCAACATGCCGATTCTCGCAGGCGGCACCGGCTTTTATTACCGGGCACTGACGCGTGGTCTGTTTCCGGGCCCCGGAGCGGACGAGGCGCTCCGGGCGCGGCTCAATCGGATCGCTGACGTCCGCGACGTCGAGTGCCTGCATCGCATCCTGCAGCGTGTCGACCCTGATTCCGCGGTTCGCATCATGCCGCGCGACCGCATGCGCATCGTGCGTGCCCTCGAGGTGTATTACACGACCGGCCGCCCGTTGACGTCTCATTTCGACGAAACGGTCTCGCCAATCGCCGATTGCGACGTCGTGGCCATTGCGCTGCGCCTGCCGCCGACACTCACGGCGGAGCGCGTGGCCCGTCGCGTCGACGCACAGTTCTCGCGCGGAATCGTGGACGAGGTTCGAGGACTACTGGCGCGAGGCGTGCCGCGGGACGCGCGACCCTTCGGTGGGCTTGTCTATCGACAGGTGATCGAGATGCTCGCAGGCATCCGCGGTGAAGGAGAAACGCGTGCGCTCATCGTCCAGGAGAACCGGCGATACGCGCGTCGCCAGTTGATCTGGTTCCGCAAAGAGCCTAATCTTATGTGGTTTGAGGGACCGGGCGAGCGTGATGATACGCGTCAGCACGTGGAAGATGCGCTTGCGGCGCGCGGTGTGCGAAGGCGAGGAGACGTCCGCTGATGGCACAGGCTACTGAACCCCGTTCATCGTCGGCTCAGCCCAACATCCAGGACGTGTTCCTGAACTACGCGAGGCGCGATCGCCTTTCGGTCGTCATTCATCTGCTCGATGGACGCCAGTTCGACGGCCGTATCAAGAACTTCGATCGCTTTGCCGTGATCGTCGAGGTCAACGGCGCCGATCAGCTCGTGTTCAAGCACGCCATCGCCACGATCAGCACCGAGCGGTCGGTGGCGAATTATTTCGCGGCTCATCACGCGTGAGGCGGACCCACAGGGTCCGCCCGCATGTCCCCTTCCGTTTCCCGTCCGCCCCGCATGTCTCCAATCTTTCCCCGCGTCATCGTTATCGTGCTCGACAGCGTCGGCATCGGTGAGCTTCCGGATGCGGGGGTCTACGGTGATGAGGGCAGCAACACGCTCGGTAATATCGCCAGGCAGATTCCGTTGAAGGTTCCAGCGCTGCGATCCCTCGGCCTCGGGCGGCTGGTGTCGCTCGGGGGCCAGGCGCAGGACTTTGCTGGAGGCGTGTACGGCCGCATGGCGGAATCCTCGCCCGGCAAGGACTCGGTGACCGGCCACTGGGAGATGATGGGCGTGGTGCTCGATCGACCGTTTCCAACGTTTCCCGACGGGTTTCCGCCGGACGTGATCGCGGAGTTCGACCGCCGGATCGGGCGCGGCACCATCGGAAACGTCGTGGCCTCGGGCACCGAAATCATCGATCGCCTCGGTCCCGAGCACATGCGCACCGGCAAGCCGATCATCTACACCTCGGCCGACAGCGTGTTTCAGATTGCGGCGCATGAAGAGGTGATTCCGATAGGCGAGCAGTACCGCATCTGTGAAATTGCGTTCGATCTCGTGGGTCGAGGACTCGGCGTTGCTCGCGTGATCGCCCGCCCCTTCATCGGACCACCTGGTGCGTTCAAGAGAACGGCGAATCGCCACGATTACGCGTTGGAGCCGACCGGCGAGACGCTGCTCGATCAACTGACGCGGCGCGGGATTCCGGTCGTTTCCATCGGGAAAGTCAGCGACCTGTTTGCGGGTCGCGGCATTGCGCGCGCGATTCACACCGCGAGCGACGCTGAGGGGATGGATCGCCTGGACGACGTGATGCGCGAGACGAACGAAGGGCTCATTTTCGTCAACCTCGTTGATTTCGATACGCTCTTTGGCCACCGAAACGACGTCACCGGCTACGCGGCCAATCTCGAACAGTTCGACGAACGCTTGTCGTTGCTGCTCCCGAAACTGCTCGAGTCGGATCTCCTGGTCGTCACGGCGGATCATGGGAACGATCCGAGTACGCCGAGCACGGATCATTCGCGGGAGTATGTTCCGTTGATGATCACCGGGCCGGGCATTGGGCCAGCCAAAGCTGACCCCCGCGGGCGTCCGGGCACCAATATCGGGACGCGGCAGACGTTTGCGGATCTTGGGCAGACCCTGGCGGCAAACTTCGGCGTCGGACCGCTCGCTCACGGCACAAGTTTCCTGGAGGACATCGTTGTCCACCATCCGTGAAAGCCTCGAGCAGCGGGAGCGCGACACGCTGGCGCCCCAGGCGGCGAAGAGCGCCGGCACTCGTGGCCGTCTCAGGCCGGAGCCTGAAGACGATGTGCGCCCGGCGTATCAGCACGATCGCGATCGGATCATCCACAGCAAGGCGTTCAGGCGGTTGAAACACAAGACACAGGTGTTCTTCGCCCCTGCCGGCGATCACTACCGAACGCGTCTGACGCACACGCTCGAGGTGTCGCAGATCGCGCGCACGATCGCCAAGGTGCTGCAGCTGCACGAGGAGTTGACCGAAGCCATTGCGCTCGGTCACGACCTTGGGCACACGCCGTTCGGCCACACCGGTGAGCGCGTGCTCGATTCACTCGTGCCAGGAGGATTCCGCCACTATGAGCAGAGCCTTCGCGTCGTGGACGTTCTCGAGAACGACGGACGTGGCCTCAACCTGACGTTCGAGGTCCGCGACGGCATCGGCCGCCACTCGAAGGGGAAGAGCGGCTCGCCGGTAGGCGTGGATGAGTCGCACCGCGCCGCCACCCTCGAAGGGCAGATCATGCGGGTCGCGGATCTGATTGCGTACGTCAATCACGATATTGACGATGCGGTGAGGGCGGGAATGTTGAAGGAAACCGATCTGCCCCGGGATGCCGTCGGCAGACTTGGAGCAAGTCCCTCGGCGCGCATCGCGTGCATGGTCAAGGACGTGGTCACCGAAACGCAGAACGGAGGTCTGACCGAGATCCGCATGAGTGAGCCGGTGCTGGAGGCCACGCTGGCGATGCGCAGCTATCTGTTCGACGCTGTTTACGAGAACGGCGAAGCCACGGCGGAATTCAAGAAGGCCGCAGGGATCCTCGGCGGCCTTTGGGAGAAGGTGCGGGAGCGTCCCCACGAGTTCCTCGACACCAGCATCATCGAAGCCGACGGGCTCGACGTGGCCACACGCGATTTCCTCGCGGGGATGACCGATCGCTTCGCGGTGGCGCTCTACGAGCGACTGTTCATTCCCAAGCCGTGGATCGGGCCCATGGCGTGGAATCAGCTATAATTATTGGTCTGCCTTTCGCGCAATTTTAGCGAGAGGGGCCGAATGCAGCTCGATCTCACGCGCTATCGTCAGCCGATCGGTCATTTTGCCCGCACGTTCCAGCCTCCGGAGCTGGGCGGCGACCTCGATGCGTACCGGATCGTGGCGCCGGTCGAACTCGAGTTCGACATCCACAAGGACAAGGACAAGTTTCGCCTCGTGGGGCGCGTCCGGGCCGAGTTGGAACTGTCGTGCAGCCGTTGTCTCGAGCCGTATCGGTTTCCAATCGATGCGGCGTTCGACCAACGGTACTTTCCGTCATCCGCGGCGTCGACCGAGGCGGAGCGGGAGATCGAGGAGAACGATCTCGAGACCAGTTACTACAGCGAGGATCAGATCGATCTGAACGAGCTGATGCGCGAGCAGTTCTACCTGGCCCTGCCGATGAAACCGCTGTGCCTGGAGGACTGCAAGGGCCTGTGCGCGCAATGCGGCACGAACCTGAACACGGGCACGTGCGATTGCGCGCCGGTATGGGAAGATCCGCGGCTGGCGGCGCTCAAGGCGTTGAAAGGCCGCGAAACGTAGAGAGCCAAAATGCCTAATCCAAAACGTCGACATTCGAAGACCCGGACGTCAAAACGGCGTACCCACGACGCGCTCGTCGCGGCTGCCACCAACCTGTGTCCGCAGTGCCACGAGCCGAAGGCACCCCACCGCATATGCCCGCATTGCGGCTACTACAGGCAGCGGCAGGTTCGGGCGGTCGACGAGGAATAACGCCATTCGTGATTCGCGATTTGCGATTCGTGATTGGCCCCGGCGCCCACGAATAATTGCAAATCACCAATCACAAACCACCAATGATTCGCCTGGCCGTAGATGCCATGGGCGGCGACCATGCGCCGTCGGCGATCGTTGACGGCGCCGTGGCGGCTGCCCGCCACCTGGATGTCCAGATCTCCCTTACCGGGATTCCCGCCGCGATCGAGGACGCCCTGAGTGGCTACCCTGACTGGCGTCACCTCGGACTGACGATCGTCGACGCGCAGGACGTCATCGACATGTCCGAGGCGCCAGCGGCCGCGCTGCGTCGCAAGCCCCGCTCGTCGATCCGCGTGGCGGCCGACCTGGTTGCGCGCCGCGAAGCCGCGGCGCTCTTCAGCGCCGGACACACTGGCGCGACAGTGATGGCAGCGCATGCCGCCTTAGGCATGGTTCCGGGCGTCGACAGGCCCGCCCTTGCCACCACGATTCCCACACGTGCAACGCCCGCGGTGCTGCTCGACGCCGGCGCCACTGTCGAATGCCGGCCGCAGCATCTCCTCCAGTTCGCGGTCATGGGTGGCGTGTACGCAAGGGTCGCCCTGGGCGTCGAGCGGCCCCGCATCGGTCTCCTCTCGATCGGGGAGGAAGAGACAAAAGGAAACGATCTGACCCGCGAAGCGCATCAGCTGCTCAAAGCGGCGCCCATCAACTTCATCGGCAACGTCGAGGGGCGGGAGATTTACAGTGGCGTCGCGGACGTGATCGTGTGCGACGGCTTCACCGGTAACGTCGTGCTCAAGACGAGCGAAGGGCTTGTCGATACAGTCGAGGCGTTGCTCGGCGACGAGCTCCACGGGACGTTCTCGAGCCAGGTGGGCTACCTGCTGTCGCGCCGTGCGTTCCGGCGATTCAGGCGCCGCGTCGATTATTCGGAGTACGGGGGGGCGCCGCTGCTTGGCGTCGCCGGCCTCGCGATCGTCGGCCATGGACGCTCGTCCGCCAAAGCGGTGCGGAACGCCATTGCCATGGCGTATCGCTTTGCGGCGAGCGACTTCCTCCATCGCGTCGAGCAGGAAATATGTGGACTCACGAGATTGACGCATTGACGGATCTACGAATTTACGAATTCAATTTCACAATCCAAATCCATCCGTTCGTAAATTCGTAAATTGTCTCAATGATTGCTTTTATTTTTCCCGGACAAGGCTCGCAAAAGGTCGGCATGGGGCGGACGCTCACGGAAGCGTACCCTGAAGCTCGCGAGGTCTTTGACGAGGCGGACGCTGCACTTCGGCCGACACTCGAACCGGATGTCGAGGTGTGCCCGTTGAGCTCGCTGATTTTCGATGGTCCCGAGAGCGATCTCACCCTCACCGAATATGCGCAGCCGGCGATTCTCACCGTCAGCATCGCCGCGTACCGCGTTCTTGCCGCCCGTGGCATCAGGCCCGCCTTCGTTGCCGGCCACAGCCTTGGCGAGTACTCGGCCAACGTCGCGGCGGGCACGATCGCATTTGCGGACGCGGTGCGCATGGTCCGGCGGCGCGGCATGTATATGCAGGAGGCGGTGCCGGTTGGCGCAGGATCGATGGCTGCCATCCTTGGCCTCGATGCGGAGACGGTGACGCGCGCCTGCCTGGAAGCCGCCGGCGGCGACGTCGTCAGCCCTGCCAACATCAACGGCGCTGGACAGGTGGTGATTGCCGGGACGACGGCGGCGGTCACGCGTGCCGGCGAGCGGGCCAAAGCGCTCGGCGCCAAGCGTGTCATCCCACTCGCGGTCAGCGCGCCGTTCCACTGCGCGCTGTTGAAGCCGGCGCAAGATCGGCTCGAACCCGAGCTTCGCGCCCTTGACGTGCACGACCCACGCATCCCGGTCGTGGCCAACGTCGACGCCGAGCCGAAACGCGACGCGGCGTCGGCGATCGACGCACTCGTCAGGCAGGTGTCGGCGCCCGTCCGCTGGGAGCAGGTCGTCCGCCGCCTTGCGTCGGAAGGCGTCACCACGTATGTTGAGGTGGGTCCGGGCACGGTGCTCAGCGGTCTCGTCAAGAAGATCCACAAGGAAGCAACGGTACTCAACTTCGCGGCGCCAGAAGACCTCGCCGCTCTTGAGGAGGTCTTTGCAAGTGGAAAGTTCAAAGTGCAAAGTGCAAAGTAAGCGCAAAACTTTCGACTTTCAACTTTGAACTTGCGGATTACATGATCCATCTGTCCGGTAAAGTCGCGATCGTGACCGGGGCGTCGCGAGGCATCGGGCGCACCGTGGCAACCATGCTTGCGTCGCGTGGCGCGCACGTGGTGGCGGCGGCGCGTGGTGACCACGCGGCGTCGACAGTGGCCGAAATCCAGGCGGCGGGGAGGCAGGCCGAGGTCGCGTTCCTCGAGGTGACCGACGCGGGTTCGATCGACGCGATGATCGCCGCGGTGCTCGAGCGTCACGGCCGGATCGACATCCTGGTCAACAACGCGGGCATCACGCGCGACCAGCTGATGCTGCGGATGAAGCGGGACGACTGGGACCAGGTGATCGCCACGAACCTGACATCCGCGTTCGTCTGCAGTCAGGCGGTCCTGAAGCCGATGCTGAAGCAGCACAGCGGGCGGATCGTGAACATCAGCTCGGTCGTCGGTCAGACGGGCAATGCCGGTCAGGCGAACTACGCCGCGTCCAAGGCCGGCCTGATCGGGTTCAGCAAGGCACTGGCTCGCGAGGTGGCGTCTCGGAGCATCACCGTCAACGTCGTCGCGCCCGGTCTCATCGAGACCGACATGACGAAGGCGTTGACCGACAAAGCGCAAGTCGACTGGGCGGCGCAGGTGCCGCTCGGACGGCTGGGCACGACGGCCGATGTGGCCGCGGCAGTTTGTTTTCTCGCCTCAGATGAGGCGTCGTATATTACAGGTCAGGTCCTTGCCGTCAACGGCGGGATGTACATGTAGGAGGCAGAATGGCAGTCGCAGACAAGGTGAAGAGCATCATCGTCGAGCAGCTCGGGGTGGATGAGGAGGAAGTCACGCCGGATGCCTCGTTCGTCGACGACCTCGGTGCCGACTCGCTCGACACCGTGGAGCTCGTGATGGCGTTCGAAGAGGAGTTCGGGATCGAGATCCCTGACGAGGACGCCGAAAAGATCACCCGCGTCAAGGAAGCCGTCGACTACATCGAGGCGCACGCGAAGACCAAGAAGTAAGGCGCACGGAGGGATTTTGAACAGGCGAGTCGTCGTCACCGGCATTGGCATGGTGTCATCGCTCGGCATCGGCACCAAGGCGAACTGGGACGCACTGGTGGCGGGCACGAGCGGGGTCCACCGGATCACCAAATTCGATGCGAGCGGTTTTGCCGCGCAGATCGCGGGCGAGGTCAAGGGATTCGACCCGCTGCAGTTCATCGACAAGAAAGACGTCAAGAAGATGGACGTCTTCATCCAGTACGCTGTCGCCGCCGCGCAGTTCGCGATGGATGATTCGAAGCTGGAGGTGACGCCCGAGAACGCGGACGCGATCGGGGTCTACATCGCGTCCGGCATCGGCGGGTTCACGACCATCGAGCGCGAGCACAAAAATCTGCTCGACGGCGGTCCGCGGAAGATTTCACCGTTCTTCATTCCCTCTGCCATCATCAACCTTGCAGCCGGCCAGGTGTCGATTCGTTTCGGCGCCAAAGGGCCGAATTCAGCCACATGCACTGCCTGCTCCGCCTCGGCGCACGCGATTGGCGACGCCTACGAGATCATCAGGCGCTGTGACGCCGACGCGATGATCGCCGGCGGCAGCGAGGCGGCCATCACGCCGATGGGCGTCGGAGGATTCGGCGCGATGCGCGCGCTGTCGACGCGCAACGACGAGCCCGAGCGCGCGTGCCGTCCCTTCGACAAGGACCGTGACGGCTTCATCATCGGCGAAGGCGCGGGCGTCATCATCCTCGAAGAGCTCGAGCACGCGCGGCGCCGCGGAGCGTCGATTTACGCCGAAATCGTCGGTTACGGGATGTCGGCCGACGCATATCACATGACCGCGCCGTCGGAAGACGGCGATGGCGGCCGGCGCGTGATGGCCAACACGATCCGGAAGGCGGGTATCGCGCCAGAAGACGTGGACTACATCAACGCCCACGGCACGTCAACCCCGTACAACGACAGGCTCGAGACGCTCGCCATCAAGAATTGCTTCGGCGATCACGCGTACAAGCTGGCCATCTCCTCGACCAAGTCGATGACCGGCCACCTGCTCGGGGCCGCCGGCGGCCTCGAGGCGGGGATCACCGCCCTCGCCATCCGTGATCAGATCGTGCCGCCCACCATCAACCTCGACGAGCCGGATCCCGACTGCGACCTCGACTACGTGCCCCACACGAGCCGGCGGATGCCGATCCGCTACGCGCTGTCGAACTCCTTCGGCTTCGGCGGCACGAACGCGGCTCTGATGTTCAAAAAATTCGAAGGGTGAAAAGAAGCAACCCCGAAAACACGAAGGACGCGAGGGTCACGAAATCCCTTTATATTCGTGGTCTTCGTGACGTTCGTGGCCTTCGTGATTAAAGGCAGATGAAGATTCCTGTGTTTCGTCTCCGTGAAAGGCGCTCCCGTTGAAGATCGCCGTTTGCATCAAACAGGTCCCGACCCGGGAGTGGCAGCCGCGTCTCAATGATCAGAAGACGTGGATTCGCGAGCAGGACGTCAGCTACGAGATGAACGAGCCCGACGCGTATGCGCTGGAAGAGGCGCTCCGGCTGCGCGAGAAGCACAGCGGCGAAGTGGTCGTCTGCTCCGCGGGTCCGGCGCGCGTGCAGACCGTCATTCGCGAAGCGCTCGCGCGCGGCGCGGACCGGGCGATTCATGTCGAGCACGACAGTCTGGGCGCCGCCGACGCGTTCGTGCTGGCCGACGCGCTGGCGGCCGCGATGAAGGACGAGAAGTTCGACCTGGTGCTGACCGGGCTGCAGTCCGATGACCAGGGACACGGCCAGACGGGCGTGATCCTGGCCGAGCGGCTCGGCATTCCCTCGTCCACGATCATTATGGACGTGCAGATCGAGAACAACGCCCTGCGCGTCAAGCGCGAGCTCGAGGGCGGCTGGTTCCAGTGGATTGCGATGCCGCTGCCCGCGCTGCTCACGATCCAGAGCGGGATCAACCAGCTCCGCTATGCCACGCTCAAGGGCATCATGGCGGCCAAGAAAAAAGAGATCCGGAAAGCGTTGCTCCCCGACGGTCTTCAGCCGTCGCAGCAGATCGTCAGCCTCGCGGTCCCGACGAGAAGCAAGCAAACCCAGATGATCACGGGCTCACCGGCCGACGCGGCGAAAGAGTTGGTGCGCCGGCTCCGCGAGGAGGCGAGGGCCCTGTGATTCTCGTAATCGCCGAACACCGCGAGGGCAAGCTCAACCGTGCGACGTGGGAGACGATCGCTGCCGCGCAGCAGCTGGCTGGCGGCATGCCGATCAAGATCGCCGTGCTTGGCGCCGCAACTGCAGGAGTAGCCCAGGAGCTGGCGTCCGCCGCCGTGTCCGAGGTGCTTGTCGTAGAGCACGCCGCGCTCGATCCGTACACGCCAGATGCCTATGCTGCCGCCTGTCGCGCATTGATCGAGTCAGCCTCGCCGACCTTCGTTCTGCTGCCGCATACCTACCAGACGCGCGATTTCGCGCCGTTGCTGGCCGCGCGCCTTCGCAAGCCGCTCATTACCGACGTAACAGGTATTTCGGGCACCGGCCCGGACGCCACCTTCACGCGCCCGATGTTCCAGGGAAAGCTCGCGGCGCAAGTGAAGCCACAGGGGGGGCCGCCCGCGCTGGTGACGATGCAGATCGGGGCGCTGAGGGCTGATGCGGCACAGAAGGGTGGTTCGGCGGCGGTGACGAAAGTGGACGTGCAGATCGATGCTGCCACGATTCGCCAAAAGCCTGAGGCGCCATTTCGCGAGGCCAAGCAGGCGGTCGATCTCGCGCAGGCCGAGCGCATCGTCGCCGTGGGTCGCGGCATCAAGTCGAAGGACAACATTCCGCTCGCCGAGAGGCTCGCCAAGGCGATGGATGCCGAGG
>Ga0209515_10006638_pt1 | contig 14295 bp, 20 predicted proteins | sample Subgroupgradi54m_FD_187454 | JGI IMG/M metagenome (GOLD analysis project Ga0209515, IMG submission 187454) | Subsurface groundwater microbial communities from S. Glens Falls, New York, USA - GMW60B uncontaminated upgradient, 5.4 m (SPAdes)... ...
GGAAGTTGGCGCACGTAGAGACGGTTGTGTGCCCGCCTTTTGTTTTTTTGCACGACCTCTCTCGCCGGGCAAAAAAACATATAGGGGGACATCGCTGTGTGTTGGGCGCACAAGACGTATTTTTTGAAATGGAGGGCGCATACACGGGTGAAGTGTCGCCACTCATGCTTTCTTCCGTTGGCGCAAAATATGTGATTGTCGGACATTCCGAGCGTCGGCTTTTGGGAGAAACCGATGAAATGATAAACAAAAAACTTCTTGCCGTTCTTAAAATGGGGCAGGTTGCGGTGCTTTGCGTCGGGGAAAATGCTCGCGATGAGGCGCAAGAATATTTTCAGTTCATCAAAAACCAGATTGAAACGGCTCTCGCAAGCGTGCCGAAACGAACGCTTGCGAATACTGTTATAGCGTATGAACCCGTGTGGGCGATTGGAAAGAATGCGACGGGCGTCATCACCCCGCCGGATTTGTTGGAAATGAGCATTTTTATACGAAAGACCGTGGCGGACATGTTTGACAGAGCTTCGGCAGAGGCAATACCGATTCTCTACGGTGGCTCCGTTGACGAAACAAACGCTCATGAATTTTTGAAAGATGGAGAAGCGGATGGGCTCTTGGTTGGGCGCGCCTCGCTTGATGCGGAAAAGTTTGTTAAGATATTGCGGATTGCGGAGAAGGTGTAAGAAAAATTCCCAATATCCAATATCTACAAAAAGTCAATTTGCCAATAAAATTTCTAATGTTAAAAATTATGGCGTTGGGCATTTTATTAGAAATTGGAAATTGGTAATTAGAAATTTGTATGAAAAACCTCCCCAACATAACAAAAATAAAAAACCTGAGGGGCAAGCGCGTTCTCCTTCGCCTCGATTTGAACGTTCCTCTCGCGAACGGCGAAGTTGTTGATGATTTTCGCATTCGGAAAATACTGCCGACGGTGCGGTTTCTGAAAAAAGCCGGCGCGAAAATAATTATCTTGAGCCATATCGGGCGCGGAAAAGAAGATTCGCTTTTGCCGGTTTCAGAGTACATGGCAAAAACATTGAAGCACTCGTTTGTCGCCGATTTTCAGACGGAGGAAGGAAAGACCACCCTTCTTGGAATGAAAAATGGAGAGATTGTTATGCTCGAAAATTTACGCAGGAATGATGGCGAAAAAGGGAAAGAAAAAAATAGAAGCATTCCATTTGCAAAATCACTTTCTGCGCTCGGGGATATGTATGTGAACGAAGCATTTGCCGTTTCTCATCGGAAAGATGCGTCCATCTGGCTCCTTCCGAAATATCTCCCCTCGTACTTCGGACCGCTTTTTTGTGAGGAAGTGGAAAAACTCTCTTTCGCTCTTCATAAGCACAAGCCCTTTCTTTTCATCTTGGGCGGAGCGAAATTTGAGACCAAAATGCCGCTCATTCAAAAGTATCTCAAGATTGCGGATACGGTTTTTGTTGGCGGCGCGCTCGCGAACAATTTTTTCAAAGTTTTGGGGTATGAGGTCGGTGCTTCGCTTGTTGATGATGCGCGTCTTTCTCTCAAGCCGATTCTCAAAAACGATAAACTGCTTTTGCCTCTTGATGTCGTCGTGGACAAGAAAGTCGTTAAGGCGCCGAACGAAGTACTTTCCGGAGAAACCATTTTTGACTCCGGACCAAAGACGGTTGCGATGCTTGTCGAACACGTTAAAAAAGCGAAGTTTGTTTTGTGGAACGGGCCGCTCGGAAATTATGAAGCCGGATACGGCGACGCCACTCTTGCCCTCGCGCACAGTATTCTCGGAAGCAAAGCGAAAGCGGTTGTCGGGGGAGGGGACACGGTCGCGGCGATTGCGAAGTGTCATGCGGTGAAGAAAAATACGTTCATTTCGACCGGCGGCGGAGCGATGCTTGAATTTTTAGCGCACGGAACGCTGCCGGGGATTCTGGCAATTACAAAAATAAAAAAATAGCCTTATGGAACACGGTCCTCTTGAATTATCACTGCAACAAAAAAGCAACAGCCCGGACAAATTTTGGGAAGGTTTTTTGGGGCAGAAAGTAACGCAACTGGCGCTCATTTTGAAAGAGCGCGGGAGTATCACTGACCCTGACGTTGTTAAAGCTCTTGACGACGCGCTTTCCGATGTCCCGAAAAATCGCAAAGAATTTGTTTCCAAAGACGAGCTTTTGCTTCGCGCTCTTGAATTGTATGCAAAAGAAAATAACGGATTCGCGAATGAAAAACTGGAGAAAGGATATGTCGACACCATGGCAGCGGCTCTTTTAAGCCGGCTGCGAGAATATGATTTTGACACTGTGGGCGTACCGCTTCAAGAGGGGATTGATATTCTTTTGAAAGATAAAGAAATTCATCTTCGCGCCTCCGCGGTTGATGCCTTGCGCGATACGTTTTGGGAGCGTTTCAGTGCGCTAAAAGCGGAAGAATACGAATAACGTTTTTGTTTTTTTGCTTTTTGTTTACGGGTGGTGTATTCTTAATACAAATATATTTTTTAGCACTAAACACAAAAGACACCATGCCACACGAAACACCTCCAACACAAAATTTCGATTTTAGGAACAAAGAAAACAAAATTTTGGAAGGAGCCGAAAATAAAAATGTGGCGGCCATTCTCGGGCTTATGGCGCGGAGACCGCTTACGGAAAAAGAGTAACGGCAATTTATATGGACAAAGAAAATTTTCAAGAATTAAAAAAGATGCTTTTCGACTCCGAGCTTTCGTTCACGGAGAAAGAAGACATGGTCTGGCTTTTTGGGGGCGCCACAGAAGAGGAAATTCAAGCCGCCATCGACCTTTTCACGGAAGATATGGCATGGATTAAAAAAATAAGCGACAATTATCACTCAAAAAAAATCGCGCTTTTGGCGGACGATGTTGAAATGTGGAAGAAGATACTCGAAGACGAGACGGAGATGGTAAAAACTAAAAAAATGCCCTAAATAAGGGCATTTTTAATTTTGACCAGTGAGGGAGAAATGAGAGCTTGCTCACATTTCTCCCGAGTGCCGTCAAAATATGAGAGTATGAAGTACTGCTCTTATTTTTTCCGCCACCTCCTCCATTTCACCGCTTTTGTAAGGGATTTTTCTGGTCCACACCTTGAGACCGTCGCCATGGAAGCGGGGAATAATGTGGATGTGCAGGTGGAAAATTACCTGCCCCGCCGGCGGTTCGTTATTCATGGTGATATTGAGCCCCGCCGCACCCATTCCCTCAAACACCGCTTTGCTCACTTTCTTGACCGCCGGCATCATCCGAGCAAGCGCATCTTCTGAAACATCAAGGATATTTTTTGCGTGAGTTTTTGGCACGACCAGCGTATGCCCGTGATTGTTGGGGCTTGCGTCCAAAAATGCGAGAGTGTTTTCATCCTCATATATCTTTGCCGCAGGAATCTCGCCCGATATTATTTTACAAAAAATGCAGTCCATTTTAGTATTCGCACCACACGGGCACTTCCGAAAATATAGTCGCTTTCGCTCCTTATTTTCTAGGTCGCTCGCGCGGCTCGCTACGGGGCGCGAAAACCTACGGTTTTCGGACTTTCCCTTGCGCCGCGCAACATTTTAGAAGAATTGATGCGGTGTAACGCTCTTTTTTACATACTTATTCAGCGTGCCCCCCAATTTATTTATTTGTGCGTCGGTAAGTTTGAGCCTGCCTTGTTCTTTTTTCAGTCCGCCCATGTATTTTTGCACTTCGTCGGTGGTCATCCTTCCTTTCCCGCTCTCTGGAGAATTAGCGTTAATATAGCCCATAAGACCTTCCTCGGCGTGTGTTCTTTGTGTTTGTGTCCATTTGTGATCCCCAGAACGAATTTCGGCAAGAGCCTTTTTCGCCTCAAATGCCGTTACGCCCGGTTTTTGTGTTACGGAAAATAGTCCCATAGCGGTGAAAAATTATGATAATACTCACATTATACGATAATATCTCCTGTCGCTCAAGGCTATGTCACTCCAAAATGATAATGTCATACCTGTCCCAAGTAGAAATGTCATACCCCGCCGTTTTCGGTAGAATTATGGATACTTTACCAAGTAACCAAAAATTCAATGGAAGCGACATTCATCACCATGAAGGACACCGAACTCGAAGCGTACGGAATTATCAACCGGCTCATTGAAAAGCAAATAAACGGCACCATCGCCGCAAAACTCCTTTGCCTTTCCGTGCGCCAAACGAAACGGCTGAAAGCGAGAGTCACAAAAGAAGGAGCGCAAGGGATTCTCCACCGCAACCGCGGAAAAGAATCAAATCGAAAAATCAAATCCGCAATTCTTGAAAAAGCGAAGAAGCTGCTGAAAGAAAACTACAGCGACTTCGGTCCGACCTTCGCAACCGAAAAACTGGAAGAAATTCATAAAATCAAAATGAGCGTCGAAAGCGTGAGAACCGTCATGATCGGAGAAAAACTTTGGAAACCGAAGGTGCGGAGAGAGAATGGAGAATACCGCACATGGAGACCGAGAAAGGAGTGTTACGGCGAAATAGAGCAGTTCGACGGCTCGTATCACAAATGGTTTGAAGACCGCGGTGAAGAATTGTGCCTCCTCGCTTCCATCGACGACGCGACCGGAAAAATCACGCGGGCGGTGTTTGAGGACAATGAAGGCGTTCATGCCGTCTTCCGTTTCTGGAAAGCGTACGTCGAGAAGCTTGGAAAGCCTCTTGCCGTCTACTTAGACCGCTACAGCACGTACAAAGTGAACCACAAGAACGCGACCGACAACCACGAACTCCTGACTCAATTTCAGAGAGCGTCCAAAGAACTCGGGGTACGCCTCATTAGCGCGTACTCGCCGCAGGCAAAAGGAAGAATCGAACGGCTCTTCGGCACATTGCAAGACCGGCTCGTGAAAGAACTTCGGCTTGCCGGCATAAGCGATGTTGAAACGGCGAACAAATTTCTTGAAGAAGTTTTCATTCCGGAGTTTAATGCGAAGTTTGCCGTTGTGCCGACAAAGAAAGACGATTTGCATCGTCCTCTTTCCGAAGGCGAGAAGAGTATGCTCCCATCGATTTTTTCGATCCGTTCCACCAGAAAAGTGAACAACGATTTTACGATTCAATTCAAGAATCAGTGGTATCAGCTTGAAAAAGTTCAACCGCTCACCGTTCTCCGGAAAGACACAGTAACGGTGGAAGAGAGGCTCGACGGCACCGTGCATCTCGGGATACGGAATAAAACGCTCGCTTATCGCGTTACCACGACCCGACCGGAAAAAGAAAAAGCGACGGTTACCGCGCTCGTTCCTCGCGCGAAGGTGGTACCGTCCGCAAACCATCCGTGGAGAAATTTTGACTTCGGAAAGAAAAACGAAAAAATCTCGATTTTCGCTCCGGAACATTACACTACAGTATTACAAGTTAATCAAGTGTGACATTTCTACTTTGCAGAGGGTATGACATTTCTACTTTGGTTTGACACGCCATTACTTATGAAAATGTTACAAAAAAAAGCGGCCATGGGGGCCGCTTTATCTAAATTTTGATTTCTACTTTTTCCGAAGTAAAAAAACTGCAAGGATTGCGTTGTAAACGAAACTGGTGGCGGGGAGAAACACCCCGACAAAACTTCCGTACGTACTTACGATAAAAAGAACGCATGCCACGCAAGTAACAAGAGCGGGCAACAAAAGTCCTCGATTTGGGCACTTCCACATGTCAGTAAACAAGGGTATCCCGGCGATGGTAATGGCAATCGCGCCCGCAACAACCCCAGCCTCTGCATTAACGGTCTGCCAAAAATAGGCGGCAACACCCGCCAAAACGGCACAAAGCGTTTCGCGCCACCCCCAAGAAAATTTCCCACGAAAAACGCACGCAATCGTCACCACCAATGCCCCAAGCGTCCATGCCGCAGGAAGAATCCACAGAAGCTCGGTTGGAGCCGTGAAATACGATGCTCCGGTAAGAAGCCCGTCGAGAATCATCCACATGCTCCACGATGCGGGGCTGGTAGCGGGAATCTTTTTTATCAACACCATTACCGCAAACCAGAAAAGTATCACGGTATTTATACCTGCCCCAATATAGGGGAAATAATCTATTGCGTTCAATATACACCTCCTCGGTGTTTAAATATTCTTATTATTTGTAACATTATTTTACACATTTTGTCAATACGAAACAAGTAAGTCCTCACACCCCTAAAAATCTCTTTATTCCAAAGAGCGATTTTACACACGAACCCCCTTCTCAATCTCCCCCTTTGAAAAGGGGGAGAGGACGAACGATGTCGTGCCTCCTCCCCTTTTTAGAGGGGAGGACTGAGGTGGGGTGTGAGGAGATACGAAACAAAACGGGACATCGCACCCCATCGATTTTATATCTTTTATTTTTTAGCCTTCGGTAAAAAGTTTTCTCCCGTGATTACGCTTTTACCGATTTTTTCTTCCAAAGCGACACGCGCGTCTTTCGCGATTTTCCCGCCTTTTCTTGCCGGAATTTTGTTTTCTTCCAGACCCTCCGTTTTGTCCGTTTCTGCGATTCTTCTCGTGGAAAGTTCCGCGAGGGCGGTAAAGATCAATTCTTCTTCACTCATATGGTCTCGCAGATTCTGGGTTTTCAAACCTTTCAGGTTTTTATGGTTTTTCACCGACAAGTCCGTCCATTCTTGATGTATAATATTCGTCAATATCGCAAACTCCTCTCCTTTTTTCACGCCGTGCCCGCCCCAATAATCCGTCAGCTTGTTTCTCGTTTCCTGCCCCGTCATCCGCTGTTGTATCCACTTTTCACTTCGCCCTTGCTTCTGCCAGTACTCTCGGCTGCGGTTGAGAGCAAGTTCGGGATTAGTCATTTCTTGCATTCTCTCATACCCGACTTTTGCCAGCCACAGCTTAATCGGTTCGGCTTTTTTAGACGGCACAGACTGAATAAGGCGCAAAATGGTTTCCGTATCAGCCGCATCCGTCACGTAAAATTTGCCGTCCGTCGCCTTAAATTTCAGTTGGTGACAATTTGACACCGACTCGTTTCCCTCTTTTTTGAGCCTTTCTTTCAGCTTATTCCAGTATTTTCTCGCCTCGGAACTCACTTCAAGCGCAAGAATAATATCGACAACCGAAAAATACCACGTTTCTTTCTGTTCGTCATACACACGCCGTATCTTATACGTTTCAAAAATCGCCAATGAATTTGAGATGTCTTTTTTCATATGGTGTTTTTAAATTCTACGCTTTTTGAATACGTTTTACAAACAAAAAGCCGGACGGGGTTACAAGCCCCGTCCGGTAAAAGTGTTTTATTGATATTTATTTGGATGCTTTACCATTATGTAGCCCCCAAATGCGAAAAAACATAAAAACAGGAGTATAATCGCGTAAATTCCCAAAAATAAGAACGCGAGAATTACCCCGAGAAAAGCCCCGCCAATTAAATGAATATGCCAAGATTCCAAAGTCTTATCGCCGGAAAAATGGCAAAACATCGCAATAGCAAGAACAATGACAAACAATTGCAAAAAACTTGCCACAAAAAATATTGAAAGATCAGTATTCAGTTTAATCATCGTTGGGTTAGACCAAGCATCCGGCAACGGAACGAGAGGAAAATGTTCTATCAAAAAATCCCACATAGCATATCTCCGATTTTGAATGTACTAAAACAAACATATCATTAACTATAATTTTTGTCAAACAACAAAAAACGGCGTGTGCCGTTTTTTGAATAGTTTTTTTATTTCTTCTTTTTGGATTTTCGTCTGGAAACAATGAATACGTTTGAGTATTTCTTCGGCGTGCGGGTTTTTTGTCCTTTGCCGGAGGGTTTGCCCCAGAGGGTTTTGGCTCTTCGGAGTCCTCGTCCTTGTGCGCCTTCGCCTCCTCCGTAGGGATGGTCAACGGGATTCATGGCTGAACCGCGAACGGTCGGGCGGATGCCGAGCCAGCGAGAGCGTCCGGCTTTGCCGACGTTGCGGAGTTTGTGTTCAGAGTTTGAAACTTCGCCGACGCATGCCCATGAGGTCTCGTGCACTTTGCGGATTTCGCTCGACGGCATTTTGAGGTGCACGTACGGCGCGTCTTTAGCGACAATTTCGGCGTAATTTCCGGCGGAGCGGATGAGTTTGGAACCGCCGTTCGCTTGGATTTCTACATTATAAACGAAAGTGCCGGCAGGGATATTTTTGAGCGGAAGTCTGTTGCCAGGCTTAATCTCGGTATTTTCGGCAACCACAAAGCTGTCTCCTACCTTGAAAGTCTTCGGAGCCACCACGTAGCGGCGTTCACCGTCTTTGTAGCACACGAGGGCGATGAAGCCGGATCGGTTCGGGTCATATTCGATAGTTTCAATCTTTGCGGGAATATCTTTTTTATTATACAAAAAATCAATGTCGCGGTACGCGCGCTTATGCCCACCGCCTTGATGCCGAGTGGTGATGCGTCCGTCCGCGTTTCGTCCCACGTCTCGTTTGCGTCCCTTTGTGAGGGCTTTGTGAGGCTTTGTGGCGGTCAAGACGTTCCGATACGAAACAATCTTCGTATGGCGCATTGATGGGGTTGTAGGTCGGTGGGATTTCATGATTATTATTGAGGTTTGGCTTTTATCCTAGCAGAAAGGGGGGTTTGAGTCAAATTTTTGTATGCAAAAAAATTTCCTTTTTCTTCAACGCCGATCCGGTAGCCGTAAAATCAGCGCATCAGAGACCCAATGGGTATGGTTGTGCCAGTGTGATATTTGGGGCTCCATAAAGAGATATTTGGTCTTTGTTTATCATCTCACCTGTTTTTACAGGTGTGCCGGATGTGTAGCTTGTATTCTTGTCTTTAGCCTCCACATCATATTCCTTAACTTCAAATGACGCGGAGTCGGCATCTTCAACTCGTTTTCCTTTATAATACACGGATTTCTCATCTTTTGTGTATTCTCCCCTCAGTATCTTGAAAGTCTTGGCGTCAGCACCTTTCATACGCGCACCCATATAATATACAAATGATGAATCTTTTGTATACCAAGCATTAATAATTTCAAATGTTTTTGGGTCAGCCCCTTCGATTTTCTCTCCGTCGTAGTTGTAGTAATATACGAAGTCTTTATCTTTCCCATAACAATCCTTTGGAAACGCCGTAAATGAACCGACATCTGAAACGTCTAAAACACTCATTACCCTCTCGTACGATACCCTAAACACCTTGGACACATCCCGCACATACCCGCAAGAAAGCATGGTGAAAGACCCCGGGTCAACTCCGTCAAGTTTCCCCCCTCTGTAATATACGAAATTTTTGTCCTTGGCGTACGTACCATCTATAACTTCAAAAGTACCCGGGTCGGCATTTTTTATTTTATCTTTTATGAAAAATACGGAAGTATTGTCCTTTGAATATTCTTGCGAGTACTCTTGACTGAATACCTCAAAGCTCTCCGAGAGGGCGTCAGGTAAAATGTCTCCGTTGTAATACGCGTAATTTTTGTCGCGTGCATATCCATGCTTCAAAAATTGAAAAGTCTTCGGATCCGCGTTTTGTATGCGAGACGACTGTCCAAGCGTACCGCCTTCATCGGCATAATGAGACCTCCACACTGAATTTTTATCTTTAAAATAAATGCCCCCGAGATACTCAAATGTATCGGAGTCTGCGCCTTCAAGCCTTTTCCCCGCACCGTAATAGACCCCATTTTTATCCTTAAAATACCCATTTGAAACAATTTTAAATGTGTTCGCCTCAATCCAAGAAAGTTTCTTTGCGTTATCACCGTATACAAAATTTTTATCGTACGCACGGATAGCGCCAAAACCTGCCATCTTAAACGTACCGGAATCCGCACCGAGAACACGCTCTCCTTGGTAGTATAAGAAATTCTTATCTTTTGCGTATCCGCTTGGGGAAGTGTACGTACCATCGCCGACATAGGTTTGGTACACAAGCTCAAACGTGCCTGAATCCGCTCCTTCCAGTTTCTTTTGTTGGTAATAGACGGCGCCTCTGTCTTTGGCATAGTCCTCATCAATGACTTCAAATGTCTTTCCGTCAGAGTATTCTATTTTCCCACCCTGCCACGCCAGATATGCGAAATTTTTATCGCGCGCGTATCCGTATTTTAAAAATTCAAATGTTCCGGAATCCGCACCCGCTATCTTTTTACCTTGGTAAAACAGTGAGTTTTTGTCTTTCACGTAACCCCTTCCCGCGATTACGAGCGTATTCGGATCAAAATCAAGAACCTTTTCTCCCATACGGTAAAGAAAATTTTTGTCTCGCGCATAAGTAAGTGTCGGATTCTCTTTTGTGTCGAGGGTGCTATCGAGATACTTGACTGAGATTATTTCAAACGTATTTACATCGGCACCATCAATAACCGTCGGTCCCGGTATTGATCGTGTGCCGGTACCAAAAGAAGAAGATGTTGCGCCTTCGTGTATGATTAGGGGCGCAATCATGTGTGGCATATCAATATTACGAATCCCATCATAGTACACGAATTCTCCGTCTGTCGTATATGCCCTGCACATACCGGAAAATTGGTCGTCAGTGTCCGTATATTTATATACCGCCTCAGGGCAATCTTTGGCTTTAATATAATGGATTTTATTGTTCGTCCCCGCAACAAACGCGATGCTGTTTTTTTCAACGCGCACAGCGTACATTTTGCCAACAAAAATAAGCGACACAACAACAACTCCGAGAATAACGATGGTTTGTTTTTTCATAAATGTACTTATACTATAGTTTTTGTTCACGGTACTTACTGCTTGCTGTCTGGTCGTGATGTGTCTTACATAACGGCGCGCCGTTGTTCACATTCCATAACGCGACACATTCATACGCCTGAACCGTGTTGGTAATTCCAAATTTTTGTATGATGGCGTAGAACGACACACAACGATGATCTATTTCCAAATTTTCCGTGGAACCGCAAACAGCGCATTTCCTGCCTAATTTTTGAAAAACCGCCTGTCTCCACTGTTCATATTGTGGCATCGCTTCAATTTCTTTTCGTAATTGTTGGTACTGCAGTATATATCTTTCTTTCGTTATTTGATGATCGTATTCCTGTTGCTCTTTTGCGAGTCTTTCTTCTTCTTTCTTGGCAAGACGTTCTCTTTCTTGTTCTTTTTCATCTTCTTCTCTTTGTTTACGCCTTCGCTCAATATTTTCCGGCTTCATATGAGAAATTACAAAAGGTTTGCCGATGAAAAAGATCATAAAAAGAAGCCCGACAAAAGCCATGTATCCTTGATTCTTAATACTTTTTTTCTTTTCTTCCTCCGCTTTTAGATTGACTTGTTGTTCTAAATAATTCTTTTTGTCCTGTTCAGTATTGTTTTTTTAATCTGCTCTCTAATTCTTTCTATTCTCGTTTGATTGGACGCATCATAAGTGGAAGGCTCTTGATTTTGTTGTTCCGCAACATTATTCAAAACCGTTTCTTTTGGCACACAATGTAATGACTGTACATTCCAGTCATAACCAGGCAAACATTCACAAGTAGCACCTCCCCCAATAGAATCAGGCCATTCTTTATACCTGCTCGGTCCAACTTGTTCATAACAAAGCTGGTCGTTTGTTTTTTCAACTTGTGCGTACAATACATTTCCACTTATTGGAAATGTGGAAATGATTACAAGAATATAAATTAAAATCTTTTTCATAATGTTACTCGTTATTCGCAAAAAACAACATCAATCGCGTCCATCCCCAGCTTTTTTGCAAACCAGATGCGGGCGGTGTTTTGGTCGCCGAGTTGGTCTATGTGTTTATTTTTCAGGGCGAGTTCTCCTGGCATAGACGAACCGTTGGCGAGTTTGGCTACATCTTCGATTGGCAATTTTTGCTTTCTTCTCACTTGTAGTTATAGCGGTTTTTTGGACGAAAGTCAAAAAAATAATCCATAATCCATTGCAAATTATCCCCCGAAAAATTTGACAAAAACCCGTCACTTGCTATAATATAAGTACATTCGGCATTAGCCACGACCCTGCCCTCAAAAGCGGGGAATATCTGACAAGAAAAACCAAATAGAAAACCTCGGGCATGTGTCCGAGGTTTTCTATTGATAGAGCTTCAAAAAGGCTTTTTTAACTTTAGAAAAATCATTTTCATCCATCTGTCCGAAATGAGAAAATAATCGTCGATAATCTATCACCCTGATTTGGTGAAGGCAAACATACATAAGTTTTCCGCCTTGCGTAATTTCTACATACCACGAACCTTCTTTCTTTTGCGTGGTCGTGGGAGCAACGAGATAAAATCCTCTTGAGAGTTTTTTAATAACAAGTCCCGGTCTCGAAAAAAGACCGCTTTTCCCATTTATTTCCGAGCCGATATTCTCGCCGAAACTAATCCACCAGATATCACGTTCCTTCACTATGGGTGGAACATTCGCTTGATCGTGTAACTTTTCTTTCAGCTTGATCCACGTGAAAAATTCCTTCATCATGACTTTTTTTATTGAGAGAATAGCCAAAGCACCGCATTGCTGTAATTTTGGCCCTTAAAATTCGTAGAATTTTTCTAGGCCAAAATTGGCTGGTTTTTTATATAAATTCTATCTTGTCGCCTTTTTTGAGAAAAACGATTGCTTTCTTGTGCGCGCCTTTGACGCCCTTCCTTCCGCGACGGGTGATGTTTTTCTTTACTGCCGCGATGGTGTTAATTTGTGTCGGAGTAACTCTGTATAGCTCTTTCATCGCCGCTTTTATTTGCGGTTTGGTGGCTCCGTCGGCGACGAGGAAGGTGTAGCCGTTCTTCTCGGAAAGGAGCGCGGCTTTCTCCGTAATGCGCAAGCGAAGAAGGACGAGAGAATTTTTTTGATTGTTGAGTGTTTGTACGGACATGGTGGTTTTATTTTGCTTTTTCAGCCATGAATTTTACGCTTTCTTCCGGACGAGAAATGACGAGGTATTTGTACTGAAGTACCTGAACCGGGGTAATGTTGCGAAGCTCTCCGACCGTAATGCTTTTGATGTTAGAGAAGCTCTTTTCCATTTCTTTGTTTTTTGCGCCCATGGCAAACAGTGCCGCGTTCTTACGCTTGGTAATGAGCTGGGAGTATCCTTCAATAGTGGAAATTGATGTCAAAATCTCTTTCGCTTCTTTGGTCTTCATGGCGGATGTTTTGATGTCGTCCACAAAAAGCACTTCCCCTTTCTTCCATTTCTCGGAAAGGATTGAGTAAAGCGCCGCCGCTTTCATCTTTTTGTTGATTTTTTTCGTGTAGATTTTGTCGTTGCGCGGTCCGTGCGTTACACCTCCTCCAACCCAGATGGGCGAACGTCGTGAGCCGTGTCGCGCCTGACCTGTTCCCTTCTGGTTCCACGGCTTTTTACCGCCACCGCGAACTTCACCGCGGTCTTTGACGTGAGCTATCGGCGTGCGCATATTTGCCTGCTCGGACACGACAACCTGATGAACCAAGTCGCCGTTCCACTTCGCACCGAAGACACCCTCGGGGAGTTCAATGGTTCCCGCTTCTTTTCCTGTTTGATTATAAATCGTAGCTTGCATGGAATTACAAAAGATTATTTGACTTTGAGTTCAATCAACGTTCCGCGACGACCCGGAACAGCTCCTTCAATAAATATCTGATTCTTTTCTGCATCAATTGCAATCACTTTGAGATTTTTGACAGTTATACGGTCAGCGCCCATTCGTCCTGCCATGCGCATGCCTTTCGCTACGCGTCCACCAGCTCGCCCACCGCCTCCGATAGAACCCGGCTCGCGCTCTGAGTGCTTCTGCCCGTGAGAGCGAGGACCGCCGTGGAATCCGTGGCGCTTCACGACGCCCTGGAATCCTTTTCCTTTTGAAAGACCGGATACTTCAACTTTGTCGCCTACGGCAAATGCGGAAATGTCAATCGTGTCGCCAAGATTCACGGACGGCACTGCATTTCCTTTGAGGCGCTCCTCGCGGAGGTATCTGAATATGCCCTGAGCTTTTGTGTGCCCAAGAACCGCTTTTGAGACGTTCTTTTCTCTTCGGGTACCATAGCCATACTGCACGGCGCCATAACCGTCCTTTTCTTTCGTCTTAATATGAACCACGGTCATCGGCCCCGCGTTTACGAGAGTAACCGGATGCACCTTGCCGTCTTCATCGAAGATCTGCGTCATATTCTGTTTTTCGCCCAGTATGAATTTCATAGTTTTTTAGAGTTTTGCAAAAACAAAAACCCTTTTGAGGTTTGGCTTTTATCCTAGCAGAAACGCGACTGAGAGTCAAATTTTGAGACCCCCCATAAAATTGCGTCTGATATACTAGTACCATAACCACTTAATATATCGTATACTATGTGCATTAACAGCTCACGAGAAAACGTATGCACAAAAGAAAACATGGGCGTAGAGAAAAAGT
>Ga0209515_10006640_pt1 | contig 14292 bp, 16 predicted proteins | sample Subgroupgradi54m_FD_187454 | JGI IMG/M metagenome (GOLD analysis project Ga0209515, IMG submission 187454) | Subsurface groundwater microbial communities from S. Glens Falls, New York, USA - GMW60B uncontaminated upgradient, 5.4 m (SPAdes)... ...
CACCGCCCGAAAGCAGGGATGGAACGTCCTCGACGCGTTCAAGGCCCCCTCGGCCGTCCTCATTGCCAAGCTGGCGATCGCCTGACTGCCCACCAACCTGGGCAGTTACTTTTTGTTATCCGTTTTCATCCGTTGATATCCCCTTAATCCGTTTTGCTGGTGTTTCTTATGTTTCTTAAGAGAGAAACAGGGGGCAGACCCCGGTTTTGTGTGCCGGGACGCTGGCCGTCAGCTCATGATGGCTTCGACGCCCTTGCGCTCGATCACGTCAAGCAGCCGGACGGCGGCACCGCTCGGTTTCTTGCGGCCTTGTTCCCATTGGGCAATGGTGGTCTTGCCAACATTCAGCAGCGCCGCGAACACGGGCTGACTCATGCGCGTTGCCGTTCGGATGCGGCGCACGTCATCGGCGGTGAAGCTGCGTTTAGCCGGCAGGCACAGCAGATCCATCTTGCGCAGAGTCAGAGCATCCATGGCACCGACCTCGTGCAGATCCAGAGCCATATCGTGGGCTACTTTGAGAATGTCGCTCATGGCTGTTCGCACCCCAATTCAACGATGCTCCCCTTGGCGAGCAGACCGCCACCAACGATATTGGCGCGTTGGTTCTTGGCGAAGCCGTACAGAAAGATTGTGCGCTCGGTGCTGGTCCGGCGGAAACCGAGAATGGTCCGGTATCCGCCACTCTTGCCACCACCGGGGCGAGCGATCCGCTTCTTGAACAGATAGCCGCCAAGGTCTGCCTCCACACGCCCGCCGATAACCTCGGTCGCGGCCGTGCAAAGATCCGCATCGGCAATCCCCTCACTCCGCGCCCAGCGATGGAACCATCTGTTCTTCGATTAGAAATGGGGGTCAAATCCATGTTTTTTCGCTTGGTAACTGCGCAAAAAATTGCGTATTCTTTCTACGGGATAAAATCCCATGGGGCGCCGAGACCGGCGACTCGCTAATTCAATAGGGGGAACGAAAATGGCCAAGCATTATGGTGGAGTATGGATAAAGAATTTCTCCGGTTCTCATATCCGTATTGAGATAACGGACGACGAGGGGCACGTCGTCGCTCATGAGTATCACCCTGGGCACGACGCCAAGATTGACAACGTGTTGATAAGCAGTTCGTTCTTCCCGCCCATCACGAAGGAATTTCCGGTGAAGTTGATCGCCGACGGGCAGGTAGTTGAAACAGAAACCTTCACATTCCATTTGGTGACCGTTTATCAGGAAGCGGGGGCTGTCATTGACAACCCCTTGACCGGAAAACCCGATCTGTTCCAGGGCACGGTACCGTTCCCGACGTGATGCATCTGGGGTATTTGGGAGGGGGCAGGTCCCCATAGGCGCTAGAGCGATTTCCGACCAAGTCGGATACCGCTCTAGCTTTTTATCGGTTTTTGCAGGGGTCAGACCCCGGTTTTTGCAGATCGCCGGAAAACTCACTCAAACAGCGTCGCCAGCCTTGCCAGCACCTCGTCCAGGATGGCGGGGGGCACTTTTTCCAGCTTGCGGCCATTGCGGGCGGCAAGGTCAAGGGCTCGCGGCTGGTCGCAGCGGATGGCGCCGGTGGTGGTGGTTCCCGCGCCCATCAGCGGGACGGCAAAGCCCGCGGTGCGGGCGAAGCTGCCGCCGCTGGTGATCGGCAGAACGACCGGCGTCTTTGTCAGACGATTGAACGCGGTCGGCGAGACGATCAGCACGGGGCGGGTGCCTTGCTGCTCATGGCCGGCGGTCGGATCGAGCGAAACGAGATAGATGTCTCCGCGATCCATCAGAGAAGCTCGCCACCGGCCGGTCGGTCATCGAGCCAGGCACGATCCTCTGCACCGATCTCGGCCGAATCGTCGCATTGGGCCAGCAGATCCTCGAGGCGGTAGTGCGGGCGGGCCTGTGGTTCGATCACGAGGCGGCCGTTGTCAACGGCCAAGCCGACCGTAGCGCCGGCCTGCAAGTGCAGGACATCAAGCAAGGCGGGGGGAACGGCCAGCATGACCGAGCCACCGACTTTACGCAGACTGGTTGTGTACATGGCGGGGCCTTCTCACAGACAAGTTATACAAATATATAATTTTTCGCCATGTTTCAAGGCCGATCAACTGATCGTCATGCCCGGGCTTGTCCCGGGCATCCATGTGGTGCCGCAAGGTAAGCATTTGAGCGGTGGATAGGCGTGGATGCCCGGATCAAGTCCGGGCATGACGAAGTTGGAAATGGAGCGGTTATTTGCGGTCGTCGCCTAAGCTCCTTGAAAACCGGCGTACCTCAGCTATGCAGCCCGGGCGCTTCCTGCCCGGTGCTTGCCACGTATTCTGCATAGCCGCCGCTATACTGGTGGATACCCTCTGGCGTCAGTTCCAGCACCCGGTTGGACAGTGTCGACAGGAAACGCCGGTCGTGGGACACGAACAGCATGGTGCCTTCAAAGGCGGCCAGCGCCTTGATCAGCATTTCCTTGGTGTCGAGATCGAGATGGTTGGTCGGCTCGTCCAGCACCAGGAAATTGGGCGGATTGAACAGCATGGTCGCCATCACCAGCCGGGCCTTTTCGCCACCGGACAGGACGCGGCACTTCTTTTCCACGTCATCACCGGAGAACCCGAAACAGCCGGCAAGCGCGCGCAGCGATCCCTGGTTGGCCTGGGGGAATGATCCTTCCAGGGATTCGAACACGGTGGCGTCACCGTCGAGCAATTCCATCGCGTGCTGCGAAAAATAGCCCATCTTGACGCTGGCGCCGAGGGCGACGGTTCCGACGTCCGGTTCGGTGGCGCCGGCCACCAGTTTCAGCAGCGTCGACTTGCCCGCGCCGTTGACGCCCATGACGCACCAGCGCTCCTTGCGGCGGATCGTCAGGTCGAATCCCTGGTATATGGTGCGGCGACCATAGTTTTTGTGCACGTTTTTCAGAACCACCACATCCTCGCCCAGGCGCGGGGCCGGCGGGAAGTCGAACGCCACGATCTGGCGGCGCCTCGGCGGTTCGAAGCGTTCGATCTTTTCCAGCTTCTTCACGCGGCTTTGCACCATGGAGGCGTGCGAGGCGCGGGCCTTGAAGCGTTCGATGAACTTGATTTCCTTCGCCAGCATGGCCTGCTGCCGTTCAAACTGGGCTTGCTGCTGTTTCTCGTTCAGGGCCCGCTGCCGCTCGTAGAATTCGTAATCGCCAGCGTAGCTGGTCAGCGTTCCGCCGTCGATCTCGATGATCTTGGTGACGATCCGGTTCATGAACTCGCGGTCGTGCGAGGTCATCAGAAGAGCCCCGTCGTAGCCCTTCAGGAAGCCTTCCAGCCAGATCAGGCTTTCGATATCCAGATGGTTGCTCGGTTCGTCCAGGAGCATGGCGTCAGGCCGCATGAGCAGGATACGGCCCAGCGCCACGCGCATCTTCCAGCCGCCCGACAGGCCCCCCACATCCGCATCCATCATCTCCGGGCTGAAGCTGAGGCCGGCGAGCACTTCCCGCGCCCGCCCTTCCAGTTCGTAGCCCCCCAACTCCTCGAAACGCGCCTGCACTTCGCCATAGCGCTCGACCAGCGCGTCCATGTCGTCGGCACGATCGGGATCGGCCATGGCCGCTTCAAGGTCCGCCAGCTCCACCGCCAGGGTGCTGACCGACCCGACCCCATCCATCACTTCCGCGACCGCGCTGCGGCCGGACATTTCGCCGACATCCTGATTGAAATAGCCGACCGAGACCTGCTTCTCGACCGACACCTGCCCCTCGTCGGGCAACTCTTCGCCAGTGATCATGCGGAACAGCGTTGTCTTACCGGCCCCGTTGGGACCGACGAGGCCGATTTTTTCGCCCCTGTTCAGCGCTGCGGAAGACTCGAAGAAGAGAATCCGGTGACTGTTCTGCTTGCTGATGTTTTCAAAGCGTATCATGTGCGGCTGGGTTCCCATGGCATGGTTGTCCCCTTATGCCACAGGAGGCGCGACGCGATAGAGTCCTGATCGCTGTGTCGGAAGCCGGCGTGACGGTCTTGGGAGCCAACCCGATAGCCTTATGCCAGCATCCAAAGGGTAGCCACCTACACCCCGCCCGTCCAGGCGGCACCAGCGTTTTTGTCGCCTGATCCCACCCTTGGGACCGCGTCGATGCTTGCCTTCGCCATATCAATCCCCTCTAATGCTGCTCTCGCCCACCCCGAGGCAGCACAAGGCACGACCATGTTTACCGGCATCATCACCGACCTGGGCACGGTCCGAAGCGTCACCGGCGCCGGCGACCGGCGGCTTGAGATTCAGACCCGGTTCGATCTGACCCAGGTGCCGATCGGCGCCTCAATCGCCTGCAACGGCATCTGCCTGACGGTCATCGAAACCGGCGCCGACTGGTTCGCCGTGCAGGCCTCGGAAGAGACGTTATCGAAGACCACGGCGCGCGACTGGGCGGCCGGGCGGCGGCTCAATCTGGAGCGGGCGCTGAAGCTGGGCGACGAGCTGGGCGGACATATCGTCTCGGGCCATGTGGACGGTATCGCCACCATCGCCGCGATCCGGCCGGAAAACGATTCGCTGCGCTTCACCTTCGAGGTGCCGGCCGATCTGGCGAAGTTCGTCGCGCCCAAGGGCTCGGTGGCGCTGGATGGCGTGTCGCTGACGGTCAACGAGGTGGACGGCGCCCGGTTCGGCGTCAATATCATTCCCCACACCCAGGCGGAAACCACCTTCGGTCATTACCAAGCGGGCGACCGGGTGAATATGGAAATCGACATGCTGGCACGCTATGTTGCCCGCCTGCTAGCCAAGGATTGAGTCCGGTGCCGCACGCTCAGTATCTTTCCTCGATCGAGGACATCATCGAAGAGGCCCGCAACGGCCGCATGTTCATTCTGGTCGATGACGAGGATCGCGAGAACGAAGGCGATCTGGTCATTCCCGCCCAGATGGCCACGCCCGACGCGGTCAACTTCATGGCCAAATACGGCCGCGGCCTGATCTGCCTGACCATGACCCGCGAGCGGGTCGAGCGTCTGGGCCTGCCGCTGATGGCCAGGGCCAATGCCGATCGCCACTCGACCGCCTTCACGGTGAGCATCGAGGCGCGCGAGGGCGTCACCACCGGCATCTCGGCGGGCGACCGCGCCCGCACCATCGCCGTGGCCATCGACCCGAGCCACGGCCCGCAGGACATCGTTACCCCCGGCCATGTCTTCCCGCTGGTGGCGCGCGACGGCGGCGTGCTGGTGCGGGCTGGTCATACCGAGGCGGCGGTCGACGTGGCCCGTCTGGCCGGGCTCAACCCGTCGGGCGTGATCTGCGAGATCATGAACGACGACGGCACCATGGCCCGGCTGCCCGATTGCGTCGAGTTCGCCAAGCATCATGGGCTGAAGATCGCCACCATCGCCGATCTGATCGCCTATCGCCGCCGTCACGACAAGATCGTTCAGCGCCAGTTGGAAACGACCTTCGAGTCGGTGTATGGCGGCCCCTGGCGCATGAACATCTATACCAACACCGTCGCCTATGCCGAGCATATCGCCCTGGTCAAGGGTGACGTCGCCACCGATGAGCCGGTGCTGGTGCGCGTCCACGCCCTCAACCTGCTGGAGGACGTGCTGGGCGACCGCGAGACCGGCCGCTGCTGCACCCTGCACAACGCCATGGAGCAGATCGCCGCGGAAGGCCGCGGTGTCGTCCTGCTGGTGCGCGAGCCGATGCCGACCTCGCTGTCCGATCAGGTGCGCGCCCGTATGGGCCATGCCAAGCCCGGCGGCCAGTTGCGCGACTACGGTATCGGCGCGCAGATCCTGCTCGATCTGGGCGTCCGCAACATGGTGGTGTTGTCCAATACCGCCAAGACCCTCATCGGCCTGGAGGGCTACGGCCTGAGCGTCGTCGAAACCCGGGCGATTCCCATGCGGGAGAGTGTGCGATGACTCGAGTCCTGATTCTGGAAGCCCGTTTTTACAATCATATCGCCGACGACCTGCTGAAGGGTGCGATTGCCGAACTGGCCAAGGCCGGCGTCGAGCACACCGTGATTACCCTGCCCGGCATCCTTGAGTTGCCGGCGGCGCTGAAATACATCGTCTCGGCCACCGAGCAGCAGACCACCGACGACCGTTACGATGGTTTTGTCACCCTGGGCTGCGCTATCCGCGGTGAGTCGGACCACTTCCACCACGTCTGCACCCAGTGCATGCGGGGCTTGCAGGATCTGGCCTTGACGTATGATCTGGCCGTCGGCAACGGTGTGCTGACTGTTCACAACGAGGCGCAGGCGCTCGACCGCTGCAAGACCGACCGCAAGAATCTCGGCGGTCAGGCAGCCCGGGCCTGTTTGCGCATGATCACCCTGAAGCGCGAGTTGAATCTGATCCGCACATGACCCAGAAATCCGGCCGTCCCATCTCCGCCGCCGCCCGCCGCAAAAGCTCCGCCCGTCTGGCGGCAGTACAGGCGCTGTATCAGATCGACCTGGCCGGGGCGACCCCCGATCAGGTGCTGAACGACTTCCTGCAACACGGCATCGCCGCCAACGCCCTGCGCAGCGAAACCAACGAGTATGACCAGGAGCGCGAAATCGAAACGCCCCTGGTCACCCCCGATGGCGAACTGCTGGCCGGCATCGTCCGCGGCACCCTGGCACGGCGCGACGCGGTCGACGAGATGATCGCCGGCGCCCTGTCCAAGGACTGGTCGATGGAGCGGCTGGAGGCGGTGCTGCGGGCCATCCTGCGGGCCGGCGCCTTCGAGCTGAGCACCCGCACCGACATTCCGCCCAAGGTGACCATCTCGGAATTCGTCGACGTCGCCCACGCCTTCTACACCGGCACCGAGCCCAAGCTGGTCAACGCCGTGCTCGACCGTATCGCCCGGGTGGTGCGGGCGGAGGATCTGAAGGGGCGTGAGGAGTGAGTGCCTGTCTTGTCAGCAGGGCAAAACGGCAGGCAAACAGGTGGAGCCTTTGGCCAAAGGCCATCGTGCACGCTCCCTCTCCCGCTGGCGGGAGAGGGTCGGGGGGAGGGTGGTTCTCCGTTCCGTTTCCCAATGGGCCGCTGATTTCTTTGCGGAACCGGAAGCCACCCTCACCCTCCCAGCCTACGGCTGGGCCCCTCCCTCTCCCGCCAGCGGGCGAGGGAGTTTCTATATGGCCTGAAGATCCACTGGACCCCCATGCCCGATGAATTCGGCCTGATCGCCCGCCTGTTCGTCCCGCTGGCGACCGGCTATCCCGGGGCTCTCGGCCTGACCGACGATGCCGCCCTGGTCGACGTGCCCCCCGGCCGTCGGCTGGTGGTGACGGCCGATGCCATGGTCGCCGGGGTGCATTTCCTGCCCGACGATCCGCCCGACCTGATCGCCCGCAAGCTGGTGCGGGTCAACCTGTCCGATCTGGCCGCCAAGGGCGCGGTGCCCCATGCCATGCTGCTGTGCGCCGCATTTCCCCATGGCACCACCGACGATTGGCTGGACCGCTTCGGTGCCGGCCTGGCCGCCGATGTCGCGGCATTCGCGGTGCCGCTGATCGGTGGCGATACGGTGGCGACTCCGGGACCGCTCACCCTCAGCCTGACCGCGCTGGGTCTGGCCGAGCCCGGCCGCGAACTGCTGCGCTCCGGCGCTGCGCCGGGCGAAGGGCTGTGGGTGTCGGGCACGCTGGGCGACTCGGCCCTTGGCCTGATGGTGCTTCAGGGCTCTCTGACGGTTCCCGACGAAGACGCCGCCTTTCTCGCCGACCGCTACCGCCTGCCGCAGCCGCGCACCACCCTGGGGCCGCGCCTGATCGGGCTGGCCCGCGCGGCCATGGATGTCTCGGACGGGCTGGGCGGCGATCTCGGCCATATCTGCAAAGCCTCGGGCGTCGGCATCGAGGTGGAGGTTGAACGCCTGCCGCTGTCACCGGCGGCGCGACGGGCGATCACCACAGATGCCGGGCTGCTTGCAAAATGTGTGTCTGGCGGTGATGATTACGAAATCGTCCTGACCGCTCCCAGTGGCGCGGATCAGGCCATGGGGGCTCTGTCGGCGGAGTTGGGCGTGGCGTTGACGCGAATCGGCCGCGTGGTGCCGGGGACGAGTGTCACCCTGGTGGATGGGCAAGGCCGCGCCTTGCCGGATTCGCCCCGGGGCTATCGACACTTCACGGGAGGGTGATGAAAAAGGCCATTATCCTGATCGTCCTGCTGCTCCTGGCGGGTGGCGGCGTGCTCGGCGGTATGGCCGTCATGGGCATGGGTCCGCTTGCCCAATATATCGCCACTCAACCCACTGTCCCCGCCGCCGCCCCGCCGCCACCGCCCGCGGCCCGGCTGATCGACCTGGACACCATGGGCATCCCGATCATCGAGGGCAACACCGTCACCGGCCGCGTGTTTTTCAACTTTCAGCTCGACGTGTTGCCGGAGAATGCCGAGCCGGTCAAACAGCTGATGCCGCGCCTGCAAAGCGCCTTTCTGCAAGAGCTGCTGGTCTACATGCCGCGCCACCTGCGCGAGCGAAACAAGCTCGATACCACCCTGGTGCAGCAACAGTTGCTGGGAGTCGCACGGCGCGTCGCCGGCGCCAAGATCCGCAGCGTGCAGATCAAAAACTACATCGAGCAGCATTAAAACTTGCCCTCGCCGGGCGCGCTCCGCGCTCAGGTGCCGCCGCAATGGCGGCGCATTCGCCGTCAAGGCACTTGAAACCCTGGCGAGCGGCGCGGCAGTATGGCGGCGCACAGCACGCAAGGGTTTGCCATGTCCACCGTCTCGGCCCGCGCCGCTCTGGTCTTTTCCGCACTCGGCCATAGCTTTGCTCATCTGTTCGAGCCGATCTTCTACATCGTCGCGCTGGTGCTGCCGGCTGAACTCGGCCTGCCTTATGAGGACGTGCTGATGCTGGTGGTCGCCGGCAAGCTGCTGTACGGGCTGGCGGCGCCACTGGCCGGCTGGCTCGGCGACCGCTGGAGCACCCTGGGCATGATGGCGGTGTATTTCTTCGGGCTCGGCCTGTCGGCAGTCGCCACCGGCCTCGCCGACGGCCCGCTGCAACTGGGGCTGGCCCTGGGCTGTCTGGGCCTGTTCGGTTCGATCTATCATCCGGTGGGCATCGCCTGGCTGGTGCGCAATGCCGTCAACCGTGGTCAGGCCTTGGGCATCAACGGCGTGTTCGGCGGGCTGGGGCCGGCGGTGGCGGGGGTGATTGCCGGGCTGCTGGTTGAAAGCTTCGGCTGGCGTGCCGCGTTCATCGCCCCGGGCGTCGGCGTGCTGGCGACGGCGGTGGCGTTCGTGTGGATGACCCAGCGCGGCGCACTGGTCGAGGTCAAGGCCGACCGCAAAGCCGAACCGGCCGCCTCGCGCGGCGATACCTGGCGGGCCGGGGTGGTGCTGACCATCACCATGCTGTGCGGCGGGCTGATCTATCAGGCGACCCAGGCGGCCCTGCCAAAACTGTTCGAGCAGCGGCTGGGCGACGATGTCGGCGTGCTGGGTGTTGCCGGAGGCGTCACCACCGTCTATCTGATCGCCGGCCTGACACAGATCCTGTCCGGCCATCTCGCCGACCGCTTCCCGCTGAAATGGGTCTATGTCGGCTGCTATCTGGCGCAGATCCCGCTGTTGCTGCTGGCCGCGGCTCTGTCGGGCCTGCCGCTGCTGGCGGTCGCGGTGATGATGGTCAGCTTCAACATGGGCGGCATTCCTGCCGAAAACGTCCTGCTCGCCCGCTATTCGCCGCCCAAGTGGCGCGGCACCGCGTTCGGTATGAAATTCATTCTGAGCTTCGGCGTCTCAGGCCTGGGCGTGCCGCTGGTGTCGCTGATCCTTGGCGCCACCGGATCGCTGACCTGGCTGCTGCTGCTGCTGGCCGCCGCCGCCGTCGTGGTGGTCATCGCTGGCTGGCAATTGCCCACCGAACGCCCGGCCGCCGCCCAACCGCAAGCGGCAGCGGCGGAGTAGGAGGCCAGCCTGGAAAGCGCGGTAAAATGTGTGCCCCTCTCTCCCGCCCGCGCTACGGGATGCACAGATGTTGCAGGTGCGAATTATACCAAGGCCGTTAGAGCGGTTTCCGACCAGGTCGGATACCGCTCCAGCTTTTTATCAGCCCTCGCCGGGCGCGCTCCGCGCTTGGCCGCCGCCTCAACGGCGGCTGGAGCGTTTTCCAACCTGATCGGAAAATGCTCTAATACCGATGAGCCTTTCCGGTATGGCGATGTCGCCATTCTCTTCGACCCAGCGGATCACGACGGAGGCATACGGCGCCTGGGCGGTCCGTGTCTGCGAGCGGGGCCGAGGCGACAGCCTCCCGCCGCTTCGCGGATTACCCGTCGTTTAGGCTGAAGCGGATGGGGACATCGACGCTGGCCTCGACGGCGCGGCCGCCGCGGCTGCCGGGGACGAAGCGCCAGCCGCGCACCGCCTGCAATGCCGCCTCGTCCAAGACCTCGAAGCCCGAACTGCGCTTGACCGTGACCGTTCGCGCATGGCCGTCAGCGGCGACCTCGACACTCAGGATCACCACGCCCTGCATGCCGCGCCGCCGTGCCGTCAAGGGATAGGCTGGTCGCGGGTTGCTGAGATAGGCGGCGGTGCTCGACGGTGGCACCAGAGCCGGCTCCGCCTGGGGTGTCGCCGGTCCCGGCTGGCCCTGCGGGCTCGACACCGGGGGCGCGGGTTCGCGGCGGGGTGGCTGTGGATTGGGGCGCGTGGCCGGTACCGGGCGTGGAATCGGCTTGGGGGGAGGCGGTTCGGGAGCCGGCATCTTGGGTTCCGGTTCCGGTTCCGGCTCGGGCACGGCTTCGGGTTCCGGCGGCGGCGGCTCCGGGAGCGCGGCGGTTTCGGGGGGAGCAGACTCAGCCGGCGGTTCCGGCGGTTCCGGCGCTACGGCGAGCGGTGCTTCTTCCTCCTCTTCCTTCTCCGCCATGACCAACTCCACCGCCACCACTGTCGGCGCGGTTGTCGTCGAGGGGAAGCCGATCACGACGGCGGCGGCTCCCACATGCAGCAGCACGGCCGCCAGGGCCGCCGGCCAGCGGCGGGGCGGAGCCGTCGACACGGCCGCCGCCTCCGACAGCATCACCGTCGGCTGGGCATGGACGAACGCAACCGCGGTCATGGCACGGCAAGCCAGGACCGCAGCCGGGCCTCGTCCATCAGCCCGGTAATGGCGGTGACGGTGCCGCTTGGCGCAATGAGATAGCTGCGCGGCAATTCGCCGCGCCAGTCGGGGTCAATCTCGAATCGCAGGCTTTCAACGAAGTCATCGGCGAACGCCCAGTTCTCCAGCGCCTCGACTCCATGGCGCCGCAGCAGCCGGCGCAGGGCGTCGGCTTCGTCGAGCGGATCGGTCGCCACCAGCACCACGGCGACACCGGGATGGCTGCGGACGAAGCGGCTCCATACCGGCATCTCGGCCAGGCAGGGCAGGCAGGTCTGTGACCAGAAGCCGACCACCAGCGGCCGCCCGGCATGGGCGGTGCGCAGGGCGCTCCAACTGCCGGCGACGAATGGCCGCAACTCGCTTGCCGCCGCCGGTCCGGCCAGCCCCAGCAGCAGCACCGCCAGCGCCGCGCGCCATCCCGTCACGAGCCACCGGCCCGGGCGACCGGCAGCAGCCGATAGCCCTCCTGCGCGCTCAGCCAGGACAGGAACACGGTGTCGCCACGCCGCACCAGCAGGGGATGGTCCGAGGCGCCGGCGCTGGTGGCCACGCCCATCGGCGCCGTCCAGTTCATCCCGCCGTCGGCCGAGGTCATGACCTGGATCGCGGAGACTCCGCCGGCGAATTCCTTCCAGGCCAGCACCACCGTGTCGCCCGCCGCCAGCACCGCGGGGTGGCCCGGCGCCTGCCGCGGGTTGCCGAAAGCCAGCGGCGCACTGAACGCCTCGCCCGGCTTGGCCTGGGCATAGAACAGGCCCTGGCGCCGCTTGCCCTGGGTGAACCACGCCAGATGACGAACATCCCCGCTGCCGATCGCCAGGGCCGGCCCGTGATGCGGGCAGGCGTCGACCGCCCAGTCATCATCGCTGACCCGTTGCGCCGCACCGGGGGTGGAGGCGTCGACGAACGACAGGATGGCATGGTCGCGGACATTGGCGCCGAAGATGTGGCGCCAGGTGATCACCGGCCAGCCCCGCGAGTCCAGGGCCATGGCCACGCGGCAGCACTCGCAGCTATGATCGGCGGCGATGTGGTTGGCCGAAACCGAACCGCTGCCGTCCTCATCCGACCAGCCCAGCGCCAGCGCCGCCCCCACATAACCGGCGCTGCCGCGCCGCTTGTCGATCCAGGCGGCATAGAGCCGCCCCGATGGGCTCAGGGCGATGGCGTCGAAGCGTTGCGACACCGGCTTTGCTTCGTCCGACACCGAACGCGGCGTCGAAAAGCTGGCACCGCCATCGGTCGAGCGACTGAGCAGCACCTCGCCGGCATAGCCGGCCCCCGGCTTCTTGACGGTGTAGGTGACCACCACGGTCGATCCCCGCACCGCCAGCTTCGGCCGATTTTCGCCGTTGTCGTCGATCGCCTGCGGTGTCGCGTTCACCGCTACGGCGGACAGCGTGCGGCCGAGATCGCCCGATTGCCCCACCCAGACCTGACCCCCCTGCGCCCAGGCCAGCCACAGGGTACCGTCCTCGGCAAATACCGGTGCGGCGGTACGGGCGCAGGGCAGGGTCGGTTGAGCGGTACATGGGGCGGGTGCCGCGGCAGGGGAGGGGGTGGCGGCAGTGTGGTGGCTCTCGCGAGCCCAGGCGGAGAGCCCGGGCCCCAGCAGGAGCGCCGCCACCAGCGGGAGCAGCAGCGGCTTCATGTCAGAACGCCATGCTGATGCCGGCGAAGAAAGTGCGCGGCAGGCCCGGCGCATATTCTTCCTTGCCGTAACGCAACATGCCGGTGGTCGCCCAGGTCTCATCGGTCAGGTTGTAGATACGTCCATACACGGTCATTCCCTTGGTGAATTCGTAGGAGGCCCGCACATTGAACAGATCATGGCCGTCATAATCCGTCGTATTGGCGTCATCAATGTAGTAGGAGCCCATATGCACCCACTCGGCGGACATCTTCAGGTCCGGCAGATAACTCGGCCGATATTCAACGACCATGTTTCCGGTCAGGCGCGGGGCCAGCGGGATATCATTACCATCATAGCTGATGCCGCTGGCGGTCCACTGATCATATTTGTGGATAGCATAGGACCACGCCAGATCAACACGCCATTCCGGGGCAATCTGCCAGCCGACGCCCAATTCGACGCCAGTATGCGAGGTATTGCCGGAATTGGTGACGGTCACCACCCCCGAAGTGTCGGTGGAGGTCAGAATATCGTCGGTCTTCTGCATGTAATAAGCCGACAATTCCCAGGTGAACGGCCCCTTGGACGGCCCGCGCAATCCCACCTCGTAGCTGTTGACCTTGACCGGCGCCAGATCGGTGGTGTCCTCACTTTTGCCTGAGCGGAAGAGCTGGCTTTCCGATGGGACGCGGAAAGCGTGCTTGTAATTGGCGAAAGCATTGAACGAGTCGCTGAAGGCATAGGTGGCGCCCAGGCTGGGACTGGGATGGGCGTAGCTCAGCGAGGTGTCGGCGGCCCGATTGAAGCGGTCGCCTTCGACGGTCGACATGTTGTTCTGATAGTCGAATCGCGAAATATCGTAGCGAAGCCCGGCCGTCAGGCGCAGTCGGTCAAACGGCGAGGTCTCAACGTGAACATAGGGTGATGCCTGCATATAATCCACTTCATAGTCGTAAATCATATAGGCTTTGCTGTAGGACGTGTAAATGTTACCGCTCTTGGTGGTGTTGAGATACCATTCCTTGCGATAGCCCGAGGTGTATTCCAGGTCGACGCCACTGACCACCCGGGTCCGCCACGGCTCGAAGTCGTACCGCATCTTCGCCTGGGTGCCGAACGAGGTGTGGCCGGTTTCATACAGCACCGGCTCGTAGGACAACTGCCACGACGGCAGCAACGTCATATCGGTATAGCGGGCATAGGGCGTTACCGTGAACAGGCCGTTGCTTTTTTCCACCTCGTAGGACGATGACAGGCGCATCGCCTCGACCTGGCGGAAGGCGATCGGGGTGTAATTGGTTTCCGGGTTGTTCTTGTAGTCCGACAGGGAGAGCCGTGAATTGGCGCCGGTCTGCTGGTCGATATTGGTGCCGGTCAGCACGGTCTTGAGCATGGCGCCGTTGGAAAAACCCTGGTCGACCCGGATGGTGGCGCTTTGCCGGTCATACTCGGTGGCGTCGCGCCAGCCGTCGCTGTGGGTCACATTGATATCGCCGCGCAGTCCCGTCTCGTCGAAGGTGGACGCGGCGCTGCCGAGCATGCGGTACCAGCCAGAGGTGCCGGCCTCCAGG
>Ga0209515_10006642_pt1 | contig 14289 bp, 14 predicted proteins | sample Subgroupgradi54m_FD_187454 | JGI IMG/M metagenome (GOLD analysis project Ga0209515, IMG submission 187454) | Subsurface groundwater microbial communities from S. Glens Falls, New York, USA - GMW60B uncontaminated upgradient, 5.4 m (SPAdes)... ...
TCCGATCTAATGTTGTTATAGCAGATTTAAGAGCTACCCAATCTAAGGCTCTTGCAAGTACAAAATATGATAGCGGTTCTGGACTTAAAATAAGATGCGGTTATGGAGTGCACTACATAAATCTGACCTCATATTCTATTTATGCAGGCCCTGATGCAAGTTCAAATAATTGCCCATCACTTAATAGGAATCTTGACGGCACAGACACAACTGTTACGACCAAGAATTTTGGAGATGCCAAAGTCGAATTTAAGGACACTTTTAGTGACATATTTTGGGAACCTCCTTATCCTTATACTTACATAAACAATTCCTCAATCAGCGCTACTATAAATATTACCATTGGCAAGAAAGGTGGTGTCTGTCCACAGGATTGCAAAACAATAAATGTGTCCACGTCTGGAAAAATTGAATAACAGGCTTTCCTTGAACTCATCAAGAGGGTTTACTCTGATTGAAGCTCTAGTAGCTTTGGTTATTTTAACTATGGCCTTGGGGCCAGCTTTAGTTCTATCCAGCAATATTTCCTCTACCGCATCTGTTATTCAAAATAATCTAATCGCGGCCAATCTATCCCAAGAAGGCGTTGAGGTCATACGAGCACTAAGAGACGCCAATTGGTATAACGGATTATCTTTTAATAACGGATTGGCTAATGGAATCTACCGAATCGAATGGAACTCAAACACCCTTATTCCCTTAGGAGCTAATCCTTTTCTTAAAATAAATGCTGGCTTATACAATTATTCCTCCGGAATCGATACCTCATTCAAGAGAACCATAACCATAACCCAGATAAATTCTGAAGAGTTAAGAATAATAAGCGACGTAACTTGGACAGAGAGAGGAAACAGAGCTCGAGACGTGAAAGCCGAGTCGCATTTATTTAATTGGAAGTAAAGTCATGAAAAATCATACAAAAGAAAATGGGTTTACTATAGTAGAAGTACTCGTAACTTCTTTGATTTTTTCTATTATGGCCTTAAGTGTTAGTGCTATTTTCGTACAGATTATTAACCTGGAAAGACGTGGTTTTGCTGTCCAAAAGATTCAAGATAACGCTCTTCTGGCATTGGAGGAGATGTCTAGAGACATGAGAGTAAGCAGAATCTCTGACCAGGAATCTCCAAACTGCACAGCAACTACTATTACCTTGATTCATCCCATCAAAGGAACTGTAGTTTATCGAGTAAGCAGCGGAATTATTCAAAGAAGCGTAAATGGCGAAAGTTATGTTGATGTTAGTAGTTCCAATGTAAATTTCACTAGAATGAATTTTTGTATCTTGGGATCTTTGACTAATGACAATCAGAGTCCGCGAGTGGCAATAATTACTTCAATTCAAAACCGAACCGGAAAAGAAATATCGCAAATAAATCTCCAAACTACCGTTACTTCCCGAAATGTTTTAGATGAATTTTCATACCCATAACATGGATAATCAAAAAGGTTCAATCATAATTTTTGCTGTTTTAATGCTCGGGGTTATCTTAACCATTACTTTAGCTTTGGCTAATATATTTTTACCTCGTTTGAGAACATCTACCGAAGCCATCAATTCCGTAGCTTCAATCTATGCTGCCGACAGCGCCTTAGAATGGTGTTTACATGAACAAAGAGCAAAATCACCATCGGTAAACACCCCAACCATGTCAATTGTGGCAACTTATGTAATTTATTTTGGTTCTGGATTAGCTTCATGCACCCCAATAGAAACTCCATTAAACCATAGGGCAGTGGGAACATATAGGGGAGTCACTAGGTCTCTTGATTTGATTGAGGAATAGGTCTTTAATTCTACTTTCATTTTGATATAATAAGGTCATCTTTTATGTACTCAAAAAAGATGACCAGACAAGAATCTAGGGAACGAATTGAAAAGTTAAAAGTAACGATCAACAAGAATCGCTATCTTTATCATGTCTTAGACCGCCAAGAAATATCTGACGAGGCGCTAGATTCGTTGAAAAAAGAACTATTCGATTTGGAGCAACAATTTCCCGATTTAATTACTCCCGATTCACCGACGCAACGCGTCGCCGGCAAACCACTTGAAGGGTTTGAAAAAGTATCTCATCCTGGCCGAATGATTTCATTAAATGACGCTTTCAGCGCCCAGGATTTCCATGATTGGATTGAACGACTTAATAATTTTCTTGGCAAGCCATATCATGGCGACTATTATTGTGATCTCAAAATGGATGGTCTGGCCATTGAATTGCGTTATGAAAATGGGATTTTAGTCCAGGCCTCAACGCGAGGTGATGGACTTACTGGAGAAGATGTAACCCAAAACATTCGCACCGTCGAAGCCGTCCCACTTCGCCTCCGAAACAAAGGGCAGTCATTACCCAAAATTTTGCTCGTCCGCGGTGAAGTTTTCCTGACTAAAAAAGAATTCAAGCGCATTAACCATGATCTAGAAAAAGCCGGGGAGAAGGTTTATGCCAATCCGCGCAATCTCGCCGCCGGCACGATCCGCCAGCTTGATCCAAAGATACCTTCCGGTCGTAAATTATCTTTTTATGCCTACAGTATAGTTGGTACTGATGGTTCCTATGGCGATGCCATTAACAGCCACGATGCCGAATACAAAGCCCTGAACGAATGGGGAATCTCAACTAATCCGCATGGTCATGTTGCCAAAACTCCTGAAGAGGTAATTAAATTTCACCAAGAATGGGAACACAAAAAAGACACCCTTGACTATGAGTTTGACGGCGTCGTTGTTTCTATAAATGATAACGAGGCATATCGTCGAGCTGGCGTAGTGGGGAAGTCCCCACGCGGAGCCATCGCGTTTAAATTCTCCCCCCGAACCGCCGAAACCATTGTTGAAGATATTCAAGTTCAAGTTGGCCGCACCGGCGTCCTCACTCCAGTGGCACATTTAAAGCCAGTTCATATCGGCGGCACCACTGTCAGCCGGGCCACGCTCCATAACATGGATGAGATTAAACGCCTGGGTGTTAAAATTGGCGATACTGTCATCGTCGGACGAGCGGGAGATGTCATCCCGGATATTTTACAAGTACTCATTAAGCTCCGCACCGGCAAGGAAAAAGAATTTCATCTGCCCAAGCACTGCCCCGTCTGTAGCACCACTATTAAAAAACAAGAAGGCCAAGTTGCGTCATATTGTCCCAACACTGACTGTCCGGCTCGTCAGCGTGAAACTATTTATCATTTCATTTCTCGAAACGCGCTTAACATTGATGGTGTGGGTCCTAAAATTATCGACGCCCTCATGGACGCTGGCCTGGTCCAAGATTATACAGATTTATTCACTCTCAAAGTCCAGGACATTCAAAATCTTGATCGCTTTGCCGAAGTTTCAAGTACCAATGTCATTAAAGCTATTGCCCAACGCAAAAAAGTACCATTATCCCGTTTCATCTATGCTCTAGGCATCATGCATGTAGGGGAAGAGACTGGCCGAGTATTGGCCAAATATTTCCACACCCTGGAAAAACTATCCGAAGCCAGCGAGGAAGAATTAACATCGGTTGAAGATGTCGGACCAGTGGTTGCCGCCAGTATCGCCGAATGGTTCAAACGACCATATCACAAGAAACTGTTGAAAAAATTTGAAAAGGCTGGGGTAGCAATTATTTCCGAAAAGGCTGTCACCAAAGGTAAATTCTCTGGCAAAACATTTGTTCTAACCGGCACGATGGACTCCATGAGCCGAGAAGAAGCTGAAGAAAAAATCCGCAAACTTGGCGGAAAAGCAACTTCTTCTGTCAGCAAAGAAACTGATTATGTGGTAGCCGGCTCCGAGCCTGGTTCAAAGTACGATCAAGCGCAAAAATTGGGCGTAAAGATTTTAGATGAGAAAGAGTTTCTAAAGATTATTGGGTAGCTCGCTCCACCCAAAGCCCCGACTCGACCGATAGTCGCCTCGCTCCAGCAGCTCGGCGCTATCTCAAACGCATGGTCGAAGATATTCTGAATGTATGGATACTGGCTTCGGTAGCAGGAAACCATGGTCGCCCGCGTATTCACCTGTCGCTAATAATACTCTATCACAGTGTATTGTAATAAAAAAACAATCCCATCGGGAGACACTGTGTCTCCCGATGGGAAAAGGACAAAGATTCCAAGGGCTAGAACTAATCCCCCAAGAATCTAGGACTTACTTGCGAGCACCGCAGACGGGTCGCCGACGCTCCAGTCATCGTCGAGCCAGCCGTAGCCCCAGCGCCACGCACCGTCGCCGAAGCAGAAGCACAGGACGTAACGGCGGCCGCGCGGACCGCGTAGCACGGTGCCATCACAGTAGATGAACGTCGTGTTGTTTCCCGTCTTCTCCTTGAAACGGGCAGGGAGAAGCTCGCGGTTATCCCACAAAGCCTTAAAGGCCCCGACGTCCAGGCGAATGTTGCCCGACGCTTTGAGACGCTTCAGCTTCTCTTCGCCGTTGACGACTGTCTCGCCCGGCTTGAGCGTTGACTTCAGCACGATTGCGCTCAAGTCAATCTCGGTCAGCGCCAGCGAACGCGGGTCCTGCTCTTCGGCTCCGGAAAGACCGTCACCGCCCACCGGACCGCGCCAAATCGTCCAGCCCGCGCCGACGAACTCGGCAGGGTTGAACGGCGTGAAACGGTTGATCGGGATAATCCGCGGTTCTCCGACGATGACTCGGGCGCCGTTCCGGAGAAAGGTGGTGAACTGCCGCCCGGCCTCCACCATATCGCGCATGACCCGGTCTTGGAGCCCTGCTCCCTCGAAGTCGATACTGTCCCAGTCGGTGTTGGTGGCAAGTGCCGCCATAATCGCGTGGGATTGGTCACGAGAGATTTGTCCCATTTGTCGTATCTCCTTTGGGGTGTCCGCTCGTTTTTGGTCCTGCGTCATGCAAGATTTAAATGAGCGATCCGCAGTCTTCTTACCGCAGAATATAAAGGCCGTGTTTATAGCCACTATATTCTACGGTAAGTCTCGCAAACATAAGTTAACAAAGTACCATGTACCATCTGATTACCCTTTAATTACACGCCTTTTCTGTGTAAAAGTCAATAGTGCCGAAAAGCCAGATTTATGATAATTTTTATAAATGCTAAGTGATAAAGAAGTAAAGCATATCGCCAGTTTGGCGAGGATAAAAATAGATGAGAAAGAAGAAAAAAGTCTTAAAAAAGACCTGTCTTCAATTTTGGAATACATTAACAAACTGAATGAAGTTGATACAATCGGAGTTGAGCCACTATATCAAACAACTGGACTTGTTAATTCTTTTCGCGATGATGAGCCGAGAGGGGAATTTAAGATGGATGAATCTTTAAACGAAAAACTTATAGGCCAAGCACCTCACAAAGAAAATAGGTTTATAAAAGTTAAATCTGTTCTCTCGCACAAGTAAATATATGGACTTAGGATTCACAATCAAAGATATCCGAGACGGCCTTGCCAAAGGCCATTTTACAGCTGAAGAAATATTCAAAAAGTATTCGGACAATATTAAAAAAGAGAACGGTAAGTTAAATGCTTACTTAAGAATTTTCGAGAACACTAACAATAAAAATAAAAATTCAGATTTATTTGGTGTCCCATGCGCCATAAAGGACAATATGCTGATTGATGGCACTATTGCAACAGCCGGCTCAAAAATACTAGAGAACTATGTATCCGCATATGACGCAACTGTTGTAAAGAAACTCCGTGAGGCGGGTGTGTCATTCCTTGGAAAAACAAACATGGACGATTCCGCCATGGGAACTTCCACTGAAAGTTCGGCTTTTGGGCCTACTAAAAATCCCCACGATTTAACTCGCGTCCCCGGCGGTTCTTCCGGTGGTTCTGCCGCCGCCGTTGCCGCCGACCTTTGCGTATTCGCACTTGGCTCCGATACTGGAGGTTCAGTGAGACAGCCAGCCAGCATGTGTGGAGTGGTAGGTTTGAAACCGACTTATGGCAGAGTTTCAAGGCATGGTTTAATCGCTATGGCCTCTTCTTTAGATCAGATAGGCCCCTTAACCAAAAATGTTTATGACGCCGCTTTGGTTTTAAATGTTATTTCTGGCCATGATGTTTTTGATTCAACAACTGTATCAAAAGAAGTTCCAGATTATACAGAAAATTTAAGTAAAGACATAAAAGGATTGCGAGTTGGTGTTCCAAAAGAATTTTTCGGAGAAGGCCTGGATTCAGAAATCCAAGAGCGTATAAGGGCAACCATCTCCAAACTTGAGAACTTGGGCACTAAAATAGTAGAGATAACTTTGCCTAACTTTGAATATGCCCTGGCTACTTATTATATAATAGTGCCATGTGAGGTCTCGGCTAATCTCGCAAGGCTCGATGGAATTAGATACGGCCATTCCTCCAAAGCAGCAAAGACACTTTTGGAAACTTATATGGAGTCTCGCTCGGAAGGATTTGGTGCCGAACCTAAGAGAAGAATAATGCTTGGGACATACGCTTTATCATCGGGCTATTACGATGCTTATTATCTTAAAGCCCAAAAAGTTAGGACTTTAATAAAAAAAGACTTTGACGAAGCTTTCAAGAAGGTTGATGTGATCGTAGGGCCAACGGCACCCCATACTGCATTCAAATTAGGCGAGAAAATATCCGATCCATTAGCTTTATATCTGGAAGATATCTATACCGTTCCGGTTAACCTTGTCGGTCTTCCGGGTATATCAATTCCGTGTGGAAAAGGGTCAACTAGCAAGATGCCAGTCGGCTTTCAGATAATCGGCCGGCCATTTGACGAAGAGACCCTCTTGAGGGTATCCTACCAACTTGAACAGGCAATGTCAGATAATTAACCACAATAATGCCTATTTACGATGACAATTTAGTACAAAGTACCGCCAGAAGTTTATACCAAGTTTCTGATTTTAAGATTGGTAATTTTACAGTTGCCCAATTTTTAGATTATTTGCCAGGATTTGGAACCGATGAGAATTGGAATATAGCAAAATTGATTCTCCTAGCAGTCAGCCTCTCGATCGGAATCTTAATTGCAATGGTGGTTGTTAAAACAAAAAGGCTAATTGGCACAAAGACAAACTTGATTAAAGAACTCCTTCCGCCACAACCTGCCACATCAGGACTGAATGCCCGATGGGACGAAATTGAAAAGCACATTAATTCCACTCGTGAAGCCGAATGGAAATTCGCCGTCATAGAAGCAGACAAATTGGTTGATGAGTTGCTAAAAGGAGCAGGATTCCAAGGAGATACGATGGGGGACAGGTTGATGAATATACAACCAGGCCAATTAACAACTCTCGAAAATCTTTGGGAGGCTCATAAAATCAGAAATCGTTTAGTTCACGATACTAACTATTTCCTCCGCTACACTGAAGCCAAGAGAGCAGTAGGCCTCTACGAAAAAACTCTTGAGGAATTGCAAGCACTATAAAACTCCCTTTCTAGGGAGTTTTATAATTAAGATGTGGACCTACGGGGAGTCGAGCCCCGACTTCAACCATGCCATGGTCGCGTGATACCGTTTCACTATAGGCCCCTATTTTTAATTGAAAAAATACCATAAAAATGCTATGATATCAAGATAATTGCCCTCGTCGTTCAATGGATAGGACGAGAGTTTCCTAAACTTTAAATCTAGGTCCGATTCCTAGCGAGGGCATAAAAAATATGGAAAAACAAAAACACAAACTTCCTTACAATGAAAATGATGAGAGTTTCGGTCAGTGGTTCCGCAAAGCAGCAAAAGATAAGTGGGAGGCATATTTGAGTGGGAAAAATGAAAGTATTTCAATTGAAGAAAGAGATGCTATGCGAAAATTTCTTATAGAACAGGGTACGAAAGAAGAAATTCAAACTAAGTTGGATTCATTTCTTGGTTCAAGTATACTGTCTTATGAAGCATTGTTAGAAGATGTAAAATCTAAACGTCCTGATTTAAAATTTGATTAAACATATAGACATGGGACTTCCAAAAGAAATCAAAGAGATTATAAAAAAACTAAGTAGTTCTGGTTTTGAAGGATATGCAGTCGGAGGATGCGTGCGGGATTTGTTATTGGGCAAAGAGCCAAAAGATTGGGATATTACCACCAATGCCAGCCCGGAAGAAATACAGAAGATATTCCCAAATAATTTTTATGCAAATAAATTCGGTACAGTTACCGTCAAAACTGAAAGTGAAAAGGATGCATTAAAAGAGATCCAGGTTACGCCTTACAGAGTTGAAGGCAAATACACAGATAAACGTCATCCCGAAGAAGTAGAATTTGTTACCAAGTTGGAAGACGATCTATCTAGGAGAGATTTCACAATAAATGCTCTGGCAATGGATATAGACGGCAAGATCATAGATTTATTCAACGGCCAAAAGGATTTAAAATCCAAAACCATAAGAACTGTAGGGGAACCGAAGGAAAGATTCGGCGAAGATGCTTTGAGATTATTAAGGGCTGTAAGGTTTGCGACAATTCTTGGTTTCAATATAGAAAAAAAGACCATTGAAGCTGTTGTTGAAAACGCTGACTGGCTTATAGCTATTTCCAAAGAAAGGATAAGGGACGAATTTATCAAAATTATTAATTCCGACAATGCCTACAATGGCGTCATGCTCCTTTATGAAACAGGGTTGTTAAAACATGTTGTTCCGGAATTATTGGAGGGAGTAGGAGTAGAGCAGAACCTTCACCATATCTATACTGTTTGGGAACATATTACCCGAGCATTAAAGTATGCCTCGGAGAAACAATATTCACTTGAGGTTCGTTTGGCTTCATTGTTCCACGACATTGGTAAGCCCAGATCAAAAAGAGGAGAGGGAAGAAATTCTACTTTCTATGGCCATGAAGTTATTGGAGCGAAAATGGTAGCAGAAATTATGACTCGACTTAAATTCCCCAAAGACCAAGCCGAAAAAATCGTAAAATTAGTGCGTTATCACATGTTCTATTATAATCCCGAAGAAGTAACCGAATCGTCTGTAAGAAAATTACTGGTAAAAATTGGGTTAGAAAACGTAGAAGATCTTATAAAGGTACGCGAGGCGGATAGGATCGGTTCAGGAAGACCGAAAGCGGTGCCATATAAACTAAGGCATCTTAAATATATTATTGACAAAGTTTCCCATGACCCAATTTCCGTAAAAATGCTCAAAGTTGGCGGAGAAGATGTGATGAAAGAGCTTGATGCCAAGCCAGGACCCAAGATTGGCTTAATTTTAAATTACTTATTGGCAGAGGTGATAGACAGTCCGGACAAAAATACCAAAGAATATTTGGAACAAAGAATTCATGAATTAGATAAAGAATCACCAGAAGAGTTGAGAAAATCATTAGAAAAAATAGAGAAAGCTATCGAAGAAGAAGAGAAAGAGCGGATGAAAAAGTATTATGTTTAGCGCTGGTAAAACCTCGAAAAATAAGCTAAAATGGGTCAGTTAGATATACGGGCTGTGGTGTAACAGTAGCACGCTGGCTTCGGGTGTCAGTAGCTCCGATGCAAATTCGGACAGCCCGAATGAGTTAGGAATGGCTATTTAAATAGCTGGGTTCAAATCCTGGTAGTTTGACATGTTTTTTGATATAATTTAATCATGATAGGATTTGTCAAAGTTAAATGTAATTTTTGCCATAAACAATTTAACAAAGAAAAAAGGCACTTTAATTGGAACAAAAAACTTGGTCATAATTCATTTTGCTCCAAAAAGTGCGAAACTGGGTATAGATTAAATGGCAAATGGTTAACATGCGAAAACAACAACTGCGAGAAAATATTTTATAGAAATTTGGCTGGTATCTCTCCTTCCAACTACTGCTCTGGGTCTTGTGCGGCTATTGTGAATAACCAAAAATAACCCAAGTGGCCAAAAAGATATTGTGCCATTTGTAAAAAAGAATTTAAAAATAGGGATTCTGCATATTGTTCTATAAAATGTGGCTATGCTGCCACAAGTAAATACCGAACCGATAAATCTAAATACACTAAAGAAAATTTAATTTCTATTATCCAAAACTTCTATCGAAACAACGAGAGAGTTCCCGCAAAAAGAGAGATTCTAGTGATAGTCGGCACCGCAATTCATAAATTCGGCTCTTGGAACAATGCTGTTACCGCTGCGGGACTTGAACCTCACCGCTCGGATGATAATCGCATGTACCACCGCACAAAAACTAAAGCTCAAGATGGACATGTTTGTGATTCTGTATCCGGAGCAATAATAGATAACTGGCTCACCAAGAATAATATTTCTCATGTTCGTGATACTAAATACCCGACCACCAACCATAGAGCCGACTGGTCGGTAAAAAATGGAAAAGTTTTTATTGAATACTTCGGTCTCGCAAAAGATAGTCCACGATACGACAGAGCTGTAAAAGAAAAAATTAAACTCTGTCGCAAAAACAAGATAAAACTTATTGGGATTTATCCTAAAGACTTGTATCCAAATAATCAATTAGGTAAAGTTTTAAATGGATTAATTTAAAATGGGCCCGTCGTATAGTGGCAATATACGGCATTCGCATTGCCGGGACGCGGTTTCGATTACCGCCGGGTCCACAAGCGTTAAGAAAATATCAACTGCTTGATATTTTCTTAACGCTTGTGGAAATAAACCGTGGAAGAAATTTTCAAAAATTTAAACGAAAAACAGGTTGAGGCCGTCAAAGTAGTTGACGGCCCTGTTTTGGTTATTTCCGGCCCCGGTTCAGGCAAAACCCGCTGTCTGACTCACCGAGTGGCTTATTTAATTTCTCAAAAAGTAAAGCCCAACAGTATCTTGGCTATAACTTTTACAAACAAAGCGGCAAATGAGATGAGAGAAAGAATCAACTCGTTGCTTGGACAAAAAAACAGTCCTTCAGCAAGTTTGGGCTCTCCGACTTTACCTGTAATCGGTACGTTTCATTCAGTTTGTTTAAAAATATTAAGAATAGAAATTCCCATTTTAGGCTATAAATCAAACTTTTCAATTTTTGACACAAATGACCAATTAAGCTTGATCAAAAGAGTGATGAAAGATCTGGAAATTGACTCCAAAAAATACAACCCACACTTAGTGTTGAATAAAATTTCTAAACTCAAAACCGATTTGATATTTCCAGAAAATTATAACCCAACGGAGTTTTTCACGAAAATTATTTCGCGAATCTATAGCGGCTACCAAACAGAACTCAAGAAAATGAATGGATTGGACTTTGACGATTTGATTGTTTTAACGGTCAAGATATTTAAGCAAAATCAGGACATACTGGAGAAATATCAAAACTTCTGGAAGTATATCTTGGTAGACGAGTATCAAGACACCAGCCATGACCAATATACTCTTGTGAAAATTCTTTCGGCAAAAAATAGAAACATCTTCGCCATCGGAGACGACGCACAATCAATCTATGCTTTCCGCGATGCCGACATCCGTAATATTCTGAACTTCCAGAAAGATTACTCTGATGCTAAGGTTATCTTCCTTGAACAAAATTACCGCTCCACCAAAAATATCCTGGCCGCAGCTCAAAATATAATCTCCAACAACCAAACCCAGGTTCCGAAAGAATTATGGACTGAAAATACAAAAGGAGAGAAAATCTATATTAAAGAAACTCTGAATGAAAGGGCCGAGGCTGAATTTATCGTGGACAAGATAGATGAACTGCTAGAAAAAGATTGCTACAAGATACAAGATTTCACAATTTTATATAGAACCCATGCCCAATCAAGAGCTATTGAAGAGGCACTAATCACCAGGGGATTCCCATATCAAATTGTGGGCGGAATCAGGTTCTATGAGAGAAAGGAAATAAAAGACATTCTGTCTTATCTGCGGTTTATGATTAATCCGACTGACTTGATTAGTCTTGAAAGAATATATAACGTTCCCACAAGAGGAATAGGAGAAACAACTTTTAACAAAATTGCGGCAATTAATGAAAAAGATTTGATTCAATCAATTGGAGTGCTGGCTAAAGAGAGGGGCGACACCAAGCAGGCTAAATCTTTAACCGAATTCAAAAAACTTTTAACCGACTTATCAGACAGAAAAAATGACAAAAACTTAACCTCTGTTATAAAATATGTGATAAAAAGAATAAACTACGAAGATTATCTGAAAAGTTTGGTCGCAAAAAAAGAACTCTATGACAATACCGAGGATAAAATGGAAAACTTGAAAGAGCTCTTAACCGTAGCCAGAAAATACGACATGTTGCGCGGAGAAGAGGGAATAGAAAAATTCCTCGAAGAGATCGCCCTGCTCCAAGAAACAGATAAGATAAAGACTTCGGCCAACAGAATCACCCTAATGACAATTCATTCGTCAAAGGGTCTGGAGTTCCCAGTCGTTTTTATAGCCGGGATGGAAGAAGGACTTTTCCCCCACAGCCGGGCCACATTAGCGCCATTGGAACTGGAAGAGGAGCGCCGACTTTGTTATGTAGCCATAACCCGGGCTAAAGACCGGTTAATCATGACACATGCTAAATATCGTAACATTTTCGGTTCGACTCAAACTAATCTACCATCACGTTTTATATACGAAATACCTCAAGACGTTTTGAAAATACAACCCTTGTTTGAAAGTAACTATTTTGACGATGAAACCATTGAATATTAAACATGGAAATTAAACCTAAAAAATCCCTGGGCCAGAACTTTTTGATAAACGCCGGTATCCTTGAAAAAATAGTGTCGGCGGCAGAATTAAGTTCGGACGATACTGTATTAGAGATTGGGCCGGGAACAGGAAATCTAACTAAGCTACTTTCCGAAAAAGCCGGCCGAGTCATAGCCATAGAAAAAGACCGACGACTCATCGACGAGCTTCGAGAAAAATTTAAAAATATGAATTTCGAAATAATAGAAGGTGACATCCTCAAAATAGACATCGGAACATTGATTAGTAATCCCCTAAGCAAGGCTTCTGGGAATTGGGGGGGCTATAAGGTGGTCGGTAACATTCCTTATTATATAACCTCGAATTTACTAAGAACCATTTTTGAAAAATGGCCCAAGCCAAAGTTAATAGTCTTGACCGTTCAAAAAGAGGTCGCTCAAAGAATTGTCGCTAAACCTCCAGATATGAATTTACTGGCATTATCGATGCAATTTTATTCCATTCCAACAATCATCGGCCATATATCTAAAGGGAGTTTTAGGCCGATACCAAAAGTTGATTCGGCAATAATAAAGCTCATCCCCAAAAAAGACCCTCTGGCAGACCAAGCTCTGTTTTTCAAACTAATTAAGGCCGGCTTCGCCGGTAAGAGAAAGCAGTTGGCCAATAACCTCAGCAAAAACTTGGGTATTCCAAAAGATAAGGTCATCGGAATTCTCCAAGAATTGGGTCTGGATGAGAAAGTAAGAGCGGAGAATCTATCCCTTGAGAAGTGGTCAAAATTAAGAAGTTTTATAGATTTTTGACCTTAATTTGCTTGTTTTCCTATAGTGTGTTATTATAAAACCCAAGACCAGATTCCCTGGTCTTTACCAATTTCAGGTTTCAGGCCGTTCTATTCGGCCAAGGAGAACACCAGTGAAGAACCTCACCACAATCGTCGTTCTGTTTGTCGCAGTGTTGTTTGGCACAGCAACTACTGCCTCGGCTAAGGAGGTGACGCTCGTCGTCACCGCGTCGGCCAATGATGTCTATACGGCATCATTGAAGGCGGTTCGCGAGATGGAATTCGAGGTGAAGACCTCGGATCGCGACGCCGGCCTCATCGAATCACAGCACAAAGCGGGTCTGACAGGAGAACCGAACCACTATCTGGACGTCGAGGTAAAGAAGACCAAAGCGGGCTCAGAAGTGATCGTCAATGCCCGCAAACGTCGCCTCGCTTTTACCGGCGGCTCTCCAGAAGAAAGACTCCAGCAATTCCGAACCGCGCTGGTGAAGATCCTCGGAGAAGGCACCTCGGTTGTCGTCAAGGACGACAAGTAAATCGTCATCAACCCCTTCAGGGGAGGCGACCATTAAGGTCGCCTTTTGTTTACTCTAAAATTTCCATCTAATCCTAATTAAGGTAGTATAAGTAAGTGGATAAAATTAGACAGCTACTTGAGAAATTACCAAAAAAAAGGCCTTACGGATTTTGGCCAGGTTTTTTAATTGGAGTTGTCTATTTTTCATATATTTTTTGGTGGTTATGGTCTCTTTATCCCTTGAATTCCTTGGGTGTGGAAAATAAATTCTATGCCCTCATAGCTTTATTGTTTGTGTTCTCTGTCAGTGTTACCAGCATGGCATTCTTTTGGGGAATATGTTCTTTTTTTGGTCTCCGGATAATAAAAAATAAAAAAAGCCAATTAACTGCTCCCGCAATTGGCGGACTTTTTGTAATTTTGGAATACTTGCGGTCA
>Ga0209515_10006644_pt1 | contig 14288 bp, 14 predicted proteins | sample Subgroupgradi54m_FD_187454 | JGI IMG/M metagenome (GOLD analysis project Ga0209515, IMG submission 187454) | Subsurface groundwater microbial communities from S. Glens Falls, New York, USA - GMW60B uncontaminated upgradient, 5.4 m (SPAdes)... ...
CAGCTATTTATGTGGTGCACGACTTCAAATAATGCGGGGGAAAGAATTGGTTCAAAGTTTCCATTGTGCCATTCAGCATTGTGTTTCACAAAACCAAGATATGCCCTGTTGATCAATAGTCGCTTGATGGAAACTTTGGCAAGTGGCGTACCATGTTTGGAAGCGACACCGAGATCCGCCAAAAATGCACCAAGAGAGACAAGCGTACGCCCGCCTTTTGCGTATTCCTCAAATGCTAATTTTACAATCCGCGCCTCTGTGGGATGCGGTTCAATGTTGTGTTTCAGTGGATTATTCTGATATCCGAACGGCGCGAGGTTGAGCCACTCGCCGCGGCGTAGTTTTTGGCGGATTCCTCGTCGTATATTCTCACCGAGGTTGTCCGAGTAATACTTGGATTGTCCAAACGCCACTTGCAACATGAATAGTCCCTGCGGGGTTGGCTCAAACCAAAATGTCGGAAAGCGTAAAGAAATAATTTTACCCGTGTCTACTGCATAGATAATTTTTCCGCCATCAATACTATTTCTCGCAAGGCGATCCGGATTCCATGCGAGAATTCCTGTCGGCTCGGAAGAATGATCTATGCGATCCATCATCTTTCCAAACACGCTCCTTCCCGGTGTCTTTGCGCTTTTCGACTCTGTAAATTCCTCAAGAATTTCCAGATTTTCTCTACGCGCGTATTCTCGCAACTCAAACAGCTGTGCCTCGATGCTCATTATTTGACGATCATCGTCTTCACTAGACTTCCTTGCGTAGAGAAAATATTTTGGTTTGAGCATATCGATGGATTATTTAGACACGGAACAGAACAAATCCGCCCACTTTTCTTTTGCCCTTCCATTCCAATTCGCCGCACAGCGGCGAGCCTGCCTGACGGCAAGACAGGGATTTTTGCAGAGCCGCGTGAGCGCGGCGGATGCCGATTTCACACTTTCAGAACAAGAAGTTTCAATCCTCGGAGAGGGAGGGATTCGAACCCTCGATGCCCGTGAAGGCATGCCGCATTTCGAGTGCGGTACTTTCAACCACTCAGCCACCTCTCCAAAAAATCCTCTCATTATATATGTACATTCTTACTCAATCTCTGTGTATTAGTATACACGGCAATCGCAAGACCCATAAGTACCCAGAAAAAAACTGATAAATCATTCTTAAAATATGGCACGTCTACAAGACCGTGGATAATAATAGTACTCATTGCGAATAAACATCCAAATGTCAACGCTCGCATAAAATCTTTTTCATCTCCTTTTGGTATTTTCCGTAAGATAAAAAGTATTCGTGCAAGTACACAGAAATACCATCCTACTAACAATTCAAATGCCACCAACCCAGCTATTCCCATCTCGCTCAAAAAATTTAATACAATGTTGTGAGGATATTGATATATCTCTAAAAATGTATCTTTATGATACGATTTCATTTTTTCCTGATATCCTGAAAACCCCGCTCCTAATATCCAGTTATTATGTATCATAGGAATAGTTTCTCTCCAAATACTTTTTCGTACTAGGCCAGACCAGTCTTTCAAAAATATTTTTTCATCCAAGGTCTTTGCGAGCGGAGGTGAGATGGTGATAAAAAATACTATGAATATGCAAAACGCTATTGTCACGCGTCGAGATCGTAGACTCCAAAACAGTCCAAAAAATATTCCACTCACCCCCAATGCGATAAGTGCCGACTCTGTTTTTGCAAAAATAACCCCCGCAAAAAGTATTCCCATTATTATACTTAACAGTGATAGTATACTCTGTTCTCTTATACCGCGCACATGAGTGTTTATTCGCCACACAAGCAATGAAACACTCAACATGACAATCGGTGCAAGATAGAGTCCCACGGCGTTTGGATATGGATAGATACTTGTGATTCTTCTCTCAAGAATCCACTCTTGAGGAATGCCAAATCCTGTCATTCTTTGAAAAATCCCATAGAGTGCTATACTACAGCCTGATACGATACTCGCTATAAGGACGCGCATAATCTGTTTTTTGGTATGTATCGTATCACTGAACACAAGAAAGAAAAACATCGGCTCCAAAATGTATGCGCGCCATAACCCAAGTGCCGAATACGTGTGTGGGGCGATTATGACAGCTACGCATGATACAAGGAAGAATAAAAGAACAATGGCGGTAAAACTTCTGTATTCATAAAGTATCTTTCTTTTTTCCCATAGTTTATTACGCTCTTGAAAGAGCCATACACTAAATAGAACCAGTATCATTCCCTCAAGGAGCGTACTTGGCAAACCAAACACAGAAAATCGTACAACATAGAGCGGTAGCGTAGCTACCACTACAAAAATTCCATACTCAATCTTGCGCCATGCAAGTGCAAAGAAAGCTACAAAAAATAGTAGTATCAAAAATGTATTCATATGAGATATTTTTTTATTCTTGGACGCACGCCGGAACTTTCAATCCTTGAAATCTGCGCGCTCATACACTCTGAAGATCTCACCCTTTCGGACGCTATTTTTACTCCTTTTTATTTTATTTGTAGTATTTCTCACGAGATCCCTATCGCAAAATATATGGCGCGTCTTGGTGGGACTATAAAGATAGGGATTCTTCTCCAAGAAGACACAATCGCTCTACAAAAGGCCGGTATACTTCCTCTTCTTACAGATATTCTTCAAACCATACACTCTCAAAAAACAGAGCGAATCATATTTGGATTCAGCGCTTATACTATACAGCAAACAGTAAAAAAGGAAAAGGTCCTCTCCTCTCTTCTCTTCCGTCTTGGACTCTCGCTCAAAAAACTTCTTAAAGAACAAGAAATCTCTTGTAGACTCGTCCCCTGCTCTAATACTCAATCCTTTTTATCTTCTGTAAGCGTAGAAAAAAATCATCTTCTTCCTCCTGATGGAGTTGAGCTTGTTTTTCTTCAACACGGAGAATTATTTTTTATCGGCCGTACTCTTACGGTTCAACCTTTTGAGGAATACTCGGATCGTGACTGGAATCGCCCGTATAAAGATATGCGGATAGGTCTTCTCCCTCCAAAGCTTGCACAAATAATGCTCAATCTTTCAGGATGTTCACCGGAAAAAAATCCTACCATACTCGATCCTTTTTGCGGATTTGGGACTATTCTGCAAGAGGCATTCCTTATGGGTTTTTCCTCTGTACATGGCAGTGATATCAATGAGCAGACCGTTTTGGGTGCACAAGAAAATCTCGCATGGATCGCGGAAAAAAAAGATATATCACTCTCCCGCGAATATCTTCGCACGGCAGATGCGACGCATCTCTCAAAATTATTTCCCAAACTCTCCATAGATGCCATCGTCACGGAACCGTATCTTGGCCCTGTTATACATAGTGGCTCATCTGTTTCTGAAAGAACTATTTATGAACTCTCTTCACTCTACACCGTTTTTTTAAAAGAAGCCTCCGTGATTCTGAAAAAGACCGGAGTTTTGGTACTCGCACTGCCCGTATGGCTACAAGGTGATAAAAAAATATTTCTTCCTCTTGATCAGATACTCTCCTCTCTCCCTCTTAAAAATATTACTCTCTCCAATGATTGTGTTCAGTATGTCCCTAACAAAACACACAGAGACACTATCCTCTATGCGCGTGTAGGCCAGTCTGTTGGTAGGGAAATTATTGTATTAAAAAAGGCGCAGTAAGCGCTTTTTTTCTTCTTTTATTTTTCTATGCAAATCTAAAAACCGCCACATCACCATCTTTCATATCATATTCTTTACCCTCAAGTCTCATACGTCCTTTTTCTTTTACCTGTGCCTCTCCACCCAAATCTACAAGATCTTTCCAAAAAATAATTTCCGCGCGGATAAATCCTTTTTCAAAATCCGTATGAATCACGCCTGCGGCTTGTGGCGCTTTCGCTCCATTTCGTATCGTCCATGCACGTGTTTCTTTTGGGCCAGAGGTAAAAAAAGTGATAAGTCCAAGCTCTTTATATCCTGCAACAATAAGTTTATCCAATCCCGTCCGTTTTAATCCAAGTTCTTGAATCTCACTATCTGAAAGATCTGCAAACTCCGCCTCCAGCTTTGCACAAAGAGTTATCACCGCTTCTCCCTGTATATATGGATAGAGTGTCTCTCTAACCATTTCAGAAATATCTCCGCTCTCATCGGTATTGAGTACGTACATCATTTTTTTTCGTGTCAAAAGATGAAGATCTTGTATATACCCCTCTTCTTCTTCCGTAAGTTCCACCTTTGAAGAAAGTACTCCACTCTGAAGACACGCGTACACACGTTCTAACACACTAAGTGTTTGCTCAAGCTCACGTGTTTTTAAAGATCGTAATTGAGAGCGTATAGCAGATAGTCTCTTTTCCACTGTTGCAACATCGGCACAAATAAGTTCATAATGAATAGTCTCAATGTCATCCTTAGGGTCTGGTTTTTCAGTAACGTGTATAATATCTGAATCTTGGAATACACGAACCACATGCGCGATCATGTCCACCTCACGGATATGCGCCAAAAAAGTATTTCCCAGCCCCTCCCCTTCATGCGCGCCACGTACAAGTCCGGCGATATCTACAAACTCAATGCTTGCCGGAATAATTTGTGCTGAATGTGATACGCGTGAAAGTTGATCAAGCCGCTCATCCGGAACCTTCACAATACCCGTATTGGGCTCTATCGTACAAAAAGGATAATTTGCAATATCAACATGCTTTTTTGTGAGTGCGGTAAAAAGTGTTGACTTCCCTACGTTTGGCAATCCTACAATACCTATATTCATATATTAACGCCCAATCTGCTTTGCAGTCACCCGCCTAACCTTTTTCTGTATTTTTCCGAAAATAATTTGTTTTACATTTTTTATATAAGAAATACGAAAAAAAGATGCAATATAACTGAAAATCATACGATAGTATAGTATTATTTCTCAATACGATAAGGATACTGCCTTTGTATATATATGTCAATATGTGGAATATCGTACATATTTGCAAAAACCTCTATTTTATCGTATACTCCCTTATATATAAGGGATATATCCTATGTCTGGACACTCAAAATGGGCGACTACAAAACGGCAAAAATCTGTAACTGACGCAAAACGAGCGGCACTATTTACTCGCGCCGCACATGCTATCACTATTGCTACACGAGAAAAGGGCGGAAATTTGGATATGAATTTTTCGTTGCGTCTTGCTATTGATCGCGCAAAAGAAGTAAACATGCCAAAAGAAAATATTGATAAGGCGATTAAGCGCGGTACGGGAGAGCTTGTCGGAGAACATATTGAAGAACTCATGTATGAAGGATTTGGTATAGGTGGTGTAGCAATCCTTATTGAGGTAACAACAACCAATAAAAATAGGTCTGCCTCTGATATCAAACATGTACTCACAAAATACGGAGGAAATCTTGGAAGCACGAATAGTGTACGAAGAATATTCCAAAAGCACGGTACTATTGGTATCCCTGCGCATGCCCTTACTGATGATTTTGAACTTCGTCTTATTGAGGCGGGGATCCTTGATATTCAAAAAGAAGGAGATGAGATAACTATTCTCACGGAGCCACAAGATCTTCAAAAAATAAAAGATCTTCTTGAAAGTTGGCATATTCATTTGGCATTCAGTGAGTTTGATTATCTCCCTCACACATATGTTAGTATTGAAGATCAACATACTCGAGAAAAACTTGAAAAACTTTTTTCTGAACTTGATGATATTCCGGATATTACTCATTTTTATTCAAACCTAAAAACTGTTTGATGATTTCTGCGCGTATTATGAAAAAAACATCAGATAGTGGTACAATTATTTTAGGCATAGACCCTGGATTTGGACGAATGGGATATGGGGCAATCTTACATACAAAAAAAGAGGTGCGGTGTTTGGCATACGGATGTATCACCACACCCTCAAACACACCTCTTGATGAGCGTCTTCTTACTCTTCAAACAGAACTTTTTCGTATTTTTGCAGAAATTCGTCCTCACAGTGTTGCGGTTGAAAAAATATTTTTCTTCAAAAATAAGACGACGGCTATACAGGTCAGCCATGCTCGCGGTGTCATCCTTGTGGCGACTCGCTCACACGCCCTTCCTCTCTATGAGGTTACTCCGCTTCAGGTAAAACAGGCGGTTACAGGGTATGGCCGTGCGGAAAAAAAACAAGTTCAATATATGATTAAAACGCTCCTTCATCTCTCCTCCATCCCAAAACCGGATGATGCCGCAGACGCACTTGCTATCGCGTTTTGTGCCAGTAATACTCTTCATCTCTCCGTATGACTAAAGAACCACAAAAAACGAACGGTTTTCGCCATAAACAGATGTCACATGTGTTCAAAAAACCGTTTCGAAGAAAAAGAAAAACTCATATATTCCGCACACTTTTTTTATTATTTTTAGTGTTTCTTTTTATTGGTACTATAGTTTTTTTTGGCATGATTGGCTGGTTTTCACGCGATCTTCCAAATCCGAATAAGCTTATTGACCGATCGATCCCTCTTACTACAAAAATCTATGATAGAACAGGAGAACACCTTCTCTATGAGGTACACGGCGCGCAACAACGTTCTCTTGTATCTATTCGTGATATTCCTGAATCATTAAAAAAGGCAACAATCACCACTGAAGATAAGGGATTTTATACACATAAAGGTTTTGATGTTCGCGGTATTCTTCGTTCAATATTTATAGACATCCTTTCAGGAAAAAAAGCACAGGGGGGATCTACCATCACACAGCAGTTTATAAAAAACTCTCTTCTTACTTCACGAAAATCATTTACACGAAAAATAAAAGAGCTCGTACTCGCCTACCAACTTGAAAAACAATTTAGTAAAGAACAAATTCTTCAGATGTATTTTAATGAAATTCCGTATGGTTCTACCGCATACGGTGTTGCCGCGGCATCACAGATGTATTTTGGAAAAAATGTGAAGGATCTCTCTCTTGCGGAATCTGCATATCTCGCCTCACTCCCAAAGGCACCTACATACTATTCACCATGGGGAACAAACCGAGATAAACTTGATGCTCGTAAAAATAAAATTCTCTCTGACATGGTAGATGAGGAATATATTTCAGAAGAAGAGGCACTCGCCGCGAAAAACGAAAAAGTACTATTTAAAAGTCCCGGACAAGGTATAGAGGCACCTCATTTTGTCATGTATATAAAAGAACTTCTTGCTGATGCATATGGAGAAAAACGTGTAGAAGAGGGTGGTTTGAAGGTCATCACCTCATTAGATTATGATAAACAAAAATTTGCGGAAAAAACCATTCAAAAACAGGGAGAAAAAAACATTGGAATGAACGCGTCGAATGCCGCTCTCTTTTCACTCAACGCAAAAACAGGAGAAATTCTCTCAATGGTAGGATCAAAAGACTATAATAATGAAAATATTGATGGAAATGTAAACGTAGTTCTCCGTAGACGCCAACCGGGATCATCTTTCAAGCCTATCGTCTATGCAGCCGCATTCCAAAAAGGATACACACCAGACACCATTCTTTTTGATATTGTTACAAATTTTGATACTACAGGAGGTCATGCGTATACACCACATAATTATACCGGAAAAGAATACGGCCCCGTAACACTACGCCAAGCACTGGCGGGCTCACTGAATATTCCTGCGGTAAAAACACTCTACTTAGTTGGTGTACAAAATATTATTGATTTTGCGCATACACTTGGATATACCTCTTTGACCAACCCAGACCAATACGGGCTCTCACTGGTGCTTGGCGGAGGAGAGGTCACACTTTTTGAACACACCGCGGCGTTCACTGCTTTTGCGCAAGAGGGTAAATATATAACTCCGGTTGCGATCCTTCGAGTGGAAGATGAAAAAAATAATATCCTTCAAGAATTTAAAGAGCCAAAAACTCAAAATGTTTTTGATCCGGAAATCGCGCGTAATATCTCAGCAATTCTTTCAGATCAAAAGGCGCGTGAATTTATATTTGGCGCACATAATTATCTCAACCTTAATAATCGCGCGGCGGCGGTAAAAACAGGCACCACAAATGATAATCGTGACGCATGGACTATTGGATATACACCATCCCTTGTTACTGGTGTTTGGGTGGGAAATAATAATAATACTCCCATGAAAAATGGAGCTGATGGCTCAAAAGTAGCAGCGCCAATATGGAATGAGTATATGACGTACGCGCTCAAAGATACACCTCCGGAATCTTTCACTCCGCCACAACCTATTCAAACAGACAAAGATGTTTTAAATGGAAAAGTAGGAAAAGAACAAAAAATAAACATAGATAGTATAACAGGAAAACTTGCTACAGAATTTACACCAAAAGATCTTATTGTGGAAAAAACATATACAGAAGATATCCATACCATTCTTTTTTATATACAAAAAAATGATCCACGTGGAATAGCGCCAGAACATCCAGAACAAGATCCACAATTTTCACAATGGGAAAAAGGCGTACGTGAATGGGTAAAAAAACAACATATCAGCGAACAAAAACCTCCCACAGAGAGTGATGATGTCCATACCTCTGAAAATATGCCTACCATCACTATTATAAGCCCACAAGAAAATGAAACTATCACACAAAATCTCTTTACTACTACTATCCAAACGGCAGCCACACGCGGAGTAACACGTGTAGAATATTTTCTTGATAATCAACTCCTTGATACAGTTTTTAACTCCCCATTTTCTCTTTCATATACTTTTTCAGGAGTTGAAAATGGTTTTCATACACTCCTCGTAAAAAGTTTTGACGATAATGGAAATAGTGGATCCGCGTCTATTACTCTCAATTTTCTTCTTTCAAAAAAATATCCTTCTTTACAGTGGACATCTCCTAATAGCACTACCCCTCTAAAAAAGAATATAAAAACACCTCTTTCTTTTTCTCTCACCTTCCCAAGCGGATACACAATAAAAGATATTTCTAAGATTGATGTTTTTCTTTCAGAACGAGAAAAAGATACACAAAATATTGTTGTATCTTTTATTCAACCTACCTCACAAACATTTACATTCCCATGGGTATCTCCCTCTACTAACGGCAGATACACTCTTTTTGCTAAAGTTTTTAACAAAACACAGTCACTTATTTTTCAACAAAGTATTCCTCTCACTGTTCAATGAAACATAGGGAGCTACTCTCGTATTGGCATAATAAGATACATATAATCCTCCTTTCCATTGGGGCGTATAATACAAGGATTATTACTATCTATAATTTCTAATGACACTTTATCTTCACCACTTTGTCTAAGTCCATCAAGTAAATATTTATAGTTTAGGGCGACGGTATTTTCATTCCCCTTTACCTCTCCCTCAATCTTTACCTCATGTTCTCCTACGGTCGTATTTTTTGCGCTTATTTTTATCTCTCCCTTCCCATCTTCTTTTAGTTTAATATGTATATGTATATCTTGTAATTCAGATCGAGAAAAAAGACTTGATGCTTTTACCGCTTTTTCACATTCAGCAACATCTAAAAATACTTTTGTTTGAAATTGTGTTGGAATAATTTGTTTATAGTCTGGATACTGACCTTGAATAATCTTTGAAATAAGTTCTATATTTTCATAAAGAAAAAGAATTTGATTATCATTAATACAAATAACAACATCTTCATCTTGATTATCACCTGTAAATATACGAAGAAGCTCTTGTACTGTTCGTAAAGGAATAATGCAGGAAAAATCTTGTATATCACTATGTTCTTCAACACGAACAGCTATTTGCTTTTCTGCGAGTCTATAAGCATCTGTTCCCACAAAAGAAAGAGTTTGTTTTTCCTTATTATATTGAAGTAAGAGTCCGCTTATTTCAGGACGAGATTCATTAATTGTTACCGCGATGCTTGTTGATTGTAATGCTTTTTTAATATCTTCAACACGACAGGTAAGGAGTGTCTTTTTTTCAAAGACTGGAAGAAGTGGAAAATCATCTGGATTCATACCGCGCATTTTTGTCTTATATCCTCCACATTCTAAAGAAATTTGTTGTTCGGGTGATACGGTAATTTCTATTTTTTCTTTTGGAAGAAATCCTACATAATCTGTAAATACTTTTGCATCAATTGCGATTGCGCCTTCTTCTTCTACGCGTCCTCGTAGTGTACAGTGAATACCAATTTCAAGATTTGTCGCACTTACATGTATAAGCCCATTTTCAGTTTTCATAAGAAGCGTTGAAAGTATTGGAAGACCTCGTTCTCTTCCACATATATGGCTAACAACTTGTAACCCTTTATATAAATTTTCTTGAAGACAAGAGATTTTCACATGTATTGTTGTTAATAGTAATTTTTATAAAATAAATATTTTTTTAAGAGTAGTAATAAGAGGGTTAATAGAGGTGATAACTTTTTTACTGTTATATTTTAAAGTTTATTTTGAATGTTTCTATTTTTTTATAAGGGATAAAAAGTGAATGGTCTGTGGAAGAAATGTGAAAGAAAATTTTTATCAACAACGGATATAATTTTCTCCACACTTTTTACACAAGATGTTAGATATTATAAATTCTCTGACGAATAAGATCTATATCTTGTTTTGTTTTTTGGTTTTCATTAATTTCTCTTAATACTTTATTATGCGCGTGAATCGCGGTAGTGTGATCTCGTCCACCAAGTTCATTTCCTATCATTGGAAAGGAACATTTAATCTCTTCACGCATAAGAAACATGATAATTTGACGTGGGACCGCAAGCTCCCTCTTTCTACAACTTCCAATAAGATCACTCACCTCAATATTATAAAATTCAGAGACAATATTAATAATTTGTTTTGGTGAGATAGATTTTTTTGCGTAACTTGCGGTAAGTGAGGAGAGAATTTGTTTTATTTTTTCAATACTCAATACGGTGTTATTGAGCTGACCATACGCAATAACACGATTTAACGCCCCCTCAAGTTCACGGATATTATTATGAACCATTGTGGCGATAAAATTAATTGATTCAGGGGAGAGTGTATATTTTTTTTCATCACATTTTTCCTCAAGGATAGCGATACGTGTTTCAAGATCAGGTGTGGAAATATCCGCAATCATTCCCCACTCAAGACGCGAGAGAAGACGGCTCTCAATAGCAGGAATTGCCTTTGGTGGTCTGTCTGATGCAATAACAAGTTGACGGTTTGTTTGGTGAAGAGTATTGAAAGTATGAAAAAATTCCTCTTGTGTGCCCTCTTTACTGGAGAGAAATTGAATATCATCAATAATTAAAACATCTACCGATCTATAGGTATCTTTAAGCTCTTTTCCACGGCCAGAACGGATAGCGTGAATATAATCATTTGTGAATTTTTCACAGGTGACGAAGAGTATTTTTTTTTCTGGAAAGTGTTTTAAAATTTCATGTCCAACTCCCTGAAGAAGGTGCGTTTTTCCTAATCCTACCCCCCCGTAGATAAAAAGAGGATTGTAGACCTCTCCCGGACGACTCGCAATAGCAGAACATGCCGAAAACGCAAGCTCACAATATTTTCCAACAATAAAATTACTAAATGTATATCGCGGGTTTAGACCATTAAGTGAGGTATGTTGTGATTCACTTGGTTGGTATGTTTGGGGAGGGGTAAATTGTTTAAGTATGAGAGATGATTCTTTTGTAAAAGAATGGTCAGAGATTTTTTGACGTATATCAACTGACTCTATTTTATAAATAACCTCTCTAATTGGCGATTGTGAAACATTACGTAGTGCTTTTATGACAAGCTGATGATATTTTTTTTCAAGCCATGTTTTTGTAAAGGCATTTGGAACACCTACAATAACACGTTCATTCTCATGAGAAATTACAAATGTTTCCTTGAGCCAAGTATTAAAATTTGGTTTACTTAGGAGAATCTCAAGCTCTCCGAGTGTAGCTTGCCATAGTTGAAGAGTAGTCATAGGGTGTGTGTGATCAGTAAGGATAAGAACTTGAAGACAATCTTACCATACTTTTTAAAGAAAGAAAGAATAAAGAGGTTTATAAACTGTGTATAATATGTGAATAAATAGTATTCTTCTGTGGGTAAAAAAACTTTTTTTGTACTTTATTGACAAAAAGGCAGAGAAGAGTATACTTTAAAAAATAGAAATAAGAGAATAATAGTATATGCCAAAACGAACATATCAACCAAAAAAACGAAAGCGTGCGAAAACGCATGGATTTCGAACACGGATGAAAACAAAAAATGGAAGGAACGTTATTAAACGGAGAAAGCAAAAAGGAAGGAAAAAACTAACCGTTTCTTAGGATGCTCCCAAAAAAATTCCGTCTTTCAAAAAAAAATGATTTTGACATGGTTTTTAAAAAAGGGCGAAGTAAGTCGCTTCGTTGTTTTTTTATTCGGTGGCAAGGGAATCAGTACGACTATCCAAGGGTTGGAATTATCGTCTCTAATAAGGTCTCAAAAAAAGCAACTGTTAGGAATACGTTAAAAAGAAGAATTCGTGAGGTTATTTGGAATGTACATTCTTTATTGGGAGGCACCGACATCATCATAATTGTAAAACAAGGAAGTGTCAATGCTTCATATAGTGATATAAAACGAGATTTGGAAGATATTCCTCATATTATAAGGAAATAAATATGAAAGTATGTCAAGAATAATATTATTTTTTATTCATTTGTATCAAAAAACACTTTCTCCAGATCATGGTATAGTAAGAATTTTCTATCCATACGGACGGTGCAAATGGTATCCTACATGTTCGGTATATGCAATACAGGCGATAGAGAGTGGTGGAGTAATACGCGGGATATATGCCGCGCTACGAAGAATTTTACGTTGTCATCCATGGACACAAGGTGGTCTAGATTTTTTTTCTGAAAAAAAGTAGCATACTACTATATATTTTAAAACTATGATGCAATTATTTAGTACAATTTTTTACCAGCCGCTCTTTAATCTTCTTATCTTTTTTTATAATGTTTTACCCGGACATGATTTGGGTATTGCGATTATTCTACTTACGATTTTTGTGAAAGTAGTTCTTTTTCCTCTTTCATGGAAACAGACGGAGGCGCAATATAAGATGCAAGAACTTCAGCCAAAATTGAAAGAGATGAAAGAACAGCATAAAGATAATAAAGAGGCACTTGCACTTGCGCAAATACAGATATTTAAAGATCATAAGATCAATCCCCTCTCCTCATGTCTGCCTCTTCTTGTACAATTTCCATTTCTTATCGCTCTTTTTTATGTGTTTCAGAATGGGCTAAAAGGAGGAGAGGCGTTTTCACTTCTCTATTCTTTTATACAAAATCCCGGTACACTCAATGAAACATTTTTAGGTGTGTTCTCTCTTGTATCTAAAAATAATGTCCTTCTTGCAGTCATAACTGCTGGTCTTCAATTTTGGTTTATGAAGATCTCAATGACACAAAAGGATACTAAAAAAGAGAAAGAAAAGAAAAATTCTAAAGATGAGGATTTTGCCACAATTATGAATCAACAGATGGTGTTGTTTATGCCACTTATGACTGGTGTTATGGCGTATCAGTTTCCAAATGGGTTAGGGTTATATTGGGTGGCGCAGACGGCTCTTTCTATTATTCAGCAGTATGGATTTTTATTGATGAGGAAAAAACAATCTTTGGCTCTTCAAAAGTCTTCATAAGGAGGAATATGATACTTTCAAAGGAAAAACTTTTTTGTATGAGCGTGTGGACGCGAGGTAAAAAGTTTTTAGGAAGGGTGGTTGATATTTCATTTGACACGGACTCTCATAGTGTTTTACAGTATCATGTGCGCGTACCACATTTATTGGCGCGCGCATTCCCCTTTCTTTTTAAATCAAACATTATTTTTATCTCTCATACGCAGATTATTCAGTGGAAGGAAAAAGAAATTATCGTGGAAGATATACTATTGAAGATGGAAAAAGTTCATCGGGTAATTAGCGGAGTTCAGCAAACACAAGAGGCGCTACATATATCTTCCTGTAGCTCAACGGATAGAGCAGCTCCGTCCTAAGGAGATGATGGGGGTTCAATTCCCTCCGGGAAGAAAGAACAGCATGGGCCTATAGTATAGTGGTAGAACAGTGCATTCGCATTGCACAGACGGCGGTTCGATTCCGCCTAGGTCCACCAAAAAACATCTCATTTTGAGGTGTTTTTTGGTGGTGTTTGTTTGAAAAAGTTAGAACCCATTTTGCGGAAAACCCCCACGAATGAGGACACCCCGCCACCGCCTCGCGGACTCGGCGGACACCAAAGAAAAATGTTCCTTGCTTTTCGGATTTGCGCGCGACCGATTTCTTCTAAAAAGGAAAGGACATTTTTCTTTGGTGTTCTGCCCTCCAAGTATTCGGGCAGGTGGCGGGGCGACAATTC
>Ga0209515_10006647_pt1 | contig 14284 bp, 11 predicted proteins | sample Subgroupgradi54m_FD_187454 | JGI IMG/M metagenome (GOLD analysis project Ga0209515, IMG submission 187454) | Subsurface groundwater microbial communities from S. Glens Falls, New York, USA - GMW60B uncontaminated upgradient, 5.4 m (SPAdes)... ...
CTTCCTTCAGCCTGGGTGGATTCGCCGACCGTCTTGGCCTGGAGGCAGGCGGTGCGCGCGGCGGTGATTTTCTCGAGCGTCCCCCGTTCGTATGTCATATAGCCTTCGCAGACTTTGATCAGCTTCGGGATTTCGTCATGGCGCTGCTTGAGCAGGACGTCAATGTTCGCCCAGGCCTTGTCGATGTTGCGCGAGACCACGATCAACCCGTTATAGACCGCCACCACATACAGGATGGCACCCACCACCATAAAACCCACCGCCGCCAACACCACAATAGTCACTGTCATCGACATTCTCCTTTGACTACCATCTCGTCCACGCGCTGAGACGATACACGAGATACGCCAACATGGCCAGGCTCAACGCTGCTCCTCCACACACCCCTAAGAACGCTTGCCAAGATAAACTCTTGATCAGCTGGGTCTGGCTCTCATCGGAGATGATAAAAACTTGTCCTGCTTCTCCCTTTCCAATGACGACGTCAACCGAATCCCCTGACGCCTGCAACCTGAGCTCTTCCTCCAGCAGCTCCTGCTCGACCTTGCTCGCGGCCTGATTCCACTCGTCAACGCTGATGGAGCCATCCTTGTTCGTATCAACGTCTGCCATCTTCTGGGGATTCCCTTTCAGTGCTGTCAGGCGCTGTATTAACTGTGCCTTGTGGTCGCTGATCTGACCGCCTGTGGGCTGAGCCGTGCCCAGAACACAGATCGTCTCCTCGGGCACCAGGAACCATTCCTTGAAACGCAACGACGCACTCCCGAAGAATCCCTCGTATCGTAATCCGTTCTGCTGCATAAAATCCACCAGATTGTTTGATAGAGACTTGCCGAACCCAGTCTCAAACTGATAATCGATGGGCATGATCAGCTCCGCACCTTGCGGAAACACCATCACCTTTCCTGTGCCATCATCAAGCCACAATGGACAGTAATTACTATCGCCTTTGGCGATCACCACCCAGTGACCAGAACGGCCGCTGCTTTCATACCGCTCGACAGTATAACGATAAAACACGCATTCGGTGTGCGTGAGGGGCGACGTAAAAGTTCGTGTCTTCCCTGCCTTGCCAATCAGCTCGACTAACCCCATCGCAAGACCGCGTACCGTCGAGGTTGGGGTATTCTCAATCAGCCGCTTTCGGCGCAGACGCGTGAAGCCTTTAAAAAAAGACCAGAGGCCAAAACCGAACGCCACCGCGGCGTATCCTATCTCCCTGTCACTACTCATGCAACATGTCGCGTGCTTTATGCGTGAAGAATGCGCTGGGCGAAGAGCACCCCGATGATCGTCTTCGCATCACAGATGGCTCCGGAGTAGACCTTTGCCAGCGCCTCATGAAACGAGAGGATGACCGGAGCAATTTCTTCATCCGGCTCAGGATGCGCTGTGGCCAAAGTGAGCTGCTGCGCAAGAAAGACGGTGAGCTGCTCTGAGATGAACCCTGGGGCGGCATAAAACTGCGCGATTTTTCGCATGCGGCGCGCGCGCCAGCCGGTTTCTTCCTCAAGTTCGCGCCGCGCACACACGATCCGGCTTTCATGAGGATCCAGCGTGCCAGCGGGCAGCTCAAGCAGGACGCGATCCACTGCGCGCCGATACTGGCGGACAAAGACGATCCGCTGGCGGCTGAGCAACGGCACAATGACCACCGCCCCAGGATGCTTGACCGTCTCCCGCACGATGCGCTGCCCATTCACTTCAAGGACTTCGCGGATCAGCCGGATCACGCGGCCCTGATAGATCGTCTGCTGTTTCACCGTGCGGATGCGCGGACTCATCCCCACACCAACTCCCGCTCGGAACCTAGCAAACCAGCTACTCGGGGAACCAAAATCCATACCCGCCACTTCGGTGCATACGGTTGCACAGAGTTGGTGTGGGGACTCACGAAGGCTCCATGCCGCCGTAGCCAAGCTGCCGAAGGATCCGCTCATCGCCGCGCCAGTCCTCGGCCACCTTAACCCACAGTCCTAAATACACTTTTCGACCGAGGAATTGCTCAATCTGCCGCCGGGCCGCCTGGCCAATCTGCTTCAGCATCGTTCCACCACGGCCAATCACAATGGCTTTTTGCCCTGGGCGCTCAACCAGAATGGTCGCCTGGATCGCGGTCATCCGGTCGCGTGCTTCCATCTGCTCAATGAGCACCGCCACCGCATGGGGCACCTCTTCGTGCGTCGTCAGCAGTACCTGCTCGCGAATCAGCTCGCTGATCACCTGCTCTGATGTCTGGTCGGTTCGCTGGGCCGGCTCATACCACTGCGGCCCCTCGGGGAGCCTGGCAATGATGCGCGAGAGGAGCACATCCATCTGCTCGCCGCTTAGCGCCGAGATCGGAATGCACTCCTCGAAAATCCCTGTCTTCGCGCACCGCTCGAGGAGCGGCAACAGCTTCGGTTTCTTCGTGATATCCACTTTATTGATCGCCAGGAGGGCTGAGTGCTTCTGGCCCATCGCTGTCGCGTCCCGCAGCGCACGCTTAATGGTCACGAACACTTGCTCATCCTCTTTCCGCAGCGCAACCCGTCCATCGATCACAGCCACCAGCACGTCCGCCTCCTGAATCACCGCCTTGGCGACTTCCAGCATGTACCGACCCAGCGCGTGCTCTGACTCTTGGAATCCTGGCGTATCAAGAAAGGCGACCTGCGCATCCTCCCTGGTCAAAACACCCAGAATTCGCCGGCGCGTGGTCTGGGGCTTCGGGGTGACAATAGCGATTTTTTGGCCAAGGTAGTAATTGAGGAGGGTAGATTTGCCGACATTGGGCCGGCCAATGATGCCGACAAACCCAGAACGGTGCGGGCTCGTCATGCCGCCTGCTTGCGGGCTCGTTGGCGCGCGATCCACCCGGTGAGCTGCTTGAGCGTCAGGCAATTAAGCAGCTGCCGCGGCTCAACCCATGCGCGGCGCGCGACCCCCAAGCCAATCGCCATGTGTCCTAGCTGGTCCAGATGATGCGTGTCGGTTGAAATCGTGAGCATGACGCCAAGCTCCTTCGCGCGACGGGCTGCCGTATCTGCAAGATCGAGCCGCTTTGGATACGCGTTGATCTCCATCGCGGTTCCTGTGTCGTTGGCCGCGCGGAACACTTCCTCAAGATTGATCGGGTAGGGTTCGCGCTGGCCCATGAGCCGCCCGGTCGGATGCGCAATCAACGTCACGTAGGGGTTGCGCATCGCCGTGACCATCCGTTTCGTCAGGAGCACCTCGCTTTGCGTAAATCCTGTATGGATCGAGCCGACCACAAAATCCAGCTCAGCCAACACCGCATCTGGGTAATCCATGGATCCGTCACTTAAGATATCCACTTCAGCTCCCATGAGAAGGTGAAGCCGCTTCGAGCGCTTGTTCCATGCCCGAATCAGCGTCATCTGCTCGCGCAGCCGTTCGATCGACATTCCATGAGCGACTTTCAGCGATCGAGAGTGATCGCAGATCGCCAGATACTCATACCCTTTCGCTTCGCCGGCTTGCGCAACCGCCTCCAATGAATCACTGCCATCGGACCACACCGTATGAATGTGAAAGTCTCCACGAATGTGTTTCGCTTCAACCAGCGAGGGCAGCTCTCCGGCCTTTGCCGCGTCGATCTCTCCTTGATCCTCTCGCAGCTCTGGAGGAATCCACGCAAGTCCGACCGCCCGGTAGACGTCCGCCTCTTCTCTGCTTGCGATGCGCCGCTCAGTCTTCCCCTGCACACGAAATACGCCGTATTCGTTCATCTTCAGACCCTGTCGAATCGCCAGCTCGCGCACGTGAACATTATGCTCTTTTGAGCCGGTAAAGTACTGGAGCGCCGCGCCAAAACTCTCCGGTTCCACCACCCGTAGATCCACTTGCAACCCGTCTGAGGTCAGGACCGATGACTTGGTCGGCCCAGACATGAGCACGCTCGCGCACAAGGGTGAACGGCGGAAGGCGTCCATGACGCGCGCAGGCGCTGAGGAGGCGGCTAAGATGTCGAGGTCGCCGATCGTTTCTCGCATCCGCCGTACGCTTCCAGCCGATGAGGCGCGCGTGACTCCGGGAATCTGCGTGAGGAAGGTAACCAACGCTTGCGCGAGCGGAAGCGCCACACCAAGATGCATACGTTCGCGTCCGCGCTTCACAATCTCAATGCCCTTGAGGATGTTCTGCTCTTTTTTCTCCCCGAAGCCTGGCAGGACGCGAATGCGCCCTCCCCGTGCAGCCGCCTCCAATTCTTGGAGACTGGAAATCTTCAGCCGCTCGGTGAGCAGCTTTGCCGTCTTCGGCCCAAGCCCCGGCACGTCGAGGAGGTGCAAGACACCTGCCGGGATCGAGCGCTTCAATTGTTCGAACGCACGAATCTCCCCTGTCGTCACATACTCGGTAATCTTGTTGGCGAGATCTGTCCCAATCCCGGAGAGCTCGTTCAGTCGCTGGGCCTGTGCCAGCGCCTCCAGATCGCCGCTAAAACTCTCAAGGTTTTGCGCAGCGCGCCGATAGGCGCGGATACGAAACGGATTCTCCCCCCAGTACTCGAGAAGATCCGCCATCTGAGCAAACAGTGCTGCAACCTCATGCTGTTTCATGACGTTGCGACCCGCCTGCATTGCTGATACACGTCAAGACACGCTGCCATGAAAGCGCTCCGGATGACGGGATCAAGAATTGAAACAGCTACTTACTGTGCGGTTTTCAGCAGTTCGGGAAGCCACTCGTGCCAGTTCGCGCTGAGCCGAGAGAGCTTCACATGCAATTCATCGCTGAGCGCGCTTTGCCACAGCTCGCCGTCTCCGAACCGCTTGAGGAGATGACGGATGCGCCAAAAACCATAGCGATTGACGAGGTAGGCGACAATACTATACGACTGCTGGTAGGCCAGCCCCACCTCCTCGGCACGCAATGCGGTCGAGATGTGATTCGACAGCTCTTCCATCGGAAAGAGCTGCTGACTCGCCGAGGCCTTCATTAACAGCGCCAGCGATCCTGGCGACTGCGTGCGCCCCTCGTATTCTGCCAGCCCCTCATTGAGCCAAATCGGACATTTATCGTTCGCAAGGTCATGAATCAACGCGTGCGTATATTCATGAAACAGGATTTGTCTGACCGTCGCTGGATTGAGCTGTGCGCTGGGCAGCGGCACGCGGATTTTCCCGTCGAACTGCCCTGCCACCCAATCCGGCGTCTCTTGGCGCAGCGCCTTAAAGCTGGCGGCGCTGTAGATCAACACGACAATCTTTTGCTTTGGCCAATAGGCGAAGTCTGACCCGACTTCCCGGCGCGCTTCAAGCAGCGCATCACGCAAATCAAACCCTGTCGAGCGCTCGATCTGCTCCTCGTAACGCAGGTCGAAGTAGGCTTGGGTGCTCCTCTCAAACTTTGACTCGACCGGCAGCTCTTGAGTCACCTGCTCCAGTCGCCGCTTCAGCTCCGGCTGCACCGGATCTAGCTCTAGGGAGCGCTGCCACGCGGCCCGGGCCTCTTTGAGCTTTTGCCGCTGGTATTCGATCTCTCCCCGCAACGCATACGCTGGGGCCGACGTTGAGTGCAATGCCAATGATTTCTCGAGCAGACCGAGCGCTTCAGTCGCCTGATGGTGTTGATAGGCCAGTTGTGCCTGGTTGAGATACATCGTCCCAAGGTTGTTGCGAAACTCTGCATTGCCCTCATCAAGTCGCATCGCCTCTTCAAGCTGCTCTGCCGCCTGGCTCCACTTCCCCTCATTGCCTAGGCTCACGCCATAGTTGTTATACGCAATGGCCAACTGATGGCGCACCGAGGCCAGCCCCGGCTGCTCATACGTCTGCTGGCGTAACCGGCTAATCACCACCGGCCAATCGGTGGTGGCATCTGCCTTCGTTGAAGACGCATCAGAGGCTGCAGCGGCCACTCCCGGCTGCCATGCTCCTCCCAACAACAGCATCAGCATGAGGCTAGGCCCGCCCAAGCTTCTCAGACAAGACTTCCTGCGAGACATACCCCTGCGCATCCGCCTATCCCTGCAGGGTCCAGGCTGCGACGCGCTGCAGCACCTCTGCGCGGACCGTTTCATGATGCAGCTCGTGGTAACTCCCGGGAAACACCACCACCTGCTTCTCGCTTAGCACCAGGTCAAACCACCGCCGGGCTGCCTCGAGAGAGATGATGCGGTCTTGCGAGCCGCACAAGAGCAGGACCGGCACGCGCAGCGTTGGTGTCCGCTCCATAATCTCATCGCGCGCGCGCAAGATGGAGCCATAGGTCCTGGCACTCATCCGATGATGCACGAGCGGATCATTGCGGTAGGCTGCGACCACCGCAGGATCATGGCTGAGCCCGGTCACATCCAGCTGCATCGCAAACGAAAAATCAGGCCAATATTTCTCAAAGATCCGCGCAGCCGTCGTTTTCCATGTCGGAATGGGAAAGCCGACTTCCAAGAGAGGGCTTTGCACCATGAGCCGCCTGAGCGCTCCAGGATGATTGAGCGCCCAGAGAATCGCCGCCAGCCCCCCAAAGCTGTGTCCAAACACCGCGTAGGTCGATTGCTCGGATTGCGGAAGGAAGACCTCTTGGGTCATGGCCACGAGCTGCGCGGCGCACTCCGTCACGACATTGAGATCACCTCGCGGACCATTCGAGCGGCCATGCGCCCATAGATCTGGAACCGCGACCGCGATGCCCTGATCCGCAAGCGCTTGCGCAAACGAGTGGTAGCGCCCTCCGTGCTCCCCAAACCCGTGCACGATGACCAAGAGTGCGCGCGCGTGATCCGGGTGCCACAAACGATAGCCATAGCATCGGCGAGACACCGGCTCAACCCAGGACCCTTCCGTGTAGGCGTCAGGCGGCATCAACTGGTGCCTTCATACAGGCTGTTGAGGAGTAGTGCGCACCGCTGGGCAATAATGTTCCGCTTCGCCTTCATAGTTGGGGTCAGCTCTCCAGCCGCTTGCGAGAACTCTTGATCGACGAGCGCGATCCGCTTCACCTGCTCAAAGCTGGCCAACGCCTGCTGTGCCATCTGCACACGAGTCCAGTAGAAGTCCTTGACGCGCTGGTCGCACACCAAAGCCTGCAGCGAGGGGGCTGCAATCCCCTGCTCCTTCGCGTAGCGGCGCAACTGCTCCTGGTTCGGCACGATGAGTGCGACACAATATGGGCGCCTATCACCATACACAAGTGCCTGGCTAATATACGGATCGGTGACCAAGAGATTCTCCAGCTGTTGTGGTGCCACAAACTTGCCGCCAGCCGTCTTGATGAGATCTTTCTTTCGATCAGTAATCACGAGGCACCCTGCGCTATCCAGATGCCCGATATCCCCGGTATGAAACCATCCATCGCTCATGACCGCAGCGGTCGCCTCGGGCCGCTTGTAATAGCCCTGCATGATGTGCGGACCTTTGCTGAGGATTTCTCCATCCTCGGCGATGCGTACCTCAACTCCAGGAAGCAGCGGGCCGACACTGCCGAACCGAGGCGTTTCCAGGCGATTCACCGCGATTACTGGCGACGTCTCTGTGAGGCCATACCCCTCAAGAATCGTGACCCCCATACTGTAAAAGAACTCGCCGATCTCTTGTGACAGCGGCGCACTCCCTGAGACGAAAAACCGTAAGCGCCCGCCCAGCTTGGCCTTGAGTTTGTGATAGACCAACCGATCGGCGATCGCGTGCTGAAACCGAAGAAGTGGGGCGCACCGCTGGCCGGCAGCTTTTTGCTGCATGATGCGCCGACCCACCCCAAGCGCCCAACGCATCAACCGCTGCTTCAACGGCGATGCCTGGCGCAGGCTCTCCTGAATCCGCGCATAGAGCTTCTCGAAAAACCGCGGAACCCCCAGCATGATGGTGGGATGGACCTCTACCATGTTCTGCGGGATCGTGTCCATGCTCTCGGCATACGCGATGGACGCTCCGACCATCAGCATCAGATACCACCCGGCCATCCGCTCGAAGACATGGGAGAGCGGCAAGAACGAGAGATGCAGATCGCTCCCGCTGATCGGGATCACCTGAATAGCTGCGGTCGCGTTACTGAGGAAATTCCGATGGGAGAGCATGACGCCTTTAGGCTCTCCGGTCGTTCCCGAGGTATAGATGAGCGTCGCGGTTTGCTCAGGCTGGAGACTGTTGATGCACTCATCCAGCAGGCGCGAACACTCACGCTCCTGCTCCCTGCCCTTCGTCAGAGCGGCACTCCATGAAAGTGTCGATTCGCCCAACGACGCTCCAAGGTCCATCACAATGATGAGCCGCAGCAAGGAGACGGTGCGGCTGACGTCGAGCAGCTTCTTCGCTTGATCCGCGTTCGAGGCGACACCCATGACCGGCTGACAATCTGTAGCAATCATCTGAATATCATGGACGGTCAACGTTGGATAAATCGGCACCGACCAGGCGCCAACGGACTGCACGGCCAGATCCGTGATCCCCCACTCTGGCCGGTTCTCTGAAAGGATGAGCACCCGATCGCCTGCCTTAACACCCTGCGCCAAGAGAAAACTGCTAAACGCGCGCACCTCAGCGGCGGCTTGTGCCCAGGTGATGGGACGATAGGCGCCGCCCTGCTTCGTGAGAAAGATCGGCTGCGTGGCCAAGCGTGCGGCTTGGCGCACGAACATGGAGGGAATCGTGTCGCTCATCACAGGAGAGCTTCCGTCAAAAACTGATCTCGGCTCTGGGTTGGGGGTTGTAGGCTCTGGGTGGTTCGACGAGTGGCCCCGAACCCGGAGCCCAGACCCCTGAGCCAATAATGGTGTTGAGACAAATGCCTAGACGATCCCTTCTTCGAGCCATGTAAAGCGCCCGCTGAGCACGTCCTGCGCCACGCGAGCATTCTGACGATCGTCGTTCTCTCCGAGACGCTCGAACGCCAGCGTGATTCTCCGACGGGCCGCGCGGCAGAAGAGATCGGCGAGCTCCACTGGGCTCTGCTCTGAGGGCTGCAATCGGGTCATCGCGTGCGCCTTTGAGCAGGCGGCCATCATCGCAAAGAGCTCACTGCCGATGTCGACGAGCCGACCAAGGAGCTGTTGACGGTAGGCCAACCGCGCTTGATGGCGCATGGCGCTATGAAAGAGCGTTCGGGCCAGCCGATGGCTTGTGCGCTCGATATACCGCACATGCCCGGCGAGCCGGCCAAAGAACGCATGGCGCGGCCACCAGCCCCACGAGAGCCACTGTTGCGGATACCAGAGCGCGTACCAGCCGAATGCGCGAAGTGCCACGCCAAGCTTTTTGATCACAGATTCATGCGGATTCAGCAGCTCGCTGAGAATCCGCATATGCGCATCGAGCGCTTCGCGGGCGATGAAGAGCCGCATGATCTGGCTCGTTCCTTCAATGATCATATTAATGCGGCTATCCCGCATGATCCGCTCAACTGGAATCGCCGCTTCCCCGCGAGCTCGCAGTGACCCGGCGGTCTCATAGCCGCGCCCGCCGCGGATTTGCACCGTGTCATCGACAATCTTCCAGCACGCCTCAGAGCAAAACAGCTTCGCAATCGCCGCCTCAAGGCGGATATCCGTCGTCTTGTGATCCACGAGGGCTGAGGTGAGCCACACCATCGCATCCATGGCAAAGGTGGTCGCCGCCATCTCGCCGATCATGACCGCGACCGCTTCATGCTTGCCGATCGGGCTGCCCCACTGCTTGCGCTCCTTGGCCCAGTTGCGCGTAATCTGAAGGCAACGCTTCGCGGTTCCCACGCATCCAGCCGGAATCGCAATCCGCCCCGCATTCAACGTCACAAGCGCCAACTTTAGCCCCAACCCTGGCCCCCAGAGCATATTGGCTTTCGGCACGCGAACATTCTTAAAACGAATGACGCCGTTTTGAATCCCTTTGAGCCCCATAAAGTCGCAGCGATGCACGACTTCGAAGCCTGGCATCGAACGCTCGACAATGAACGCGGTGATTTGTTTACGCTCTTTCCCATGCACCACAGTCGACGGGGTGCGCGCCATCACCACAACGACTTCAGCAACCGGCCCATTGGTGCACCAGAGCTTTTCGCCGTTGAGGATGAAGGCCTCTCCCCCATCAACCGGTGTCGCCGTCGTGAGCATATTGGCAGGATCTGAGCCCACCCCAAGCTCGGTCAGCGCAAACGCCGATACAGTGCCCTGGGCCAACTTTGGCAGATACTGCCGCTTCTGCGCGTCAGTCCCAAAGAGCATGAGCGGCTGAGGTGCCCCGATGCTTTGATGTGCGCTTAACCACACCGTCGTCGAGCCGCAGTAGCTCCCGAGGAGCGAGATGACCCGGTTGTAGTTCGTCTGCGACAGCCCAAGACCGCCGTACTCTTTCGGGATCTTCATGCCAAAGCAGCCGAGGCGGGTCAGCCCTTGAAGCACCTGCGGAGGAATTTCTCCGGTGCGATCAATCTCATCGGGATCAACGTGTTCTTTCAGAAATGGCTCGAGCCCTTCGATGAAGGCGTCCCCGATCCGGCGATCCTCTTCGCTTTGCTCAGGATAGGGCACGACCAGATCCATCCGTAGCCGCCCCATGAAGAGCTCAGCGATGAAGCTTGGATGATGCCACTCGGCTTCCCGAGCGGCTTCGGTCACTTCAAGCGCCTCGGGCGAGCCTTTGCCAAGCAACGTGTGCGGATCCGCTGTCTGAGCCATGCGTGCTACCTCTTCTTCAGTGTACCTGAAACCAGGTTAGCTGGTGTGCCGCTCATAAACGCGATAATATTCGCCACCGTCGTTTCTAGGATGCGTTGCAGCGCTTCCCGGCTGTCAAACGCGATGTGGGGGGTAATCACAACGTTTTCCCGATGCAGGAGAATATGATTCTTCAGCGCTGTCGCCAGCTTGTCCTTCGCAAAATCTTTGGAGAGCAGCTGCCGCTCTTCCTTGACCAGCTCTTCTCCTTCGAGCACATCCAGCCCGGCACCACTGACGATCCCTTCATCCAGCGCCCACACCAGCGCATCCGTGTCGATCAGCCCGCCCCGTGCCGTATTGATCAAGAGGGCGCCTCGCTTCATCATCTGAAACCGCTCGCGGTTCATCAAGTGGTGGGTGGAAGGCGCGTAGGGCGTGTGCAGGCTCACGATATCCGAGCGGCGCAGCAGCACCTCAAGCGGCGCGTACTCAAAATCCAGCACTTCGCTGAGGAAGATATTCTTGCGCACATCGTAGGCGATGACCTCCATCCCGAAGCCTTTCGCCATTTTAATGACGTGCAATCCGATATGGCCGGCCCCGACCACCCCGAGCGTCTTTCCCTTGAGGTCGAACCCTTGCAGCCCTTCGAGCGAGAAGTCGCCTTTGATGGTTTTGACATACGCTTTGTGGATATTCCGCGAGAGGGCGAGAATCAGTGCGAAGGTGTGCTCGGCAACCGTATTTTCTCCATAGGAAGGCACGTTGGAAACGTCGATATGACGACGACGGCACGCCTTAAGATCGATGTGATCAAATCCGGTGGAGCGAGTCGCGACGAATCGCACGCGCGGCAGCCGCTTAAGCAGTGCCGCGGTCAACGTCGAGTAGATAAAGACGGAGAGGACATCGGCGGACGCGGCGAGGCGACGCGTCTCTTCTGTGAGGGGCTCTGAAACGAACTGCGTCTGCAGCCGATGCAGGCGCAGCGCCTGCTTCAAAAACCGCCTCTCCCATGGCGCCGTCTCAAAGAAAATCGCTTTCATGATGCCGCGTGTTACCGGTCTTTAAATTGCGGCTGCCGCTTCTCGAGGAACGCGTTGACCCCTTCGCGCGCATCCTCACTTAACACAACCGCACCGAACGCCTCGGCTTCTTTGGCCAGTCCCTGCTCAAGCGGATGGTCGATCCCATCTTCAATGGCGCGCAGCGACTGCGCAATCGCCACAGCGCCTTTCGAAGCGATCTTTCGCGCGACATCCTTGGCCACCTTGAGCACCTGATCTTGGGGCACCACCTGGTTCACGAGGCCGAGCCGTGCGGCTTCCTGCGCCGTGACCATGTCTCCAGTTAAAATCCACTCGGTCGCCTTCGTTCTTCCAATGAGGCGCGGCAGCCGTTGTGTCCCACCCCACCCTGGCATAATCCCAAGATTGACCTCTGGCTGTCCGAAGCGGACCCGATCCCCGCTGATGCGCAGATGGCATGACATGGCGAGCTCCAACCCGCCGCCTAAGCAGATGCCGTTGATGGCGGCAATAACCGGTTTGGAGAGCCGCTGAATCTTGAGGAAAACCGCTTGGCCGAGTGCTGCCATCTCTTTTGCCTGCTGCAGCGACGTCAGCTGGCTCACCGCTTTAATATCAGCGCCCGCCACAAACGCCAACGAACCGGCTCCGGTCACGATGACCACCTTCACGGTGGGCTCTGCGGCAACGCTGTCGATTATCGTCCCGAGCTCTTGAAGTGTCGGTTGATCTAAGGCGTTCACCGGCCGGTGATCAATGGTCACGATCGCCACCCGATCCTCAACACTGACCTTCACATTCTGTCCTGATGCGAGCGGCATGGAGACTCCTTCGGAGACTAGCTTGTGTAGTCGAAAAATCCCTTCTTCGCTTTCTTCCCTAAATGGCCGGCCGCCACCTTGCGCTTTAACAGCGGCGAGGGCCAGAACCGCTCACCAAACGTCTTCGTCAGCCGCTCCAGCTCTGCCAGCACCGTATCCAGCCCAATCTCATCCGCATAATGGAGCAAGCCCCCCTTGGACTGCGGGTATCCCAGCCCAGCGATGACGGAGAGATCCACATCCGCCGCCGTGCATACATGCTCCTCAAGGCAGCGAATCGCTTCGTTGATCATTGGCAGGACAATCCGGTTCGCAGAAAATTCCTTCGGACCTTTGTACTGGGCCCGCAGCCGCTTGAGAATGTCTTCTAATTCTGGATCCGGCTGCCCGGCACGGTCGCCGTAGAGATAAAAGCCAGCGCCCGCTTTCGCTCCTAAGCGCTTGCGCGAGTGCAACTCTTCCCAAATCGCGGCTGGCCGCATGCGCGGGCCGTACGCATCCAACAGCACGTTGACGACTTCGCGGCAGACATCGAACCCAAGGTTGTCAACGAGCGTAAAGGGCCCCATCGGAAAGCCGAACTCGACCATCGCCTCATCAATCTTGCGCGCCTCAGCCGCCCCTTCCTGCACGCAGAAGGCCGCCTCATTGAGATACGGCATCAAAATCCGATTCACGAGAAACCCCGCACACTCGTTCACGCGAACCGGAAGCTTGCGCAGGCTTTCTGCAAAGGAGAAGATGTCGCCACTCGTCTCCTCGGAGGTTTCAAGCCCTGGAATCACCTCGACCAGCTTCATGATGTGTGCTGGGTAGAAAAAATGCATCCCAATCACTTTATGCGGGCGCTTCGTCACGCCACCGAGCGCTGAGATTGAGAGCGAAGAGGTGTTCGAGGCAATGATCGCCGACTCCGGAAGCGCCCCATCAAGGTCTTTGAAGATTTGTCGTTTCAGTTTCAACTGCTCAGGCACCGCTTCAACCACGAGATCGACGTCCTTGAACTGGTCATAGGTGGTCGCGCCCGAGACTAGCGTCATCTTTTTCTCCATCTCATCCTGCGTCATCTTCCCGCGATCAACACGCCGCTGGTAGATCTTGCGGATGGTGGCAAGCCCCTGATCCACGCGCGCCTGATCCACATCCTTGAGCAGCACCGGCAATCCGCTAAAGCTGATCACCTGGGCAATCTCTGCCCCCATCGCCCCTGCCCCCACCACGGCGGTCTTATAGATGTACATTAGCGGCGCTCGAAGATGATGACCGCACCCTGGCCGCCGCCGATACACGCGGTTGCCAGTCCTAAGGTCAGGTTGCGGCGTTTCATTTCATGAAGGAGCGTGACCGTCAGGCGCGTGCCGGTCGCCCCGACCGGATGGCCGAGTGCAATAGCACCACCATTGACGTTGGTGATCTCGCGATTCAAGCTCAACACCTTTTCACAGGCGAGATAGGTTGCGGCAAACGCTTCGTTGAGCTCAATCAGCTGGATATCCTTAAGTGTGAGCCCGGCCTTTTTCAGCGCAAGCGGAATCGCCAACGTCGGCCCCAACCCCATCCGTTCAGGCTCAAGCCCGGCAAACGCATAGGCGCGAATCGAGGCGAGCGGTTTATAGCCGAGCACTTTCGCCTTCTCCGCCGACATGACGAGCACCATTGCTGCGCCATCCGCATTAAAGCAGCTGTTGCCCGAGGTCACGCTGCCATGCTCCTTAAATATCGCAGGATACTGGCTCAGCAACTGCTCGCTCAATCCAGGATTCATCCCTTCATCCTGAGTAAACGGCTCAGGCGGCAGTTCGCGTCCCATCGCACGCTTGGGCACCATCACCGGTACGAGCTCATCCTTAAACCGGTTCTCG
>Ga0209515_10006648_pt1 | contig 14284 bp, 23 predicted proteins | sample Subgroupgradi54m_FD_187454 | JGI IMG/M metagenome (GOLD analysis project Ga0209515, IMG submission 187454) | Subsurface groundwater microbial communities from S. Glens Falls, New York, USA - GMW60B uncontaminated upgradient, 5.4 m (SPAdes)... ...
TGGAGTTTCACATAAAATTGGGGAAGTGCATGAAGGCGACACGGTGATGGACTGGATGCCCCAAGAAAGAGAACGTGGTATTACCATTACCGCCGCCGCTATTACCATGCAATGGAAGGGCATTCAAATGAACTTGATTGACACCCCTGGCCACATTGACTTTACCGCTGAAGTGCAGCGATCGCTGCGTGTTTTGGACGGCGCTTGCGTGGTGTTTGACGGAGTGGCTGGCGTGGAGCCACAATCTGAAACCGTGTGGAGGCAGGCTGATAAATACGGCACGCCCCGGATGTGTTTTATTAATAAATTAGACCGAATGGGCGCCAGCTTTGAAAAATCTTTCCAGAGCATTCATGACAAATTGACCAAAAACGCGGTGGCTTTGACTATTCCGGTAGGAACTGAAGCCGATTTTGCCGGCGTGATTGACTTGCTGAAAATGAAGATGCTTTCTTACGAAGGCGAAATGGGTGAAAACGTGGTTGAAAAAGAAATCCCTGCTGACATGCTAGAAAAAGCCAAGCAATGGCGCGAAAAAATGGTAGATATGGTTGCAGGATCCGACGAAAAGTTAACAGATAAATTATTGGGAGGAGAAGAAATTTCAAGGGAAGAATTGATGGCCGCTTTAAGAAAAGCAACCTTAGCTTTTAAATTGGTACCGGTCTTTTGTGGAACCGCATTGAAAAACAAGGGAACCCAATTAATTTTGGACGGCGTGATTGATTACTTGCCAAGCCCTATGGACATTGGCCAGGTAAAAGGAACCGATCCAAAAACCGGCGCAGAAATTGAGCGGAAATTTTCTGATGATGAACCGTTTGCCGCTTTGGTGTTTAAAGTGGCCACGGATCCGTTCGTAGGCCAGCTTACTTTTTTCCGTGTTTATTCTGGTGTTTTGCAGAAAGGAACCTATTTGTTAAATTCCGTAACGGGAGAACAAGAACGAATTTCCCGCATTTTGCGCATGAAGTCAAACAGCCGCGAAGAGTTAGATACCATTTACGCCGGAGAAATCGGCGCCACCGTTGGTTTGAAAAACACGGTTACCGGACACACCTTGTGTGATATGGCCAAACCCGTTGTTTTGGAAAAAATTTCATTCCCAGAACCGGTTATCGCTATGCGCGTGGAACCAAAAACCAAAGCTGACCAAGAAAAGCTGATTGCTTCTATTAGAAAGTTAACCCAAGAAGACCCAACCTTTAGAATTAAAGAAGACATTGAAACCGGAGAAACCATTATTTCCGGCATGGGTGAGTTGCATTTAGACATTATTCAAGACAGGCTCCGCCGTGAATTTAACGTTGACGCTAACTTCGGCAAACCGCAGGTGGCTTACCGTGAAACTATCACCGGTGAATCGCAGGCTGAAGAAAAATATGCAAGGCAGTCCGGTGGAAAGGGTCAGTACGGCCACGTAAAGATTCGTTTGAAGCCATTGGAAAGGGGAGCTGGGTTTGTGTTTGTTGACGAAATTAAGGGAGGCGCTATTCCAAAAGAATTTATCAAGCCAACGGAAAAAGGTATTATTGAAGCGCTTGATAAGGGAATTGTGGCCGGTTACCCCATGGTTGACGTTGAGGTTACGCTGTATGACGGAAGCTTCCACGAAGTTGACTCTTCAGAATTTGCCTTCAAAATTGCCGGATCTATGGCTGTCCAGCAAGGTGCCAAAGCCGCCAAACCGGTTATTTTGGAACCCATCATGAAAACCGAAGTGATCACCCCAGACCAATTCTTCGGAACCGTAATTTCCGACTTAAGCTCACGCCGCGGTAAAATTGAAGAAACCAAAGAAAGAATGGGCATGAAAGTGCTTGATGCCATGGTGCCTCTTTCCGAAATGTTCGGATACGCCACCGCCTTAAGAAGCTTAACCGAAGGCCGCGCCAGCTTCACCATGGAATTTAACAAGTACGAAGTAGTTCCAGGAAACGTAGCAGCGCAGATTATTGAAAGCCGGGGGAAGTAAGGTGAATTTGAAATTTACAATTTAAAATTTGAAATCCGTCGAAAGGCGGATTTTTTGGTTGGATGGTTGTACTGTAAATTGTAAAGCTTTACAAAATACGGGACACAGTAAAATGCAAGAAAAAAGCCTTCAACGAAACGGGTTCGCTGAAGGCCTGTTGGTGTGTAAGAGACTTCGGGCTTTAATCGAAGTCCTCGTGGACGTCGCTGGATTGCCTCTCGCAGATGGCATACATCATGCTGCCATCTTCCCATCGTTCCGACCACCATTGGCCAAGGGCGGCAAATTGTGCCACCATGTGCTGATATTCTGTGCTGGGGCCAGAGGAGGGCCGTGGTCGTACTGATGGTTTTTGGAAGGCCTGGTAGCTGGGCGGTTCAGGTTGGAGTTGTAGGGTAAGCAGGAATTCTCGGATGATGTTTTGAGCTTCTTCTGGGCCTCGTCCAATCGAGGCGGCGTCCGGGTCTCCGTTTCTCTTGCTGCACAGCAGATTGCCCTTGTCATCAAACCTGAAAGCATAGCTTCCGTTGTCGAGTTTGTTGCTGAGCTCATCCAGGAATGATTGCACTGCAAATCGTTGTTCGCTGGAGAAATCGGGAGATTGCTCCCAAATCCGGAATCCGAAATACGGATTCCACGGGCCGGGCTGGAGGATGGTTTCTGCCATTGTCGTCCTTTCGGGTTGCTTGAACTATGGGATTGAAAAGGTCTTTCCAAGCCACCTTCTTATTAAGTCAATTTCAAATATTTGTCAAATTTGACATGCTGTTTAGAAAGAATATAATGAGAACATGAATGTCAAAAAAAGTATGAGCAAAAAAATCAAAAAAGGAAAAATAACGATGGAAAAACTTGCTGATATGATGGAGTCTGGCTTCGAACTTGTTTTAAGCAAACTTGAAAAAACAGCCTCCGAAGAGCAAGTTGATAAAGTAGATACTCGCTTACAGGCTGTGGAAGAAAGCGTAGGGAAGATTGACAACAGGTTAAAGGGTGTTGAGAAAAAGCTGGAACATATTGAGGTTTAATGGCAAGGGCTGTTGACTTATTTTGGAATATAGAATAAAATAACAATATTAACAAAAAACTAATTAATAATAATTAATTTTAAAAGCTATGGCAGATAAATTTGAGCGAACAAAACCACACGTAAACATTGGTACCATTGGCCACGTTGACCATGGAAAAACCACCACTTCAGCGGCTATTATGCACGTAACAAAATTACGTGGTTTAAAGTCGTCTGGAGAAGGGGTTGACCAAATTGACAAATCTCCGGAAGAAAAGGCTCGCGGAGTTACAATTTCTATTACCCACTTGGAAATGGAAACTCCAAAAAGACACTATGCCTTGATTGACTGCCCTGGCCATGCCGATTACATTAAAAACATGATTACGGGAGCCGCTCAAATGGACGGTGGTATTTTGGTTGTTTCAGCTCCAGACGGACCTATGCCCCAAACCAAAGAACACATTTTGCTGGCCAAACAGGTTGGTTTGCCTTCACTGATTGTATGGATGAACAAATGTGATATGGTTGATGATCCTGAAATTTTGGATTTAGTTGAAAGCGAAGTTCGCGAACTGTTGAAAAAATACGGTTTCCCAGGAGACGAAACTCCTATTATCCGTGGATCAGCCGTGAAAGCTTTAGCCGCAACATCTGCTGATGATCCTGCAGCCAAGCCAATTATTGAATTATTGGATGCTTGCGATAATTATATTCCTGAACCTACCCGCGAATTGGACAAACCATTTGCCATGGCTATTGAAGATGTATTCAGCATTGAAGGCCGCGGAACCGTGGCTACCGGCAGGGTGGAAAGGGGAATTATCAAGCAAAACGACGAAATTGAAATTGTAGGAATCAGGCCAACCCAAAAGTCTGTGGTGGTTTCCGTGGAAATGTTCCAAAAATCTTTAGACCAGGGCCAAGCGGGAGATAACGTGGGCATTTTGCTGCGCGGTTTGAAAAAAGAAGACATTGAACGCGGCCAGGTGCTGTGCAAACCGGGAAGCATTAACCCTCACACCGAATTTGAAGCGGAAGTATACATTTTGAGCAAAGATGAAGGCGGAAGGGCCACCCCATTTTTCTCAGGATACAAACCACAATTTTACATCAGAACCTCTGATATTACCGGAGATGTAACGTTGCCTGCCGGAACTGAAATGGTAATGCCCGGAGACACCGCCCAATTGACCGTTAAACTGATTGTGCCAGTGGCTTTGGAAGAAAAAGGCAAGTTCGCCATCCGCGAAGGAGGCAAAACGGTGGGCGCGGGAGTGGTAACCAAGATTATCAAATAACCAATGCCCGTTAAGAAAGCAACTACAAAACCAAAAGTAAAGAAACCAGACGCCTCTAAAGAGGAGGCGCCTGTTTCTTTGGGTAAATTGCGGATAAAGCTGAAGGCTTACGACCACAAAATTATTGACAGCTCTGTCAGGCAGATTATTGACATTGCCAACCGCAGCGGAGTGGAGGTGGTGGGGCCCGTGCCGCTGCCAACGGAAATTTTAAAATATACCGTGAACCGTTCCAGCTTTGTGCATAAAAACGCCCGGGAGCAATTTGAGATGCGGGTGCACAAAAGAATGCTAGACATTTTGAGCCCCAACCAAGACATTATTGAAGCGCTGCGTGACTTGAATTTGCCGAGCGGAGTTGACATCACCATCAAAATTTAGTAACATACGCAATCACAACAATTGTTAACTTTCTTGCCGTAATGGCAGGATAACAACATTGCCGAAAGACCGGGCAGTTGCCCGATTTTTTATTAAAAATAAGGTATTCGATTATGAAGTTTATTTTAGGAAAGAAAATTGAAATGAGTCAGATGTTTGATGAAAAGGGGAATATTATTCCCGTTACTTTGGTTTCTGCCGGACCCTGTGTGGTTTTACAGAAAAAAACCAAAGAACGCGAAGGGTATGATGCCATGCAAATCGGTTTTATGAAATTGGTAAAGAAAACCAAGATTAAAAAAACCATGAAAGGCAAAGAATACCGTTATGTAAAAGAAGCTAGAACTGATGCTAAAGATGAAGCTAAGGCCGGAGATGAAATAAATGTGGCCATATTTAAAGAAGGTGATAAGGTAAACGTGATTGCCACTTCAAAAGGAAAGGGTTTTCAAGGAGGTGTCAAAAAGCACGGTTTTGCCGGAAGAAATTCCAGCCACGGTGCTAAGCACGAATCTCGCCAGATTGGTTCAGTTGGACAGCGCTTTCCCCAGCACGTTATAAAAGGAAGGAAAATGCCTGGGCGTATGGGGTTTGACCAAGTTACCGTTAAGAATTTGAAAATCGCCAGCGTTGACGCCGCAAATAATATGTTGGCTATTAAGGGTGCCATTCCGGGCCACCGAGGAACATTACTTGAAATTAAGGGATAATTTTTATACATGAAAGTCGCCGTATACAACCAAGAAGGAAAAGAAGCGGGAGATATTACTCTACCCAAAGAAATTTTTGAAGTTCCTATGAACGCTGATTTGGTGCACCAGGTGATGATTTCTCATACGGCCAATGCCCGCCAAGTTTCAGCTCATACCAAAAACCGGGGTGAAGTGCGCGGAGGAGGAAGAAAGCCTTGGCGCCAGAAAGGAACCGGCCGGGCTCGCGCCGGATCAACTCGCGGACCTATTTGGAAAGGCGGAGGAGTTTCTGGGGGTCCACGCAATGACAAAAATTACGAAAGAACCATTCCCCAAAAAATGAGAAGGAAGGCCTTGTTTATGGTATTGTCCCAAAAAGCCAAGAATAATTTATTGGTGGTGCTAGATAATATGAACATGGAGTTGGCCAAAACCAAGGCCATGGCTGCCATGATTAAAAAGCTTCCGGTGGCCAACGCCAGCAGATTGGTGGCTTATAATAATGGAGACAAAAAAGTATTTTTGGCCGCAAGGAACATTGATAAAACCGGAGTTTCAGAAACCAGGAATTTGAATGTGGTTGATTTGCTGAATTATAAATATATGGTCATCACCAAGGACGGAATTAAAGAAATTGAAAAAGTTTTCATAACAAAATAATATGGCCCTGTTAGATTTTTTAAAAAATAAGAAAGAAAAAGAAAAGGCAAAAAAGCCAGCTGAAAAAAGGGCTGAGCTGGTTTCAGGTAAAAAAGAAATAAAAATTACCGGCGCACCGGAATCAAAGCCAGTCAGCACCGGCAAAGGGCAGGCCTTTTCCTATGATATTGTCAAAGACCCGCACATTTCTGAAAAAGGGACTATTTTGGCCGAAAGCGATAAATATGTGTTTAAAGTGTACGACCGCGCCAATAAACTGGAAATAAAAAAAGCCATTGAAGGGATTTACCGGGTTGATGTAATGGCCGTCAATATTATCACTATTCCCCATAAAAAACGCAGATTAGGAAAAACCGAAGGCTTTAAAAAAGGATATAAAAAAGCGCTGGTCACCATTAAAAAGGGCCAAAAAATAGAAGTTTTCTAACATGAAGATTTACAAACCTACAACTGCCGGAAGAAGGGGAATGACAGGAATTGATTTTTCTTTGCTTACAAAAAAACGGGCCGAAAAGAGCCTGGTAATTAACTGGCGCAAAAGCAATGGAAGGTCAAAAGCTTCCGGAAGAATTACGGTAAGGCACAAGGGCGGTGGAGTGAAAAAATTATACCGCATGATTGAATTTGCCCAAACCAAAATGGACGCGCCCGCCAAAGTGATTGCTTTGGAATATGACCCAAACCGGACCGGATTTATCGCTTTAATTGAATATGCTGACAAAACCCGCCAATATATTATTGCTCCGCAAGATTTGAAAGTTGGGGACACGGTGATTTTTGCTGAAAACGCCCCACTGACCCCGGGAAACAGGATAAAATTAAAAAATGTCCAGGTGGGAACAAATGTGTATAATGTTGAATTAGACCCGGGAAAAGGTGGAAAAATGGTGCGTTCAGCCGGATCTTCAGCCCAGGTATTGGCCCAGGAACATGGGTTCACTAACTTGAAAATGCCTTCCAGCGAAGTGCGCCGGGTGCTTGGGGAATGCTTTGCTACGATTGGTATGGTTTCTAACCAGGAAAATCGGTATTACCGCGTGGGAAAAGCCGGAAAGTCACGCTTGAAAGGCCGAAGGCCACATGTGCGAGGTTCAGCCATGAACCCGGTAGACCATCCGCACGGAGGAGGAGAAGGAAGGCAGCCGATTGGTTTGAAGCACCCGAAAACCCCATGGGGCTTGCCGGCGCTGGGAGTAAAAACCCGGAATCGCAAAAAGTGGACCAGCAAGTTTATTATAAGTAGAAGGAAAAAGAATAAATAAAAAAACATGAGCAGAAGTCTTAGAAAAGGCCCATTCGTGGACCAACGATTACTGGAAAAGGTTTTGAAAGTCAGGAAAGGAGAGAAGGTGATTATTAAAACCTGGTCACGGCATTCATCTATTTCACCGGAAATGGTGGGCTTTACTTTTGGCGTGCACAACGGAAAAGAATTTATTCCCGTTTTGGTGGGCGAAGACATGGTGGGGCACAAATTGGGAGAATTTTCCGCCACTACCAAATTCCACCGCCACGGAGGAAAAATGCAACGTGAAATAGAAGGAGCCTCTGCACAGAACCAAACCGCCCAGATTGAAACTGCCAAAGCACCGGCAGCTAAAAAATAACATACCATGGAAATCAGAGTTCAATTAAGCAATTTACGGGTAGCGCCCAGGAAAGCCAGATTGGTGGTTGATTTGGTGCGTGGAAAAAAAGTTCAGGACGCCAAAAATTTGCTGCAATTTACCGTAAATAAAACTTCTACGCCGGTATTGAAACTATTGAACAGCGCAATTGCGGGAGCCGTCAACGATTTAAAATTAGAAGAATCACATTTATATATTTCCAAAATTACGGTTGATGAAGGCCCGAAAATGAAGCGTTCTCACCCCATGAGCCGCGGCCGGGCGTATCCGATTATGAAACGAAGCTGCCATATTGCCCTAACATTAAGCGAAATTACAAATAACAAATCACAAATCACAAAAAAATCCAAAAAAGCAAAATCCAAAAAACATGACGCATAAAGTTCACCCAAAAGCATTTAGGATCAAAGGAATGGAGGATTTCAATATCCGCGGTTTTTACGGTTCAAAAATGCCAGGTTTTTTACAGCAAGACTTTTTAATCAAAGAATTTTTACATAAAAAGTTAGCGGAGGCTTCAGTGGCTAATATCCAGATAGAGCATTCCGCCAATAAAATAAATATTATTATTGAATCGGCCAGACCGGGCTTGATTATCGGCCGGGGGGGAGAGGGGGCCGAGGTTTTGAAAAAACAGATTGAAAAAGAGCTTTTGGGGGCGTTTTTAACCAAAAAAACCCTTGCTAAAAAAATCGTCCAGCGCCAAATTAAAATAGATATCAAAGAAATCAAAAATCCCTGGACTTCCGCGGCGCTGATCGCCCAAATGGCCGCCCAGCAGCTAGAAAAACGTATTCCCTTCAGGCAAGCATTGAAAAGGAATATGGAGCGGGCCATGCAAAACAAGGAAGTTAAGGGCATTAAAATGAATGTTTCCGGAAGATTAAATGGCAATGAAATCGCCCGCGATGAATGGCTGAAGCAAGGCAGGATGCCGCTGGGAACCATTAGGGCTGATATTGATTATGCCCTGGCCGAAGCGCATTGTACCTACGGAATTATCGGAGTGAAAGTGTGGCTGTATAAAGGAGATAAATTTGATAAATAGCATACGACCATGAGCTTAATGATGCCCAAAAAAGTTAAACACCGAAAATGGCACAAGGGTAAATCTAAAGGAGTGGAAACCCGTGGAACCGAACTGAATTTTGGTAGTTTTGGATTGAAGTCCATGGGCACTAAGTGGATCACCGCCCGCCAGATTGAGTCGGCCCGAAGATACATTATCCGGTACATGAAAAAGGGAGGGAAAATTTGGGTGAGGATTTTTACTGACAAACCCGTCACTTCCAAGGGAGAAGAAGTGCCGCTGGGAGGAGGAAAGGGAGGGGTGCATCACTACGTTTTTGCCATAAAACCCGGAAGAATGATTTTTGAAATTGACGGATTAAAAGAAGATGTAGCCCGGCAAGCATTGAAGGGCGCGGCCATTAAGTTGCCAATTAAGACAAAATTTGTTAAAAGAGATGTACTGTAATGACTAAAACAGCGGAATTACGCAAAACCAATAAAGCAGATTTGATGAAAAAAGCCCAGGAGCTGAAAAAAAGCCTGAGTGACATTCGGTTTAAGTTTTCCGCTAACCAGATGAAAAATGTAAAAGAAGCGGCTAATACCCGTAAAGAAATTGCCAGGATTTTAACGGTATTAAATGAACAGAAATAACATGCCCAAGAAAACATTACAAGGAATTGTAACTTCAGATAAGATGCAAAAAACCGTGGTGGTTGAAGTGGAAAGTATTAAAGAGCATCCCAAATATAAAAGAAGGTACAAAGTCCACAAAAAATACAAAGCCCACGACGAAAATAATACCTACAAAATGGGAGAAACGGTTGTGATAGAAGAAACCGCGCCAATTTCCAAAGATAAAAAATGGAAAGTAATAAGCAAGATATAAAGACATGATTCAATTACGATCAATGGTAACTGTTGCCGACAATTCTGGAGCAAGAATTATCCAGTGTGTTAATGTTCCCGGCGGATCGGGCAGAAGGTATGCTCAATTGGGAGACATTATTGTTGGTACCGTCAAAAAAGCTGACCCCCGCAAATTGGTAAAAAAACACGAAGTGGTAAAAGCGGTGGTTATTCGCCAAAGGAAAGAATTTAAGCGGGCTGACGGCTCTTACATCAGGTTTGATGATAACGCGGTAGTGGTTTTGGGTGAAGGAAAGTTACCGAAAGGAAGCCGCCTGCTGGGTCCGGCCGCCAAAGAAGTTAAAGACAAGGGTTTTAATGAAATTGCTCAAATGGCGTTTGAATTACTGTAAACAACCATGAAAGTAAAAAAAGGCGACAACGTATTAATCATTACCGGAAAAGACAAAGGCAGGACTGCCAAGATTTTAACATCGCTTCCCAAGCAGCGCATGATTTTGGTTGAAGGCATGAATTTAAAATCAAAACACGTAAAACCAAAACGGCAGGGTGAAAAGGGCCAAGTGGTGAAAGTACCCATGCCCCTTCAGGCTTCTAATGTGAAGTTTTTGTGCCCAAAATGTTCTAAGCCTTCCCGATTAGGTTATAAAATTGAAGGCGATAAGAAATTCAGGATTTGTAAAAAATGCAAATCAGAAGTTTAAAACCATGGAAAAACTGAACGAAAAATACAAAAAAGAGGTAGTTAAGAAAATGATGGAGCGCTTCGGGTATAAAAACCCGATGGCGGTTCCGCGCATCACCAAAGTTACGGTAAATTCTTCTTTTGGAAAAGAAGTGGCTACTAAAACTTCCGGTGAGCGGGAGAAATTTTATAAACTTATTTTGCAAGACTTGGCCTTGATTGCCGGACAGGCTCCGCGGCTGGTAAAATCAAAAAAATCCATTGCCGGTTTCAAATTGCGCGAAGGGTTGGAAATTGCCGCCATGGTAACCTTAAGGAAGCAGCGCATGTGGGACTTTTTAGAACGGCTGATTTATTTGTCATTACCAAAGTCTAGGGATTTCCAGGGTATCAGCCGCAAGGCAGTTGATAAAGGTGGTAACTTAAACATTGGATTTCGTGAACATATCAACTTTCCCGAAATTTTTACGGAAAAAGAAAAAACCATCTTCGGCTTGCAAATAACGGTTTCCACCAACGCCAAAGACATGGCAAAAGGCATGGAGTTGTTTACCTTAATGGGATTTCCAATAAAAGAAGATAAAAAATAGACATTTATGGCAAAAGCATCACAAGTTGCAAAAGCAAATAAAAAGCCAAAATTTTCTTCACGATTGCAAAGAAGGTGTTTTAAGTGTGGCCGCCGGCACGGATTTATGAGAGCCTTCGGGCTTTGCAGGATCTGTTTCAGGGAATTGGCGCTGAAAGGAGAAATTCCGGGAGTAACTAAATCATCTTGGTAATTTTAAACATATGACAGACCCAATTACAGACATGTTAAACCAGATTAGGAATGCCCAGGCTGTGCAAAAGCCGGAGATTTTGATTCCTTTTTCAAAACTAAAAAACGAAGTGGCGATGCTTTTGAGCCGCGCCGGTTTTGTGGGCGAGGTGAAAAAAGCCGCCAAGGGGAAAACCAAGGGGTTGAAAATCCAGTTAAAATATACCGCTGAGTTGCCGGCCGCCGAAGGATTGAAAAGAGTTTCCAAACCCGGCCAAAGGATTTACGTGAAAGCCAATGAAATAAAGAAGGTCCGCGGAGGATTCGGCATTTCCGTCATTTCAACCCCAAAGGGGCTGATGACCGGCGTGGAAGCCAGAAAGGCAAAGCTGGGCGGAGAAGTATTACTGGAAGTCTGGTAAAATCGGCAAAAAGCTGGCAAAAGCCAGAAAAATAAGCTATACTTGTAAATTATGTCAAGAATCGGTAAAAAATTCATTGAAATCCCAGCCACGGTAAAAGTGGAAATTTCGGGCCAGCACATCAAGGTGGCTGGGCCGAAGGGAGAGCTTAATTCCACCATGCACCAAGCCATCAAGGCTGAAGTGAAAGATGGCAAGCTTTTTGTCGTGCCCAAAAGGGAACTATCAACCAAAGACAGGGGCCTTTGGGGCCTTTACCGCGCCTTGATTGCCAATATGATTTTAGGGGTGGAAAAAGGTTTTGAAAAGAAATTAGAAATTGAAGGTGTAGGTTTTAAAGCGGCCGTGCAAGGCGATGAATTAGTGATGAACTTGGGCTTTGTAAACCCGGTGAAAATTAAAAAACCGGAAGGGATTACCTTTGCTGTTGAAAAAAACGTGATTACCGTTTCCGGAATTGATAACCAGGTGGTGGGGCAAATTTCTGCTGAAATCCGCGAAACCAAGAAAGCCGAACCTTATAAAGGGAAGGGAATTAAGTACCAAGGTGAAAGAATCAGAAGGAAGGAAGGTAAGAAAGTGGTTGCGGCTAAAAAATAAAAAACATGCAAGCCAAACAGTTAAAACGCCAAAGAATCCATACCAGAATACGATCCAGGATAACTGGGACGGCTTTGCGCCCCCGGCTTTCCATTTTCCGTTCAGCTGCCCATATTTACGCGCAGTTGGTTGATGATGAAACCGGGAAAATTTTGGTTTCTGCTAATGATATGAAAATGAAGGGCAAGAAAATTGAACATGCCATGGAAGTGGGAAAATTGATTGCCAAAGAAGCCATGGCCAAGAAAATTGAAGCGGTGGTGTTTGACCGCGGAGGCTTTGTGTACCACGGCCGGGTGAAAGCAGTTGCTGACGGTGCACGGGAAGGCGGGCTGAAGTTTTAATTATCAATTATCAAATGGCTGAAGAAATTAAAAAGACAACTACACCGGTCAATACGCCCGAAGGCAGAAACACTGATGGTTTTCGCCCTGTGCGAAGATTTGGTTCGGGCAGGCCGGGAGCGGTTAACGATGGTTTTGATACCAAGCTTTTGGATTTGGCCCGCGTGACCCGTGTAACCGGCGGTGGAAAACGGATGAGTTTCCGTGCCATTGTGGTAGCGGGAGATAAAAAGGGGAAAATAGGCATAGGTATTGATAAGGGAAAAGACGTTTCCCAGGCTATTGAAAAAGCAACCACCCGCGCCAAAAAATCAGCCATTAACGTGGTGATTGTTGACGGTACTATTCCCCATCAAGTTGAAGCCAAATACGGCCCGGCAGTGATTTTATTGAAACCGCAAAGAAAAGGCAGGGGTTTGGTTGCCGGCGGAGCCGTGCGCACTATTTGCGACTTGGCTGGGATTAAAAACGTTTCCAGTAAAATACTTTCCGGTACCAAAAACAAACTGAATAACGCCCGGGCCACCATGGAAGCTTTGAAAAAGTTAAAGGCAAAATAATATGCAAACCCACCAATTACAACCAAAACATACTTCCAAGTTCCGCAAGATTGTGGGCAGGGGGGGCAAGAAAGGAACCTATTCTGGAAGGGGTGGCAAGGGTCAAACTGCTCGGTCCGGAAGAAAATTAGCCCCGGTAATCCGTGAACTGATTAAGCGTTATCCGAAATTAAAGGGATACCGCGCTTTTGTGGAGCCTTCTGACACTAAAGTGGTGAATTTGGTTCTTTTGGAAAAGCATTTTAATAATGGCGATGTGGTGAACGCTCAAACCTTGCTTGATAAAAAACTGATTGCCATGATAAAAGGCAAGAATCCGTTGGTAAAAATTTTGGGAAAAGGAGAATTGACTAAAAAACTGGTTTTTGAAAGTTGCAAAGTTTCGGCTTCGGCAAAGGCGGCTATTGAGAAGGCAGGAGGAGTTATTAAGTAGAAGTTTCTTCCATGTTTGAAAAACTGGCAACCCTTTTTAAGAATAAAGATTTAAGAACCAAGGCCTTGATTGTACTGGGGCTTTTTGTGGTTTTCCGGATTGCCGCCAATGTGCCCATTCCGGGTATTGGTGCTGATAACTTGCGGAGATTTTTTGACCAGAACCAAGTATTCGGTTTGCTCAACATTTTTTCTGGGGGCGCGTTGAGTAACTTTTCCATTGTGTTGCTTGGCCTTGGCCCTTATATTACCGCTACTATTATTTTACAGCTTTTGACCATGATTTTCCCCTCTTTAGAGAAAATGTATAAAGAAGAGGGTGAAGCCGGCCGGCAGAAATTCAACCAGTGGGGCAGGTTGTTGACCATTCCCTTGGCCGCTTTTGAGGGGTATGGCATGTTAACGCTGTTCCAGCGCCAGGGGGTTATCGGCGCCCTTTCGCCCATGGTGATGGTTAGTTCCATTGTTACCATTATCGCCGGATCTATGTTTTTGATGTGGCTGGGTGAAATTATTACCGAACAGGGCATGGGCAACGGTATTTCTTTGCTTATTTTTGCTGGTATTATCGCCCGCTTGCCGATCAACATTTTCCAAACCTTCGTAAGCTGGGATCCTTCAAAAATCCCCTCCTACCTGCTGTTTTTCGGTTCTTCTATTTTGATTATCGCCGGGGTGGTGTTAATTACCGAAGCCCGCCGTAATATTCCGGTTTCCTATGCCAAGCGCGTGCGGGGTTCTAAAATGTACGGCGGAGGCTCAACGTATTTACCTTTGAACGTAAACCCGGCCGGTGTTATGCCCATCATTTTCGCCCTTTCTATTTTACTGTTTCCGGGCATGATTGCCGGATTTTTGGGAGGAGTCGGCGGTTTTGTGGGAACCGCGGCTAATGCCGTGGCCGCGTTTTTCAATGACCCTTGGGCCCACGGCATCATGTATTTTATTTTGGTA
>Ga0209515_10006649_pt1 | contig 14281 bp, 10 predicted proteins | sample Subgroupgradi54m_FD_187454 | JGI IMG/M metagenome (GOLD analysis project Ga0209515, IMG submission 187454) | Subsurface groundwater microbial communities from S. Glens Falls, New York, USA - GMW60B uncontaminated upgradient, 5.4 m (SPAdes)... ...
ACAATTTCTCGTCGATATTCAAACCCTGCTTTCATAAATCCTCATCGAGAAATAAAAATTCTTAAACAAAATGAGAAATTAATTCATGCGGGATTTCGCAATAGTTCCATGGTTGATTGGCAAGGAAAAAGATATAAAGGGGTTCATGAGCCTATGATTTCCAAAGAGGAATTCGATCTCGCCCAAGAAATCATAGACGGCAGAGTCAAGCAATTAAATAAACGGAATGGGTTTGCTTTTAGAGGCCTTATCCGTTGCGGAGAATGCGGGGCGGCCATAACCTCAGAGCATAGAACAAAACATCAAAAGAACGGCAATGTTCATCATTATACCTACTACCATTGTACTAAACGCATCAAGCGTGATTGTTCTCAACAGCTTGTTCGTAACGATGCATTAGACCAACAGATTCTTGATCTCTTAGACAAAATTTCTATCCCTCTCCCCTTTCACCAATGGGTAATCAAGCAACTAAGGACAGAAAACGAGACAGACGAAAAGGAATCACACAACAGTAAAAATTTGATCTATAAAAATCTGGAATCGGTCAAAAAAAGATTAGACAATCTTTTAAGTTTGCGCGTGAGTGAAGAAATCACCACGGAAGAATACTCGTCCAAAAGAAATGAGCTCATAAAAGAAAAAGAACGATGGGAATCGGCTCTAAAAAATACGCCCCGCTCTAATTGGATTGAGGAAGCCGAAAAGGTCTTTGATTTCGCGGAATCAGCTAAGAAACGGTTTCAGGAAGGCGATTGGCAAGTCAAACAAAGCATCACCGCAGAGTTAAGTTCGAACCTCAGGCTTCAAGATCAAATACTCGATATTCCCGTCGAGAAGAATAAAGCATTCCTTTTAGGACTTGCTCCGGAAATAAAAAGCCTCCATAATCGGTTCGAACCTCTGCAAGTCGTTGAAAACATACATAGTTGGGAGGCTTTATACGCTCAAAACAACATCTGGGGTCTATGGGTGGACAAAAGTCGAGTTTCCGAACCTCAAAGAATTCAATTGGTTATACCATTCTACCGCCGACGGTATGGCAAACTTGAGGCCTCGCTCGACTGTGCATTGCCTCAAAAACCAATCAAAGAACCGGATCCACCTCCCAACATCATAAATGAAGCGATCCGGGTGAAGGATTTTATGGCCGCGCACCCGGATGAAACGTGTCTCTCCGCGGCCGCCAAACTTAACCTCCCCAGAAAACGCATTTCAAAACTTCTAACGATCGCCAACAACCTACCGCCAAATCTTATCACAGAACTCGCTAATTGCAGTAATCCCAAAATCCTGCGCCAAATGCACGTCAAACACCTGCTCCGCCTCGCCCAAACCTCGGTCTCCTGACGTAAACCTGCAAGCCTAATCGCCAACTAATCGCCAAATCAACGCCATAATCGCCAAGTACACGCCAATTACTTTTTGGCCAGGACATACTTTTGAGCAAGATACCAAACACCGCTCTCACAACTGCGTATTGGACATTCCTTAAAAATTGAGCCCTTTATGAACCGTATATGAGCCAATTGAGCCAATTATGAGCCAATTACTTTAAAACGTAATTAGTTCCTTGTCCAACAATCCCTTTTTGTTCAAATACCTTTAAACCAACAAGTTTTGCCAATTCTCGTGTAGCTGTTGCCTTAGATATTTTATTAACCTCTTGATATTCCTTATTTGAAATTTTTCCTTTTTCCTTAACGTACTTGACCGCTTTCAGCTGCCGTTCATTCAAACCCAATTTATTTAAGATTTCAACGGTATAAACATTTCGAGGTAAAATCGTTTTAAACTCCAAATTCCGCACAGACACAAACTCCGGCTCCGGAAGGCCCGCCTCCTTGCACTGCCTGACCATCTCCATCGTGCCAGACCCTGCCTCCTGAATATAATTTGCATAATACATGACCGATGACAAAAGCGTATTCGCGGGATGAGACGTATGCGTCTTTTTCAAATCCTCTACTTTCAGACTCGGTGGTAATGTCCCGGAGTTTAAAACCTCCACACGGTCGAGAAATACCATGACCTGCACCGACGACGTCGTATTGTAGTCCCTGTGCGCAACGGCGTTGACGATCGCTTCTTGAATGGCGAATTCAGGGATTTCCAGCGGACGGCTGACCTGTGCCGTATGTTTCTGCTGAATGACCGGAAACCGGATAGCATCAAACACAAAACCAATCGCCTTGTCCACCTGCTCAAAAAGATTGCCATCGTAAATATGATAAGACGAAAACGGCTTTTGAACTTCGGTGCTGGGAAGCTGGATGCATTTGATCTTGGCCTGATCAAAAAATTTGCGCGGCTCTTTGCCAAACAAAAGAACAGCGGCATTGGTAAGCTGGCCATCTTTCAACAGCTTAAAATGTGTAAAAATATCTTCAGTCGAGGCGTCAGCCGCAATCGGATAGTTGCGTTTCTTCCGGGCAATCTTCAAACACCACCTGACTTTCTCCTCATCAATATCCGAAAAATTGGCTCCCTCGCAAATGCGCTGATCGAATCCTGCCCGGCCGACCACGCCTTTGACTTTCAGAAAGGTTATTAAACTTTCATACACCAGACCGGTCAATTCATTTATGGCTTTGAACCGACGATAACTATACCCGACTTTCGAGTCTTTTATTTCTTTGATGAGTTTCTGAACGCCAAGCTCGCGCTTTTTATCGGTTGTGCCGTTCTCACCTTTGATGTAAATCAAAATTTCTTTGTGACATTTTTGAGCTTCCCTGAATTCGGCCTCCGTAGGTGACATACCTCCACCGATGGAACCACCGTAGCGATCACCCAAAAGTCCAATGTAAATATCGCTCTCTTTGACCTCGTCAAGATATGCGCTCTCTGGTGATTTTCCTCGGGCAGGCGCATCCTCAAACAGAAACACATCAAAGTATTCTGCCAAAAGCACATCCTCGAGGACGGCTGCCTTCACTGCCCGACGCTCGGCCTTGAGTTCTTTCTGTACACCGCTGATAAAAATTTTGTATTTTTTCATCTATTTGTCACTTAACTTCTTTCTTATGGCCGTCTAATAGTCCGCCCCAAAATCTTGCCATCATCATCGATGCCAAAATAAACCTCTCCCCGGCCATGTTTATTGAGCATAGCCGCAATAGACACGACCCCCGCTTTAACCTCGGCGGTGGATTTTTTGAATTCGATTGTTTCGGATTCTCTATACGTCATTAATCTCCTCTTTGCCAATTTTACGTTTTCCCTTGAAAAATTTCCCAATATGGTTTTGGCCAATCATCTCCATAAACCTCGCGAATCGCCCTACAATGATCTTCCGAAGCCTGAAATTTAATTTCATCAAGGAAATGCAGACATTCATCTCTATTTGAGATTGAAAACAATCGTGTTTTATATCTGGCCACTTCTACATTAAGCGGTTCTTCGCACAAAAGAGATCGACTCTCATTGTCGATAAACATCGCATCACAATAAGGCAACAATGTCGATATAATATGGACATCGGTCATATATCCCCTTGTGGGAAACCTTTTCCTTCCCAGAGCAGCTCTCCTAGCCATGGCGGCATGCAACATTGAACTAATAACAATGTGGGGAGCATTTTTAAAATCTTCTGATAGTAAAAACTCTTGTAATTTTTCGCTTAATTGATCCTCAATAATTCCAGATTTTTGAAGGCATTCTTTAATTTCAAAGAAAAGAGTTGATGCCATATCATGTAAAAAATGTCCCACATGAAATGGGATTAATCCAAAAGCCGCTGAAAGAAAATTCTTCATATATTGGACGTGCTGTGAAGCCAAGAGCCTCGCATGAGCATCTCTTTCTTCCGAGTACCAATAAGAAAAATCTTTGTTTTTCTCCATCTGCCAGCGATTAAAAATTTTTTCGATACCGTCAGCCACCTTCTCTCTATTAGATCTAATCTCATCAATTAAATCTTGGGATTGATATCCCTGCATTGAAAAATAAATTCGGTCCTGCCAAGCATTTATATTCCCTTCAGTAATTGTATGAACATTGAGTTCTCTAATGTCTTCTTCTTTCAACCATTTTCTTAATTGTCTCAAAATCTGAAATCTTTGAATTGTTTCGTAGTCGTAAAATGAAACCCCTCCCGACAAATGTTCGTAGATTCTCTTCAAGCCATCGTAAAAAGGAGCTAATAATGACTCGTGTTTGTGGAAATCAGAATCCGGGCAAACAATCAGTTGTAATTTAACTAATTCATCCAATTTTCCAAAAAGAACTCCCCAAAAATGGTCTACTTTCCCTGCTTGGTGTGCTTTTGTTAAAGGATTCAAAAATTTCGTTATTTCACTTATGCAAAGCTGGTCGAGATAAATAACTTTTTTGTTAAGTGAAGGCAACTGTACAACCACTGAAGATTCATTTTTACTTGGATGAGGATAATAGCAGTCTCTACAGCGACGGCTATACTGATGATCGTAAATACCTAAAATCCCGAAAGACATCTTCCCACACTTAGGACATTTGATATACGGCCCATTAATAAAGTCGCGCATACTTATACGAAAAGTTTCATCTTTTTGATTCATTTTCTTAACAATTGATTTTCCAACTTACTTCTTCAATTTCAATAGATTAATAACCGTGTTGCCTTGTTCCTTATCATGAGCAAATTCCCTAAGTCATCGAATATACTTCGCCATCTCCTCAAATTTCTCAAGCAATTTGTTCGCCAGTTCCATCTTCTTGATCAAGAATGGTGCCCAACGTCCCTGAGAATCCGGTGACAAATGATTTTGAATCCGTAAACTTTCTCCTCGTGCGCTCTTTACTACCGGGCCCTTTTCGACTTCAATGCTCGGGACCAACAGAACATTTTCATCAATCTCCAGTTTCTGTGGATTAAAATACGCCCCGACCACAAAATAGGAATGATGCGCCGTGAAAGTTCTCTTGTTAATATCCATCAGAAAGTAGCCGCGCTTCTCGACATTAAACCGACCTTTAATCTGCAAAAAAATCGGCTGGAACATTCCAGCTTTGGTAACAACCAAATCCACGCCCTGAGTGTCCGTGACCGGCCGATAAACACTTAAAAGTCCTTGGCCTTGTAACACGATTAATTCTTTGACCCGGTCCTCTACGATGTCGCCTTTCGACTGGGAAGAAAGTCCGGAAATATCCAGCAATGTCTCCGCCTCTTTCAAAGGCGTTTCCTGCGACTTGTCTTTAAAGGAGAGCTCGTACTTTAATCCATCTTTTTCAAAAACAACCTCATCACCAACTCGAGCATCGTGCGCTTTATACCAACGAACAAGACCAAAAATTCGTTTATGTTTGGCATTGTAAGTTAATTGGTTTTCCTTTCCGTCGATCGCTACCGCAATTTTGCTGTCCTTTTCCGGCATCATCTCAATGCCAGCGACCGGAATATGAAGGAATCCTAATTTAATTTCAACATCGATGAGTTTGCGGATGAACTTTTTAATCATTGGGACATTCCCCTCTGTGTGTGAAATAACAATAATAAAACGTCATACCTTACGATTTCCAATGACATGTACCTGTTTCCAAGTTAAGTATGCGTCCCCGGAATTTTTTGTCAATGGCATCCTATTTTTAAGGCCAAGAAGACTTGGCTTGCCAAGACAAAGCTCTGAACAATAATCGCAATGGCCATTACTTTTGTCCACAGTATTAAACTTTCTGTTTGCTTCTTCTGAGACTCGGCCGACAATCCCGATGCAACGATGCCGTCTTGGATCGCTTTAGATAGCGTATCCATCGAATTTATTTGATGAATTTTAAGTTCCAAATCAGCAACGGCAATATGATTGCTCACTCTGTCGTGCTGAACCTCCGCCCCCATATGACTGTCTTGGATTTTTGATAAAAGAGCTTTTGCTTCGTCTATTTTTTTAGAGATATCGTTAAGTGCGGTCATTAAGCATCCTCCCGCCCTGCATTTATTTCCCATTTTACGCGTCCCCGGAATCTTGAAACGGTTTTTTTCGACACTTCATCCCTTTCATCTAATTTTTCTAAAATCGTAAAAAATAATTGAAGTTTGTTTCGGATGTCGGCGGTGCGGAGGGATTTTGGGGTTGATGTTATCATTTCAAGATCACATTTAGGATTTAATACCACAAGACAAAAATTATGATTTTAATTTATCCAAAATCTTTAGGATAAAATCTCTTACATATTGCATATCTTCTTCCTTCAGACCGTTAGCTTCAATTTCTTCGTAGAGGGTTTTCTTTATACCACCATAGTCGTCGGAATGAATTGTGTACTTATTTCCTGATGTGGTCTTTCCAATTTTTTCTGGATTCTTATTATTAGCGATTTCTATAAGCCGGTCAGGGTAAAACCTTTCAATACCTTTAAAATTCTTTGTCAATCTAGGATTAGCTCCATCAACAGGCCACTGAAAAACAATAAGTCTGTTCTCCATATCTTTAGCAAGAACATTGTACTTCTCAAAATCTTTTGACTCCCAATCAAGGACTACCACCACCGGAGTATTAACGGTTCTACATAAAATTGCATTTCTATTATTTCTTAAGTAAGTGTAAATATCTTTTTCTCCTCCGGACTTCTCACTGTCGAAGTTTTCTAAACAAAACACTTTAATGCTTGCCTTAGGTGAAATTAAATTGATCGCGTTCTCAAAAAAGGATAAATCATACTTACCATCGACAATTAAGATTGGCTCCGTAGGGTGGTATATAATTGGGTGAAGGTATTTGGATATTCCTGCCTTTGAGGACTCCATTAAAATATCTTTTACGCTAAGTCCACCATTAAAATTTGTTTCGCTCTTCCGATTCTCCACATAGAAACTTTTGTCCGAATACTGAAGAATTATTTCTGAATGTGTTGTGGCAAAAATTTGTAATCGATTTAATTCAATAGACGAAACCTCTCGTAAGAAAGAAGCTACCTGTGCCTCTAATGAACAATGTAAAGAGGACTCGGGTTCCTCGATAGCCCATATAGAGGCTTGTCTCCAACCAAATTGCTGAAAATAATCTTTATCGATTAAATACAGAGTTTCCAGCATTAATAAACTTTGTATTCCAGAACCTTGCGCAATATCCTCAACTTCAGTCCGACCATCACCTAGTCGATATCCAAATGCAAAGATCATATCTGCCCAATCTTTGGGAGTAGCTAAGCGGACCCGCCCAGATCCAATTTTCATTTTCTGCAGTCGATCAGATAAATTCCTTATTAGATTACTTGAAATTCTTTGGATTTTTTCAAATGTCTCCCCAGAGGCTTTGGCTTCGCGTCCTAAACGCCTCACCAGAACATCTCTCAACGCTTGATGTTCATTTTTAATGATATCAATGGGTAAAACGCGGTTTGGGATATATCTAAAATTGATTAGTGCCAGAAATTGGTCAATTTTCTGTCTATGCTCAAGATCTAATTTCTTGTCTTTATCATTAAGAAAATAGTCAGGGACTGAAGCATCTCTATACCATTTTTTTGTTATAGTAAAATTATGCCCTAGAAAACTTTCAATACCTTGTAATTTTTCCCTAAATCGAAAGTTGGCAGGCAAGTCGAATTTCATGGAAATATCTATCGATTTATTATGCTTTTTCCGACGAAGATCGTACCGATTAAAATCATTCTTAAAATTGATAGCGGAATTAATATCTGTATATCCTGTAAAAAAAGCGTTTAATGATCGCAAAACATTTGATTTGCCAGAATTATTCAAACCAGCAAAAGCACTAAAATTGCCAATCGAATCAAGGGAATCTTTGCTATCTCTGATCGAACGAAATTCCCGAATCTTAATTTGGGAAACTAATTTCACTTTTATACTCCTCCTTACATACCCGAACCTGAATTAATTCGGGCCCAGTCGTGTGTCCCCGAATTCTGTATCAATTTGCATCAAGGCAACCAAAAGAACAACAAAATCTTCTCAATGTCCCATCGGACAAGTCCAGGATGCTGGCCTTGGGGAACGAAATTTCTTTAAGATTAGTTTAAAATCTTCACTGCAATTAATACTGACAAAATAACAGTCCCGTGAAAACATAACAAGGTGTTGGGTTTCTTCCCGATAGAAAATGTCGTGTGCAACCATGAAGGCGCAGTCTTTAAGAATAATCTTGTATCCATTGTAAAAAAATCTTCTGGCTTCTGCATTTTTTCCAATCGTACAGCATTGAATAATTGATGAAATAGGCGTTCTTGCCAAAGAAAATATCCATCAAGTATCCAAAAAACTAAAGCGGGAAATACTCCAACCAAGGCGAACTCCCCTTTCCCTTTATCCACCGCGACAACTATTAACGCGCTAATCAGCGTGACCGACCATCCTTTCATGGCAAATGAATTTCCTGCCAAACGGTTTATCACCCCCTGAATCATTTCCAAATGTTTAATACGTTTTTCATCAGTATCCATTAGACAGTATGTACCTCATTATGCACATTACAGATCAAATTACGCAACACCATGGTCTGGGAATTAGAAATAAATTTGGCCTTAGTAGACGCGATCTGATAGCCTTCCTCTATCCAATTGCGTAATGTAGACGCATCCGTTGGCCACGTATAATATCTACCATAGGAAGTAGTCTGATTGCTTTGATTATAATTCAACGAGAAACGTTCTGGAAGATGATGCCAAATAAGATTACCTGCGTAATCTTTGGGCGGTGGAACAGCGATACCGATCAGTCCATTAGGCATACCATTAGCTGGCTGCCGCAGAGAACTCTTAATCTCCCAATCAACAAATTTCCGACTGTGTGTGCATCGGCCAATAACAACTATGGTAACGGACGTGTCCTGAAGGTAGCGATCCCTAATTGCTTGCATAATATAATCCGTATCATCACTATCAACGAAATCGTCATCATCCATTACTCCAACCACTCGGGGGATAAATACTCCCGTACCAGACTGCCCCCAATCACTCACCAATTTATCAACCCACGGCTTATCGCCCTTAAAATACGAAATGAAAACTTTCCGCCTTGGGGGTGTTTTTGCAAATCCCCCTAAAAGCGAATTATACCCATAAAGAGACATATTCTCTCCGATTCATCTACACACGCCTTAATTTTATCCAAATAATTTCTTTAAATTCTCCCAATTCCAAGCATAAAGCCGACCTGCGCATGGAACAGCAGTATAATTTCCATCTTTATAACCGATAACTTGTACGATTTCTTTTTCCCATTTTCTAGCGAGATTCACCTCTTTAAGAACTCCCGGCGCTTTATATGTGACGGGGCCTACCATCACGAGAACCATATCAGAGCTCTTAATTCTTGCCTCGGCTCTATCCAGCCAATCTTTTCCCGGGGCCGCTTCTTTTATCTTATCGAGGCATCAATAACGTTGAAGGGAGAATCATCTAACTTAGCCCAATGAGAAAATCTTCAAAACCTTATCGTTATCAAAATCGAAACTTACAAACACTCTTTTCTTGTAATCCCTTAGCACTCGGAAGTAACCTCGACGATGTGACGAAAATCGGTAAAATTTACGCTCGACGAGCAACTTCTTTCCGCTAAGGGATTACCTTTTCTTTGCCATTAATTTTATCCTCCTTTAACAACCTCAAACAAATTCTTCGGATCATCCAAAACTTTAAATTCCCATGCGCCGAAATTGCCACTGGCATTGACAGCCGTAATCCATTCTTTAGCTGCCTGCCATTTGGCTTTATCCTGGTCGGTGGTTTGGCCTTTTACTTCGAGGATTAAATATCTATCGCCATCAAATTTGATAATGTAATCGGGATAATATGTTTTAGTCTGGCCTTGCCATAAGTAAAAAATTTCAAATCCAAGATGATCATTTTTTGCCCATGCAACTAGCCCGGGAATTCTGTCACGATCAAACTCCAGTCCGACCTTTTCCCAGCCGCTGTCAATAACGATGTGGCTGATCTGGCTCTTTATAACCGGCTGAGCGGGCTTGCTGGTATACCATGTCATCGCTGTTGATGTGCTTCGTTTTGGCCTGACCGGATCCAGCACAATGGTTGGAACCTCTTTACTCGAACTGCGGATAAAACGTCCGATATGGTTGATAATCTTTTGTGAATTAAGAGCAATAACAATATTGCGTAGCTTCTCTGTCCCAGCAAAGATTGGAATCTTAATATCCAATCTGTTGGAAACTAAAAACTCATCAAACAACTGCATCAATTGACTGATATGACTTCCGGGGTCGCCTTCCCATTTCTTTCCAAATTGTTCATGAAGACGAACGGCCGCCTGTAGCTTCATTTGTTGTAAACGGTTTTCCTCCGCAAGACGTTCAAGATCGACCTCGCTCAATTGATCAAACTTCGGCTTTCCGTCGATGACCGGTGCCACCCCCACACTCGTAGGCGCATCTTCGGTGGATAACGTCAATTTTTCTAATTTATCCCAATCCAAATCAAGGAAATAATTTAACTTGTATTCCGCGCGCAAGACATGCGGCCATTCAATTTCCAAGGTCTTGCGTTCTAAAACAGGTTCAATCTTGGTTTTCGGTTTCTCCGGTTTCGGAGGCCCCGGTTTCTGCTCGGCGGGAAGAAATGTAAACGGTACGCCAAAAACGGTCACATATTCCGGTTCATAAAAACCTGTTTCTTCATTTACATCATAAGATATTCGACGTAAACCACGTCCTATAACCTGCTCGCACAAAAGCTGGCTGGTAAACGCACGAAGTCCAAGAATATGTGTGACTGTTCTCGCGTCCCACCCTTCGGAAAGCATGTTAACACCAATGACACACTGAATCTGCTCCCCCGCTCTATTCTTCTTTCCAACGGTATTAAATTTCTCCCGCTGATCTTTAACCAAATCTTTTCCAGATTTATCTGCGTTAATACGTTCTTCTTCATCAGACTCAATCTTATCCAACGCGTCCTGATCGATACGGATAAGCCCATTTTTATCAGCCAATTCCTCAATTGCGAAATAACCATTGGCCAAAGAATATTCAAGCCGCGCCGCTGTTTCCGTACGATTACAAATCATGATCATCACCGGCGGCGTCTCGCGGGGAGGATTTTGTTTTTCCCAATTTTCCTTTTCTTTAAGCCAGTCGCCTCCCAAAATATTCACCGCATTCCTCACAAGATCAGGCAATCCTTCATGCGGTTCAGCTCTACGATTTAAATCCTCTTTAACCTCTGGATAAATATGAAAAAGTTTTGACCTCAAATCAGACCCGACATTGGAATCATCTCTGACCGCCACCTTCGGAGTTTTAACCAAACCACTTTCAATAGCATCATTAAGACCAAAATCACTGACGATCCAAGTAAACAACTGCTCGCCTTGATTATTCTTGCCCGTCGGCTTAAATGGTGTTGCTGTTAAATCATAAGTCTTTAACACACCCCGGGCATGATGAATACGATCAATGCCGCTTATCCAAATGGTGGCCTTTTCTTTTTCCGATTCTTCTTCATCCGCTGATGGACGATGACAATGGTGGGCTTCATCATTAATCACAAGGATATTGGATGCATTACCGAAATCCGATAAAACTCTGCGAACAAATGCCTCTTCGCTTTCCGGTCCTTTCTTAACCACTTTGGGGCCGTAGTTTTCATTGATCGGAGCAAGTGCATGCCAATTTGTGACCACAATCTTGGCCTGCAAGAGTTCCTGCCACATCGTCGAGTCAACGAGCGTAAAACTTTGGTAAAAATTGTCCTTATTTTCCGGTAACAAAACTTGCAATCTGTCTCTAACAGTCAACCCCGGAGCAATGATAAGAATATTTTTGGAAAAACGAGTGTCTTTAGCATTAGCAATTTTATTCAATACCTGCCACGTAATCAGCATGGCCATAACAACTGTTTTACCGGTACCCGTCGCCAGCTTAAGACATTGCCTTTCCCATGCACTACCATCATCTGGAATTTCGATACCTTGCTTCTCGGCCGAACTTCCCTCCGTCAGCCAAATGGCTGTCTCAACCGCTTCTATCTGGCACCAAAAAAACGGCCATCCCCGTTGACTCTTATCATTCCAAAACTGAAGCAACCGTCTGGTCACTCCCGTAACATTGGGATAACCGTTTTCTTTCCATTGTTTAACCCTCGGCCTAATTTTATTAACCAATTCTATCTCAACAAATTCACCTGGATCATCAAAATTACCAGCGGTCTTTGTCGTTGCCCGCCAATAGCCAGATTTACGTCGTCCCGGGATCCAAGAAAATCCCTGCGTCTCTCGCACATACAACCAGTGTGCCTTGGGTTCTTCATACGGACTATTAATGATCAGTTGTTCAATCCCTTTTTGACTCATGATTACTCCAGCGTTTTAATAACAAAAGATTCTATGCCTCGATTATCAATAATTTTAACCGCGATTTTCTTATGATGACCAGCTGAGAACGGCAAAGATTCGACACTGGCAAACTTCTCTAATAAATCCTCGTTAACCTCACCATTTAATGCTTTGGCGAGTCGTGACCAGTCGCGCTTTGGATCTCCCTCCGGAAAAAATATCTGATCAGGATATAAACTGCGCTCATCGTAATCGGTATCCAAAAACCACATCGCAATATGTTTCGTACCTTTTGATTCAATCTCGCCAGTGATAGGATTGTAATAATCAAATCCTCTAACTTTGACCTTGTATTTATCGCTCTTCATTTGGGAAACTTCCACATCCGGCTGGCCAATGAGCCAATAGCTGTGGCTGGAGGAACGTTTTTTACGAAGATCTTTAGTAAGAAGATCAACGCTCATCTGTGCTTTCAGGATTTTCACGCCCGGCCAATTGATCTGGTCAATATCTTTTGCCGCTTCTGGGTCAAAATGAAATGCCGCAAAGATTACAAAATCAGGTCTATTTTTTAGACCGCGCGCTTCTTTAATAGCCTCTTCAATTTGTCTTTGTTCAAGAGGGCCATAATCGGGGCCAAAACTGATATATGCCCGCTTATTGTCACCATTCGCCTCAAGAATTTCACCTTCGGCATGCAGGAACCGCGTCGCAACCATAGGTTCAATGCGCGCAAATTGAATAATTTTTCCGCCAGTAGCACGAATGCCTGTGGTTTTTAATTCATCCCGCCATTCAGCTTGCTTGCCAGTCTCGCCGGTGCGCGCAAGCTGTTCGTTTGTGACATCAACCTTTAATTCATTACCATCAAAGGTTTTCATGCGTAAACTCGGTACGGCCTCAACAGTAAAAGGCCCCGCAACACGCACCTTGCCTTTTTCAATAAACGGCTGGTCATAAAGAACTTCTCCCTTACCCGGCTCATTATTAGCGATACTTTTTAATGTAATATGTGGTGCAATATTATATTTAAAACCACTTTTTATACCTTGTTCCGGATAAGCCAATTCATAATATTCATATATCGCTGTCATTAGTCTTTGTTTTGCCAACGTTAAAGCTACGCGTGATGTGTCGCAAGTAATCCAACGACGCCCCCATTTTTCTGCAACATATGCTGTTGTGCCTGAACCACAGGTAATATCAAGAACTAAATCACCGGGGTTTGTTGTCATAAGAACACATCGGTCTAAAATCTTTTCGGTCGTTTGGACAACATAGACCTGGTCTTTTATTCTTGAACCGGTATCCTCCCAAAGATTTGTACGCTCAATAATTGGGTAATCGTCGATGTAAAACTTATACCCGAACCCTTCGTCTGTCTTTACAATCCTTCCCTTTTCAAGAAGTACCCGCATATGATGCGGTTTGCCACGCCAACACTGGCCAAGTTTTGGATAGTATTCCTTACCATTATAGACGAACGCCCCTTTCCGTTCTTCATCATTGCCCGCCTCTAAAATCGGATCGATTCGAAAAACTTTAGCTCTTTCCCTCGTTAACATAATATTCCGCTTTTCTTCAGTTGTAAGGGATCTGGTTTCGCCATTAATAAAATCACCCCAAAGAGCTAATTTTCTCGGATCCTCTGTGCTTCCCTCGTTGCCAATTCGCTTAGAGAATAATTTATGTATTACTGGTGAAGCTTTCTTAATATCTTTTGTATACCACAACAAATAATTAAAAGCATTTCGAATGGTACTGGTATCTGTTGTCCCTTTTTTCCAAACTATTGTTGAGCATTGATTCTCGGCCCTAAATACCTCATCGCATATCTCTCTTACATGGTGTACATTTTCATCACTAATCTGCACAAAACAGCTTCCGCTTTCATGAAGTAATTCTTTGGTAAGAAGTAAACGGTCACGAAGATACGTCAAATAACTGTGAACGCCAAGCTCCCATGTGTCACGGAAAGCCTGAATCATTTCTGGCTCAGCCGGTATATCAGCATCATTCCCGTCTTTGACATCTTTCTTATTGGGCAAGCCT
>Ga0209515_10006650_pt1 | contig 14281 bp, 23 predicted proteins | sample Subgroupgradi54m_FD_187454 | JGI IMG/M metagenome (GOLD analysis project Ga0209515, IMG submission 187454) | Subsurface groundwater microbial communities from S. Glens Falls, New York, USA - GMW60B uncontaminated upgradient, 5.4 m (SPAdes)... ...
AATAAGTTTAAATTAATTAAAAGAGAAAAGTTTGAAATGCTTGAACTTAGGGATCCGGCGTTTAATGTTCTTGTTTATTTTTCAAGTATTTCCCCAAGCCAGCTTTTGCTATAATTTCGTTATGAAAAAGGAATGGAAAATCTGTAATAGAGGACATAAATACCAAGGGAATGGTTCTTGTCCAACCTGTTGGCCGGGATCCCGAAAGAAAATTAAAAAAAACCGCGAAAGTGGTATTTAAGTATTGACTTAATTTTCTTCTTGAGATAATCTAACTAAGATGCAAAAGATAACTCCATTTCTGTGGTTTGATAAGGAAGCCGAAGAGGCAGCGAAGTTTTATACTTCAGTTTTGAAAAAAACGTATGATGGGCAATAATCTAAAAAGAAAATATCTTCTTAACTTCTCTAATATAATCTTCTGAAATTTTCTTGGGATATGATATAAGCCGGGGCAATTCTTTTGCAAAACTAACTCTTTCCCTTTTTGTTTTTTTCGCCCATTTGTCGCTAAACTTCTTCCATTTTCTATATATTTTTTCTGACAAATGCATTGTTCCGCTGCATTTTAAATTGCCACATTTACAAATGTGTAAACACGGATTACAAAAGCTATCTTTAGGCGAAAGTAAATATGGAATTGTTATTTCTTCTCCCCTGGAAATCCTCTCTAGTGCAAAAGCTAAAGTGTGGTCTTTATAAATATAAAGAAAGGAGTTTGGTTTACAAGAATGATTTAGAAGATGAACTCCGGGTTTTTCTAAGTCAGGGGAGATAACCGCGTGATCATGATAATACATGAGATAAAAATTTTCTTCGTCAATTATTGCATCCTGGGGACGGATAATTATACCAATATAATCTCCAATTACAACGCCTTTTGAGATATCCTTTTTTGCAAACACACCCCGTCCCTTATTTTTCGTATTTCTTATTTCCCAATATTCATCTGAAAGCAAGATCATAAGGCTCACTTTACCACTTTTATTGTTTGAGTCATAATTTAATTACAACATCAGATTCTCTTTGGAGTTTAATCTATCTGATATAATTGCCTCATGAAGATTATTAATCAAACATATACTATAAAAGCTCCTTTGGAAAAAGTTTGGCAGGCTTTAACTGACCCTAAGATAATTGAAAAGTGGGGCGGTGGTCCTGCGGTCATGGACAGTAAGGAAGGCACAGAATTTTCTTTATGGGGAGGAGATATTTTTGGAAAAAATATTAGTATTGTGCCAGAGAAAAAACTTCAGCAAGAATGGTACGGAGGAAAATGGGATGAGCCTTCTATAGTTTTGTTTACACTTACATCAAACGGAGATACAACAACTGTAGATTTACTTCACAAAAATATCCCGGATAGCGAAGCAGCCGAAATCGAAAGCGGATGGAGACAGTATTACATGGGTCCCCTAAAAGACCTCCTGGAAAAATAAAGGACACTATTAAGTTTTGTAGATTACCCGGGGGGCTGGTACTATTCCCGAGTCACTTCTTGCCTGAGCTTGAATTACGCGCTGGGAGACTATAATGTCTTGCTTAGTTTGCTCACTTAAGGGGAGTTTTGTTGTTTGTTTAAAGGTAAACCAGAATAATGTGTCTTTGTCGGGCATTAATAAATTATTCATTGTCTTAACTTGCGCATAAAATACATAATGGATTGTATTTAAGGTATTGTTAAAGTAATCATAAACAGGATGAATGTACTTTTCACTAAGATGTAAACCCAATAGCTGATAAATTATGCGCTGAAATGATTTTTGCGGATCTTCTTCTCCTATTCCTGCACCCCTAGGCATAGTCCAAATAGATGGAGAGTTATTATTTAGATTAGGTTGATGCAATAGAACTTGCTGTGTTCGTAAATGATAGAGGAACCCACTTACATGAAAAGGTTTATGCACGTTTTTATTATAACACAATTAAAAGATAATTTCATCAGCTGTTCTTATCAGGAAATCAAATTAATATTTTGCTATACTAATTACAGGTTATTTCAGAATTAATTTATGGCAGGCAAGTCTACCTCAAAGATTCTGCCCGGAAAATCCACTTCAAAAAGAAAGTATAAGAATGGAGGGATGCTTTATCTTCAAATAGGTTATGTGAGAAAAAAGACGGGTAAATCTGTTAATTCTCATTTTAAAACTAAACCGGACGGTAATGTTGGGAACAACAGGAAGTCTATTTTAGGATATTAAATCAAAAGCCCCTTAGTTTTTAAGAAAGATAATTTAAAAAATCTCTTTAAGCCCTTCTCTAAAGGCAACCCCCGATAAAAACAAGGCTATTGCCTGATCTACCCACCATAATCCAAAAACGGCATTAAAAAATAATCCCAAAAGAACTGTAGTGGCTAAAGAGGCGTCAATAAGGGTGAATTTTGAATCCGCAATAACTGTTGAGCTTTTTAACTTTTCTCCTACTATCTTTTTTGATATTCCAAGCCATGTCATAATGCATGCGGCTATTATCATAAGAATAATACCTATAAAAGTTCTATCTGGATGGTGTCCCGAGAGAAAACTTTTGGACGCGTCAATAAAAATATAAAAAGAGACTACAAGATAAGCAAAACCTATTAGTTTTAGAGCAGTTCTCTCTCTTTTTTTATCAGCCCCTTTTAAATCCCATACCACAACAGAAGATGCAAATATCTCAACACTTGATTCAAGTCCGTATGCAAATAGAGAAATAGATCCGGTTAAGAAACCCACAAGCATAGATGAAAGTCCTTCGAATATATTCCATGCTATTGTTAAATATTCTAAGAGAAGAGCCCTTTTATATAATTTATTCTCAAAATTTTTCATAATTTTAAATTCAATTATATACTAATGGGAAGATAGGACAAGCATTTCTCGGTATTGATGATTGACTTTATAAACCAAATAGTGTAATTATATTGTCATGGAAGAAATTTCGGAAAATAAAGGATACGGCAAAAATCCATTTTGGGTCTGGATAATTATTTATTTGGTTGTCGCTGCAGTTTTATACGGCGCTTTCTATTACTTATTCTTGGCAAAAAAAGGCGGATATAATTCCACATCTTCCACCCCAACCTATATAACTCCAAAATCTACCCCAACTCCAACAATCGCTGCAATGCAAAATGAAATGACAGTTAAACTTGCTGCGGAAAATAATTCCGGGGAATCGGGAACAGCCGCTTTAAAAGAAGATAGCGGTAAAACCACAGTAACATTGGATTTAACAGGATATGTAAAAGATGCTTCCCAACCTGCGCATATACATATAGGTGTATGCCCCGGTGTTGGCGCGGTCAAATATCCTCTAACAAATGTTGTAAATGGAAAGTCGGTTACGGTTTTACCCGTTACACTTTCTATGCTTAAAGCAGAACTTCCGTTGGCAATAAATGTTCATAAATCAAAAGTCGAAATAACAGTTTACACCTCCTGCGGACAACTAAGCGCAAAATAAACCTCCGAGGGGCATAGGAAGTTAGAATCTATTACACAGTTTTCCAGAATCGTTCACAATTAATTAATTCAATCGAGCAGCATCCGAAAGCATCCCCATATGCTCAGCAACCAACATTGCCTCAAAATCTTTATGTTTCATTAAATTTCTACCATCCCTTTCTAAATAATCTATATCTCGAATTGCTGCTTGTACCACCTTTAAAGTATCAACTCGAGTCCTAGCTTTTGTACCTTCATCCTCAAGACCCAAATGATACTCAGGGCGGAGAACAACGGCTATATATACACACCCCCTAAATCCTCGCTAAAGCTATAGCTACCAACAATATCTGGATCGGGGTGTGAATGTACTATTAGACCAATTTGTTTTCTTCTTCTAATCTCTTGATACTTTAATGCTATTTCTCGATTATTCTTGTCAGTGCTCCTGGCAAACTTTTGAATCAGCTCATTAAAAGCTTTAATACTCCTTTTCCCATCTTTTGGCCTTTCGGCTGTAAGAACAAAAACTTGATCATCGGGATCAAATAAAAATGCAAACCTTGGATTCTCGCTTGTCATATTAAATTGTATTACTTTACTTTTTTAGGAGCTTTTGGTCTTGAAGGTGCATGGTCTAACCGCAGATAGATACCAGCTCCCACTACCAAAACTCCTGCTGCGGCGATAATAGCGGTGGTTTTGCCACCAACTTGGTGACCATCAACAATTATTTGGCTATCATGACGAGCGAAACTTTTTATCCTAGTTATTATGGAAGATACTTTTCCATTATCATGATTTTCCGTCTTTGACCTTTGACGAATTTCTTCAATATATTCTTCTAGAGTACCTCCTCCATCTGCTATTCTCTCTAGGCGAGGAATAAGTTCATCAAAAGAGATTGCTGGGATAGGGTCTCGACCATTAATTAAACCCTCAGATATACGTGTCATAAGGCTTTTTGTCGGAGGAGCTCCATCAAGCTCGACAATACCTGGGGTCGGGGTGCTTCCTTCTCTGTACTGTTCGACACGCATCGTAGAAAATATTATAACACAAGTAATTGCTCCAATCATCCAAGGATTTAATTGGCTTCCAATTTGACTTTTGATACTTTTCCTGTAAATTAATACAAGATGATAATTTTACTCGGATTCGCGTTTTTAGCAGGACTTGTTACCATCTTAGCGCCATGCATTTGGCCTCTTTTGCCAATTGTGCTTTCAGCTTCAGCTGCCGGTAAAAGTCATACCCGGCCTCTTGGCATAACACTTGGTATCATGCTTTCCTTTACTTTTTTCATTCTGGCAATTTCTTTTCTTGTGAGCATGTTCCATCTTGATGCTAATATCGTGCGTTTATTCGCTGTTTTGGTGTTGGTATTTATGGGACTTTCCATGATCATTCCGGCATTATCGCGGATTACGGAATTATGGGTAAGCCGCTTGAGCGGAAAGTTTGGCAGAACAGGACAATCTCAAGGCAGTGATTTTGGCAGCGGATTTGTAACCGGATTGTCTCTTGGGATTGTATGGACACCTTGCTCAGGTCCGATTTTTGCATCGATCGCGACACTTGCAGCAACAGGGCAGGTAACCCTGAATGTTTTCCTCGTAACACTCGCGTATGTAATAGGCGTTGGGATTCCGCTTTTTGCTTTCGCATATGGCGGACAGCGTGTGATTGGCAAAACCAGATTTATGTCAGCCTATACCGGGCGGGTCCAGCAAGTCTTTGGTGTTTTGATGCTTCTCACTGCGCTTGCCATTTACACAAATTACGATAAAGTGCTCCAACTCAAATTGCTTAATGCCTTTCCAAGCTATAGTCAAGCGCTGACAAGTTTTGAGAAAAATAGTCTTGTAAAGAAGCAACTTGATATTCTGAAAGGAAAAAAATCAACAAGTACAACAAATGATACAAACGGACTTTTTAACGAAAACAAACCTGCTCCTGAATTTATAGGTATTACCAAATGGCTTAATACTGATAAACCATTAACACTTGCAGAACTTCGTGGAAAAGTAGTGCTGATTGATTTCTGGACATATACCTGTATCAACTGCATTCGCACTTTGCCTCACGTGACCAGCTGGTATGACAAGTATAAAGATCAAGGATTTATAGTGATTGGCGTGCATACGCCAGAGTTTGAATTTGAAAAAAAGAGTGAGAATGTTTTAAACGCCATAAAACAATACAATATCCACCATCCCGTACCACAAGATAATGATTATGCGACCTGGAATGCGTACAACAATCAGTACTGGCCGGCAGAATACCTGATTGATGCAAAAGGAAATGTCAGACGGACTCATTTTGGCGAAGGAAAGTATGATGAAACAGAAATGGCTATTCAAGCACTCCTAAAAGAGGCAGGAAAACAAGTCAATAGTTCACTAGATAATAAATTAGATCAAACACCCAGAACGCGCAATTCTCCAGAAACGTATCTTGGATCAGCTCGAATGAAATATTACTATCCAGGTAGGAGTATTAGTAACGGACAACAATCGTTCACGCTCTCTGATAATGTGCCCAAAAACTCTTTTAGTTTTGGTGGAGAATGGAACATTACTGATGAGCAGGCAATTGCTGGAAAGAATGCAACATTGAATTATAATTTTTATGCAACTAAAGTCTTTTTGGTTATAAAGCCTCCAAAAGGAAATTCGAGTATAAAAGTAAAAGTCTTTCTCGACGGCAAAATAGTCAATAATTTAACTGCAGGAGAAGACATTAAGGATGGAGAGGTCTTGGTAAATGAGGATAGGCTTTATAATCTTATCGATTTAAAAGGAAAAACAGGAAACCACATTTTAAAACTCGAATTTGAAACTTCCGGAACAGAAATCTTCGCTTTCACCTTTGGATAACCACATCTGTTATAATTTATTCTGCTAAACCCTTCTTGTAGAGAGATAAAAAGGATAGTAAGGAGGTGAGACTCTTGGATAGTAAAACGTACTTACATGTAACTAAAACTATTTTTGGAATTATTGCCTTACTTCATCTTTTGCGCATAATCTTTGGATGGGGAGCAGTTATTGGTAGTTTGGTAATTCCATTATGGCTTAGCATACTTGCTTTTATAGTTGCAGGTTACCTGTCGTACTCAGGATATAAATTGTTGAAAAAGTAATGAACGCTATTTTTTAAAAGTTGCAAAATCTGACAAGCTAATAAATACATGGTATCTTCTTTCCCTCGATTAATTCTTAATAGTCTGATATAATCTTTTTGTGATAAATAAATTTCTTTTAGGCCCTGTTATAAAAATTTGGTTTCCTTTGACAGTTTTATCAACGCTTTTTTGTGGTTTGGTTTATGCAACTGTTCAACAGAATTACAGACAATCGGCAAATGATCCTCAAATCCAGATTGCGCAAGATACTATTGCAACTATCAATTCGGGATTTTCTCCAAAAGATGCGGTTTTTCGAAATAGAATAGATATTTCAAAAAGCCTTGCTCCGTTTATTATTATTTACGATGAGTCCGGTAAGCCTATTACTTCCGGCGCAGTCCTAGACGGAAAAACTCCAATCCCTCCAAAAGGTGCATTCGATTTTGCAAAAAAATTTGGAGAAAACAGATTTACATGGGAGCCTAAGAATGGTGTGAGAAATGCGGTTGTACTGGCTTACTACAAAGGAAAAGAATCAGGATTTGTTTTAGCCGGCAGATCAATGCGGGAGGTTGAGATAAGGGAAACTAGATTAGAAATACAGGTTGGTCTTGCCTGGATAGTAATTTTGGCTGCAACTTTGATAGCAGTTATTATTTCTGAGTTATTTTTGAAGAATATAAAATTAGCATCGACAAAAGCAAAAAAATAAGCCAAAAGAGACTAGCCTGACTCTGCATATTCCTCTTTTACATCTTTTTTAAATTCTTTTAATAACTTCTGGATTTTTGGATTTATAACGAATTGACAGTATGGATATTCAAGATTTCGGTCATAATAATTCTGATGGTATCCTTGTGCTTTGTAAAAATTAGTAAATGGTACGATCTCTGTTATAACTTTATCCTTATACATTCCTGATTTTTCCATTTCTTCTTTTGATTTTAGAGCCTTTTGCCTCTGCCCGTCATTGTGGTAAAAAATAGCAGATCTGTATTGAGTTCCAACATCGTTTCCCTGTCTGTTTAGTGTTGTCGGGTTGTGAGTTGCCCAAAAGATGTCAAGCAGCTTTTCGTATGGGATAATATTTTGATTAAAAGTTATTTGGATTGCCTCTGCGTGTCTGGTTGAACCTTCGGACACGTCTTCGTAACTAGGATTTTCTTTTGAACCCCCCGCATACCCCGATTTAACAGACATAACACCCCTTAAGCGTTTAAAAATTGCCTCCGTACACCAAAAACAACCTCCTGCAAGCGTTGCCGTTTGAATATTTTCATCGACTCTTATCTTTAGCATTCATCTATAGATTATAAACATGTTTCTTCATTTTTCATAGTTTACTTTAAAATACTTGACATTAGGTGTATACTAGTAATGTTAAACTAGGTATGGCTATTGGAGAACATCTAAGAACTCTTCCCGGAGAAGAAATGCAGAAACTGCGTGACAGCGTTACAGAAGGTGTAGAAAGAGTTGTTAAACCCTTTTTGAAAAGAGTCGAAGCTCAATCACATGTACGTCTTCCAGACAGTGTAAAGATTAAAAACAACTTAAACCCAGCAGGAGTACATTCGTCTATAACTCTATGATTCCTGAAAGACATCCTAATCATGCTATACCAATAATGACTCCAACGCCAGAAATGTTGGCAGAAGAAGCACGATTCCGGGCAGCCCATCCTCAGGGTATAAAAACAGCTGAGGTTAGAGAGTCAATAAGAAAGGATGCAAAAAGGTTGCTCACACCTCTTTACGAAAGAATTCAACGCCAAAGAGGTCTTCCTAAAAAACACGTCGTGATTCGGTGATGACAATTGTGCTGATTGGGATGGACCTTCATACTAGGCTTTAATCCTCTCTATTATTTCTTTGCCGCCAGTGCATATAGATGACCTAGAATACTTATTCCAATTAAACCAAGTCCCCAGCGGACCGGATGAGGGTTTATAATTGGTGAAGTAATTAAAATTCCTATACCTATACCGCCAATTACATGAACTATCGAATTATATCCTATGTGTTTTTGGAAATAGTCGGTTATTTTTTTGTACGTAAGATCACCTCCTTTAAATCTATTCTATTTTTACTTTAATACTATTTTTGATACCAAGTCAAATTGCCAGTCAAGAAACTTCAATTTACTATTGACAATATCATTTAAGAAAAGGTATTGTTATGGTGCTTTAAGGTTATCCTGCATGAATGGGGGTGAAGAAATGATAAAAGGAGAGATGTGGAGAGGCTTGAAAAGGTCGGTGTTAAAAAAATTCAGGATATTTATCATGTGGAAGGATATGGCTATATAGCGACCTTTGAAGATATTGATGGAAATTACTTCCAGTTGGTTCAAACAAAAGCCAATTAATTCCCTCTTGATTATTTTCTTAGAATATGTCTAAGATAGGGTAGGTATGAAAGGAGGTGATTTATAAATGAACGCGAAAATGAAATCATGCTTTACACCACATTCAATAATGCATAACCTTCTTGGCTTGGGAATTGGGTTGCTGCTTTCGGCATTAATACCATCACTTGCTAATGTTTGGCTAGGAGTTATCATAATAGTCGTTGCGCTAGGATTAGATATGATGCGCAAAAGTTAGAAGTTTTCGGAAAAATTATTGAGTAGGAGAAGAAGAAAGGTTTGCTCTCATTTGTCCAATATCTTTTCTTATTTTTGCAAAGTCTGCCCTTACACTTGCTAAATCTTGTCTTACCTGTATAAATATACTTGCATAGTATTGCGTTGAGATACTTACTGCTTCTACTTTAGATTTATCGCTTGACAAAGAAGTATTTATTGTTTGTAATTGAGAATTGATGTCATCTAATAATGCTTGAAGATTGGAAACATCTTTTCCTTGGGTTTTAAGAGTATTAATAAGATTTTGAATCTCTGGAGTAAACTGCCCCATATTCGTCGAGAGAGTCTGCAAGTTATCAATAGTTATAAGAAGTCTTATTTTTGGAACAAATATTTTATAAATATAATAGTTTGTTATTATTTGTTTTGCATCTGCCTTTGCAGTATCAACATCGGTATCGGCGTCAATCTTTGCTTTTAAAGTAGTTAGTCCATTTATGTCTGCCTGAATATCTGATGATAGGGATGTTTTTTCCTGCGCCGAAAGTCTTTTATCGTTTGAGATTCTATTCAAAAGCCTATTGAGCTGATTAATTCTATTTGTAATCAACTTATCTCCCCTCTCTTTAATTTTTGAAAGTCTTAGCGATTGGTTTGTTGCGGATTTGCTTGCCCGGTTTTCAAGTCTATTTATCTCATTTTTGACTTTCCCCTCTCCAAGCTGAGCATTTGCCTGTGTAGTTGCAAGAAGTCCTATTGTAATCGAAATAAAAATAATTAAAGATTTTTTCATAAGCTATTTATAGAACTCGTGTTATCTTCTGCGGGCGACTGAGTATTTATCTGGTCAATTGCGTTCATGTCTTGATCTACCTGGTCTATTTGCGTTTGGAGGCTTGATTCTGTTTGTTCAAGAGAACCATCGGCATTTTGAGTAGTTAAAGGTTGTCTTGTTGGAGTTGCATTTTTAGGGGAAGGATTGTTTCCTCCCGAGAGTAAGAGATAAGAGCCTATTACTAAAACTAAAACAACTGCTACGCCTATTGCTATAACTTTTTTGGACATACTAACAATATAATATAACGATTAAAATTCTCTCTTGTGACATTGTCTTTATTTTCTTCTATTTTGTCAAGCGTTGACATTATTTTCCATACATATACAATTATATTACCTAACATCTTATGTTTATTTTGTCATCTTTTGTTAAGATTTTCATTTTAGTTTTTATTATTCTGTTTTTGCCCCAAAGAGCATTTGCTCACGAAAATTATGTTCTAACCCAACAACAAATTAATCAGGGAATGAGAGATAATAACATCCATGTTTTAGATGCTTTAAATAATCTGGCGAATGTTGAGATAGGATTGTTTGTTGCCGCAGGAACACTTGTTTTGATCGTCATTTATTTTTTCTTCCAAAAATCAAAACCCGGAGTAATTCTGGATGAAAACCTCAAAAAGCTTGAGCCTTTTGGAATACCTATTTTAAGAATTGTCCTTGGTTTATCATTTATTTACTCGGCTTTTACAAATTCATATCTGGGACCTGAGATACCAACCTCTTCTCTAATTTTAGGAAACGTCATTCACTATTCTCTTTATATCTTAGGTGTACTTCTTATCTTGGGGCTTTTTAACAATCTAACAGGATTTTTATCGCTAATAATAATAATCCTCGCAACCTTAACATACAAGGACTATATGATGACCTACTTTAATTATTTTGGGGAATTTATTGCGCTTATGTTTTTTGGGACAAGATTTATAGCACTTGATCAATTTTTGCCGAACTTAATAGGAAAAATCACAGCCGGTCTTAAAAAATTTGAAGCGCCAATTATAAGAGTGACGTACGGAATTTCTATTCTATATCCTGCGATTTCTATAAAAATTCTTCATCCGATAATCATAATTCAAATAGTAAATCAGTATCATCTAAATCAAATTCATTGGCTATTTCCTCAGGATCCTTTGCTTATCTCCTTGGGGACCGGCCTTACACAAATTGCCGTAGGACTTTTTATAATCATAGGTTTTGAAACAAGAATGGCATCTCTTATAACCTTTGTGCTTTACCTAATGTCTATACTCTATTTTAAAGAAGTAGTCTGGCCGCATTATATTCTTCTGGCGCTTGCCTTATATCTTGTAATAAATAACGGAGGCAGATATACAATTGATAGCCTATTTATTAAAAAATGGAAAAAACAGTAATTTTTGGCGGAAGATTGACAAAATGAAAATAAAGACCTATCTTATATTGGTGATGAAAAAGGTTTTTTATAGTCTTCTTTCAAAAATTTTACCATCCAATATTGTATATGCGCATTGTGATATTCCTTGCGGAGTTTACGATCCTCATAATGCACAAATGGCAGCACATACTGTTCTTCGCATGACGCAACTAATCGATGAGATTGGAAAAATGAAGAATCCTACAACAGAAGATAGATCAAAATTTGTCCGTTGCGTTGCAGTCAAGGAAAATCATGGAGAACTTGTTGAGGAAGAGCTTGGAACTTTGGAGAATGATTATTTTAAAGAAGAGCATTATAAAAAATTTCCAAACCTTAAAAAACTTATCGAGAAGGCGGTAGAACTTTCTATAAAAACCCGGCAAGCTATTGATATGGACGGGGCACAAAAGATGATCGATGCTACAATGCAAATTGCCGAAATATTTTACAAAACAAAAAATCTTATTCCTGTACGAATCTCTTCAGGTTACCCCACAGAAGGCGAGATTGTTTCCCACAAATAAATGCTCCTTTTAAGATTTAAAATAAAAGGCCACAGCATGGAGCCAAATCTTTTAAACAACCAGACAGTTTTGGCAAGTTCAATTCCGTTTATTTTCTCAAAACCAAAAAACGGAGATCTTGTAGTTTTTAAAGTTGATAATAGAATTTATGTAAAAAGAGTAAAAGAGATAAAGAATCAAAAGTTTTTTCTAATCGGAGATAATAAAAAAGATAGCTTGGACAGTAAAAAATTCGGTTGGATTGATAAAAAAGATATAATTGGAAAAGTGATTCATAAAATAGCAACTAGCCATTAGTTGCTAGCTGCTGATTATCCCGCAGAGCGAAATCTCGCCTTGCGATGACTTTATTGTTAAATTGCTAAATTGTTAATGTTTGAACTTATTTTGCTATTATTAATTTTATTTTTATTGTTTATTCTTTCAATGGTTTGGCCGCCCCACAGTCCGTGGGCGCCGTGGTGGAGGACCAATATAAAAACAGCCCGGGCAATTTGTAAACTTGCAGGAATTTCTAAAGATGACATTGTTTACGATTTGGGATGCGGAGACGGAACTTTTATTATCACAGCAGCAAAGGAATTTGGAGCAAAATCGGTTGGAATAGAAATTGAGCCGAGTCGCTTTTTAATTTCAAAAATCCGGATTTTCCTGAATAATTTATCTTCCAAAGTTACAGTAAAACGGAAAAGTTTTTTTGATGAAGACATATCAAAAGCAACAGTGGTAGTAATGTATCTAATCCCCAAAACACTTGATCTTCTCTTGCCAAAATTTAAAAAAGAACTCAAAAAAGGAACCAGAATCGTAAGCTATAAGTATCCATTAAGAATTAAGAATCATGAATTAAGAATTAAGGACAATTTATTTCTTTACAAAATTTAATAGTTCCGTGGCCTAGTCTACGGATATAACAACATACAACAAGGGTTCCTTTACGAAACTTAAAATCTTCTTAATATTGTCCACCTAATTTTATCTGTGAGTTTGTATAGATTGTATAAAACTGGATTTATGATTAGATCATAGCTTCCAATGAATTCTACAAGCTTTCCCTCATAACCTTGTTTGAATTTGTGAAAACCATACCACGGATCTTTCTCATCGGGATTCGGTCCAAGCGCTCCCCACATGTCAAACTTCGCAAGCCCCAGTTTCTTGCCAAACTTTATTGCTCCCCACATAATTAGATTACTTGCCATAGTTTCCCGATGTTCAATACTTGATGCGCCATAAGGATAGTAAAGAGTGCCCTTGAAGACAAAAAGAACCCAAGCTACCAACGCTTTCGGACTACCGACTACAGACTTCGGCTTATACTTCGCTATTAATAAATGCGCTGTTAATTTGCTGTAGTCTGTTTGCTGTCTGCTGTTTGCTTTTAGAGTCTGCCACATGAGCTTGTGATAGTCTTGCGTGTGGGCGTAAAATTTTTGTCTTTTGGTAGTTTCATTAGTTAGCTTAAGATAATTCTCGAAAGCCTTATCGGAATTATCTTCCAAAACCTTGATCCCGTGTTTTTGTGCAACCTTTATGTTATACCGAGTCTTCGGATGCATACCTTTCAATAATTCATCTTCGGATTTCGTTAAATCTAATACAAAAGTATATTTGGTAAAAAGAGGATGAGCTGCGGGTACAAGACCAAGGTTCAAGATGTCATCCTGAGGCATTGCCGAAGGATCTCTGGGATTCTTCGCTTCGCTCAGAATGACATGGGTAATTATATTTGGTTCGAGCTGAATGAATATACATTTATTCTCTTTCCCGATTTTTTTAAGTTCTTCAATAAGTTTTTTGTTCGGCAATTTCCCTTTTGGCAGATAACCGATTGTCCAAAAAGTATAAGGAATTTTATGTATAGTTAATTGGAAATCTTCTCCTCTTATTACTTTTATCCCGGTTTTTTTGCGAAATTCTCCCCATTCAAAAGCCGCAAGAGGATGATTGGCATGTCTATTAAAATCTTTTGGATTCATATAAATTCAAATGAATCTTTCTCCAAAACCGGAAGATTTTTGGAAAGAACTTTTTGCGGAAGCTCCAAAATAAACCTTGAAACAATATTTGAAGTTCTCTGTCCAAAAAATAATCTTTTTCGAGAGTAAGTTAAAAATAATCTTTCTTTGGCTCGTGTCATTCCGACATAGCAAAGTCTTCTTTCTTCCTCAAGTTCGTTTTTATCCATAAGACTTCTTGAGTGAGGAAAAAGACCTTCTTCCATGCCAACCATAAAAACAACAAAAAACTCAAGGCCTTTTGCACTGTGGAGCGTCATAAGGTTTGTTGCATCTTTTCTCTCTCCGTTTTTTAGATGATCGGGCCCGCCTTGACCCGGCGAGGCAGGCATATATTCCTGCTCAACCAATGC
>Ga0209515_10006652_pt1 | contig 14276 bp, 14 predicted proteins | sample Subgroupgradi54m_FD_187454 | JGI IMG/M metagenome (GOLD analysis project Ga0209515, IMG submission 187454) | Subsurface groundwater microbial communities from S. Glens Falls, New York, USA - GMW60B uncontaminated upgradient, 5.4 m (SPAdes)... ...
GAGCGCCTCGATCGTCTCGACGTCGACCGGCCGGCTTCGCTGTTCTTCGGTGTCGGCCTGCTGAACGATCTCTTCAAACCGGCCGACAATCTGCTCCTTCGTGCGCGTGAGGCTGTCACGAAGCTTTTCAAGAAATCCCAAATCACAAACCCCAATCAGCAGGCAGCCGGCAGTTGGCAGTAGGCAGTAGCAGCCCGAACCCGGATGACTGCCTGCTGCCCGCTGCCGACTGCCGACTGCCGACTACCCAGATTCCGCCCTCTGCGGGCGCAACATCAGATCGTACAGCGCGCCGCGTGCATCCTTGCGGCCGGCCAGCAGCTCGGCCACCTGGGCCGCAATCGGCAGCTCCACGCCATGACGCTCGCCCAGCGCCAGCGCGGCGTCCGTCGTCCGCACTCCTTCGGCGACCATCTTCATGCTGGCAAGCACGTCCGGCAGTGAACGGCCGTGCGCCAGCTCGATGCCAACGTGGCGGTTCCGGCTCAGCGCGCCGGTGCACGTGAGGACGAGATCGCCGAGCCCTGTGAGCCCGGCGAGCGTGTCGCGCTGGCCGCCCGCCGCGCACGCGAGGCGCGCAATCTCGGCAAGGCCGCGCGTGATGAGTCCCGCCTGCGCGTTGTGTCCCAGCCCGAGTCCTTCCGCGACGCCGGCGGCAATCGCGATCACGTTCTTCAGCGCTCCGCCGATCTCGACGCCGACCACGTCGCTGCTGCCGTACAAGCGGAAGTACGGCGCGCGGAAATCAGCCTGGACGCGCTCGACCACGTCGCTGTCCGGCGACGCGACGCAGACCGCGGTCGGCAGCAGGCGCGCCATCTCCCACGCGAAGCTCGGGCCCGACAACACGCCGACCCGGACGCGTCCGCCAAGTTCCTGCCGGATGATCTCCGACGGACGGAACAGCGAATCCTGCTCGAGGCCTTTCGCGGCGCTGACGACGATCGCGCCCGAGCGGACGTGAGGCGCGGCGCTCCGCAGCACGTCGCGCATCCCGTGCGAGGGCACGGCGGCGACGATGACGTCTGCTCGGTCGAGCGCCTCGCGCAGGTCCGCGGTGACCTGCAGCCGCGGCGGAAACGTGATGTCAGGCAGGTAGACGGCGTTCGCCCGGCGCGACCGCAGCTCGGCGACCAGCGACGGGTCGCGGCCCCACAGCCACGCGTCGTGACCGGTTCGAACCAGGTGAACCGCGAGCGCCGTGCCCCACCCGCCTGCGCCGAGTATGGCAATCATCGTCCGAACGGCCTCAGCCCGACGCGGCGCTCGGTGCCTGCCGCGAGACGCTCCATGTTCTGGCGATGCCGGAAGAGAATGACGATCGCTGCGCCAGCGGCGCCGGCCACTACCGGGCCTGGCGTGTTGGTGACGGCCGCGGCGATCACGAGCGCAATCGCGGCCGCGACCGATCCTGCCGAGACAAAACGTGTCGCCGCGACCGTGATCACGAAGACGACGACGGCGATACCCAGCGCGGCGGGCGCGAGCACCGCGAACGCGCCGGCGGCAGTCGCCACGCCTTTGCCGCCACGGAATCCCAGCCACGCCGGATAGATGTGACCGAGGATCGACGCAAGTCCTGCCGCAACCGGCGCCGCGGTACCCGTGGTGATGACCTGCGCCGTCAGCACCGCCGCCGACCCCTTGAGGGCATCGAGCAGCAGCACGATCACGGCAGGCCACACGCCGGCCGTGCGCAGCACATTCGTCGCGCCGAGGTTGCCGCTGCCCTTGTGGCGCAGATCGATCCCGCGACGCCGCGTCACCAGGAATGCAAACGGCACCGATCCGAGCAGATACGCGAACACGACGGCGACGGTTATTTGCATGGCGTCCGCAGCAGCGGCAGGTATGTCGGCCCGTTCGGCGACAGCCTGCTCTGAAACAGTGTAATCGCGTCGACTCGCGTCGTGCCGATGGGCCGATCCTCGAGCCCGTCGAACAGAACCGTCGATCGCAACCCGGCCGCGTCCCGAACTCGCGCGAGCGTCAGATGCGGGCTGTACGGCCGGTCCTCGCCTGGAATGCCAAGCGTCGCCAGCCGCGACGTGACATCGCGCTCCACCTCAATCAACTCTGCTCCGCCCCGTTCGATGCCTGCCCACAACACGCGCGGCCGATCGCCTTTTGGAAACGCGCCGGCCCCGGCAAGCGTGAGGTCAAACGGCGTGACGTCGAGTGGCGACTCGAGCGCCGCGCGAATGGCGGCGCCGCGAGCGTCGTCAACCTCTCCGATGAATCTGATCGTGATGTGCAGACGATCGACCGTGAGCCACGTCACCCTGGCGTGCGGTGCGGCGGCGGCGGTTCTCGTCTGAAGCTCTCGAATCAGTTCCGCCGCGCGGCCGGCCAGCGCGTCGCCAATCTCCGCGGCAACGAACAGTCGCACGGCACTCAGTTTGCCTCATCAGCGTCGCAACCGCGCCGGATCAATCGAAGTACGCAGTTCCTGCACCGTTTTGGTCTGATGACGATGGTAAGATTTTCAAACGAACAGCGTGTGTTTGTTGCCGAAGGACTCCGCGACATCGGCAACCTCGCCGCTGGGGGAATGGTTTTTGGTCAGTTCCTCGCGGACCGGCCGTTCTCGCTGCTCGTTGCGTTGGGCGGCTTTGCTGTCTGGTTGGCGTTCATGGCCTGCGGAGTGGTTCTGCGCGCCAGGAAAGAATAACGATGGTCGGTGCGTTCGTGACGCTTGGCGGTATCCTGCTCGCGGCAACGATCTTTGTCGTGTACGACGCGATTTCCTACCGCCGCGACCAGCGAGCCCGTCGTCGCTGAACCATCGACTTACGGTTCGAGCAGCATGCGCCGGACCATGTCGAGCGCCGCCTGCGAGGCCTGGAACTTCACCATCTCGCGGCCGCCCACAAACCGGAACGTGCGCACGCGGCTGCCCAGACGCGAGACCGCCGCGATCGACACGGTGCCGACAGGCTTCTCTGCCGTGCCTCCGTCGGGTCCCGCAATGCCGGTGACGCCGACGCCGATGTCCACCTTCGACCGCGACCTGATGCCGTCTGCCATCGCCGTGGCCACCGGTTCGCTGACGGCGCCGTGCGCCCCGATCAACTCCTCGGGCACACCGAGCAATTCGACCTTCGACGTGTTGCTGTAGGTCACCACGCCGCGCTCGACGTAGCGTGAGCTGCCCGGCACATCGGTCAGGCGCGACATGATCAATCCTCCCGTGCACGACTCGGCCACGCCGATCGTGAGCGAACGCTCGGCGAGGATCCCTCCCAGCACTTCTTCGAGCGCGCGCCCGTCGGTGCTGTAGACGTGCATCCCCATCACGGCCTTGACGCGCTCGACCGCGTCGTCGAGTGCGGCCTCGGCGTCGGCGCGCGACGCGCAGCACGCCGACAGGTGCAGCTCGATCTGCCCGAGCGACGCGAGGATCGTGACCGAGATCGGAATCGCCGCTCGCGCCCACCCGGCATAGAGCGGCTGCACGGCTTCCTCGGTGTGCGACTCGCTGCGGCCCGTGATCTTGATAACGCGCCGCACGAGCGGCTGGCCGGCCGCGCGCTGGCGCAGTGGTCCGTCGGCAACCGCCGTCATCATCGGCTTCAGCTCGCGCGGCGGGCCCGGCAGCAGCAGGACGATACGCTCGCCGTCTTCGATCCACAGGCCCGGCGCCGTGCCGTTGGCGTTCTCGAGGACGCGCGCCCCGACCGGGACCATCGCCTGGCGCCGGTTGATCTCCGGCATCTCGAGGCCGCGCCGCTGGAACCTGGCACGGATGCCTGAGCTAATCGCCTCGTCCTCCGCCAGCGGCCGCTGCAGGACGTCCGCGACCACGGGCCGCGTCAGGTCATCGTCGGTCGGTCCCAGCCCTCCGCAGCACACGAGGAGATCGACGTGGGCGATGGCGCTCCGCACGGCGTGCTCGAGCTCGCCGCGGTCGTCGCCGACGATGCTCTTGAACGCGACCTCGATGCCAAGGAGATTGAGCTGTTCGGTGATGAACAGCGAGTTCGTATCGACGCGGGAGGGCGTGAGCAGCTCGCTCCCGACCGCGATGATGGCCGCGCGCGAGATCGATTTCCTGCCGGCCGCCGACGGCCCGCTGCCAGCGTCGTTCATGTCAGCCACGCGGGCAGGAGACGGATCAGGCCCCACATCGCGAGATTGCCATAGATGCCGGCCATCACATCGTCGAGCACGACTCCAAAGCCGCCAGGCAGGTGCTCGAGCCGCCTGGCCGGCCACGGCTTCACGACGTCGAGAACACGGAAGATGAAGAATCCGAGGATCGCGCCCGCGAGGTTCACCGGGACGAAGGCGAGGGTGATCAGCATGCCGATCACTTCATCGATGATGACGGGGCCCGGATCGCTGCGGCCGAAGTGACGCTCTGCTTCAGTGGCGGCCCAGAGCCCGATCGCGAGCAGCACGACGATCGTGGCGGCCTCGACGGTCCTCGTTCCCTGGTGGCGCACCGCGTAGAGCACCGCCAGCCCGACCGCGGAGCCGAACGTGCCCGGCGCAACCGGGGCGTAGCCGACATACGCGCACGTTGCGACGAACACCCCGATACGACGCAGGAGCATCCCCGGGGAACCCCGGTCAGACGGACCGGAGGCGCACGACGCGCGTGCCGGCCAGTCGATCGTGCAGCGCGCGGCGTTGACCGAACAGGGCGGGAACGAAGCCGAGACCGAGCAGCAGGAACGACACCACGCCCGCGCACGTGCGGCGCATCGCGCGCGCGGCGTCGACCGCGCCGCCATCGTCCGCGATCACGCGGGTGCCGACCGCCATCTTGCCGATCGTCTGCCCACCGACGGCGGTGAACGCATAGAAGTACGCGACCTTCAACAGGGCCAGAAACGTGAGCAGCGGCGCCAGTGGCAGCACCCTCCACTCGCTCATCGACAGCCCTGCCATGCGGACGGTGAAATACACGACGCCGAGATCGATGCCCAACAGAATGGCGTGGTCAATCGCCATGGCGATCAACCGGGCGCCCGGCCGGCTGGAGTCGCGCTCAACTTTGTTCTCGACGTGCGCCTGTTCGATCTTCTCGACGTGCGCCTGTTCGATCGGCTCCTCTGAAAACTGAAGCACGGGGGCCAGCGCGGGACGTGACGCCGGCCGCGCCACCGCGCGCAACCGCGGCGTGTCCGGCGTGCGGCGGACCGCCAACGGGGGACGCGGCGTCGCCGGCATCTTGATCAGGGGCTCGTCATCGTCTTCGTCCGAGGGCGTGAACAACGGCAGCGCCGATTCCGCCGACCCTGCCGACACGAACTGCCCCATCGGCGCGGCCGACGTGGGGGCGGGTGGGCTCAACGGTCGGGCGGGCTCGGGTTCGTCGCCGAAATCCGGGCCCAGCCGCATGATCGGCTCCTCAGCCAACGGCGATTCCGGTGTCAGCGAAATCGTGAACACATCATCAATGTTGTCGCGCGTGCTTGGCTCCGGTCCGTCCTTGCCGCCAAGCGGGTCGTGACGATTCTCGAGCCACGGATCGGGTTGATCGAAGTCGTCGGTCAAATGGAGCGACATGTCAGCGTAGTGGGACTCGGCGGAGTCCGAGGCCGAGAGCAGCGAAAAGTCATACCCGCAGTTCTTGCAGCGATCGCCGGTCTCGAACCCGAGGTACGCGCATTTCGGGCACTTCATTGGGCAGTCCCCGCGCCGGGCGACGGCGTCCCGACCGATGCGCCGGCAAGCAGATCGCGCTGGATGCCGGCGCGCAGGCGATCGGCGTCGGCCCGCGCCGGATCGGCAATGTCGATTCGGTCGAGCAGACGCATGGCGTCGTGCAGATGCCCGCCCGCATGGAGTCCGCGCGCACGGTCGAGCAGCGTGTCTGCCGTGCGGACGATGGGCAGCGGTTCGGCGGCCTGTGCGGCCTGCGGCGCGACGGCCGGCACGTCGATCATCCACGAGAGCGCTGGAGCGCCGCCGAGCACGACGGCAGCCGCGACGGCCACGAGGATGAGGCTGGCAATCACCCAGCGCAATGGACGGCGGGCCGCCGGAGAGAGCGCGGGGATGGCCGATGGTCTCGCCCGCGACACGCCGTGATACAGCGGCGCGTCGAAGCCGACTCCGTCGAGCCGATCGAGCCGGTCCAGCAGCACGAGCGCCTCGTCGCTCGGCGCTCCCTGGTCGACGGCGCGCGTCAGCAGATCGCGTGCGTTCGCGACATCGCCCGATTTGTAGGCGTCGACGCCGCGGTGCAGCAGCTCCTCCGACTCGCGCTGCCGCTCCGCAATCGCGCTCCGCGCGCGCTCGATGTAGGCGCGGGCACGGTCGTGATCGCGCTCGAGAAACACGACGCGCGTCCAGATGTTGATCGCCTGCTCGTATTCAGCAGCGAAGTAGTGATCGAGGCCGGAGACGAGCAGTTCTTCGATGCGCGTGGCGCGATCGGCATCGTCCGATGGTGGCAGCGGCGTGTGGGCGGAATCGCGCAGTGGCTCCGTCATCAAGTCAGGGTATATGGATTACGCCGCTGCGATTATGGGACAAAACTCCCCGTCCGTCAACGAATTAGGTGCCGTTGGCGTGTTCCGATTTCGCGGCTGCCGCGCTATTCTCGATGACATGCGCGCCTGGATTGCGCTCGCCCTGCTCGTCACCGCCTGCGGGTCCGCGGTCAGGCCGTCGCCACAGCCGGTGCCGGTGCCTACGCCGACGCCCCAACCGACACCGACGCCACAGCCACCACTACCGCCGCCACCGCGCGTCACTTATACCGGCCGCGTCGTCTCCACGCAGACGGCCGCGCCCATCCCGAACGCCATGATCGCGCTGGACACCATTGTCCCGATCCAGGCGGACGCCGCCGGCAACTTCTCAGCCGAGACGGCAGACACCCCGCTCCACGCGGTCATCTCCGGGCCAGGCTATCTGACGCGAGAAACGCGATTGAGCGCCGGGCATCCGATCACCGTGGACCTGATCGCGACGGCCGCGCCGTTCTCCACGATCTTCTATGGGCAGCTCGTGCGGAATATGTTGGAATCCCCAACGCCGGATATTGTTCGCACACTACCAGCGGCGCCGGCCTTCTATCTCCAGACGGCTGGGCTCTCAAGTAGCAACATTGATCACCTCGTCGCCGCGGCTCGGGAGATCGTGCCGATCTTGACGGGAGGTCGCTTCACGATGGCCACCGTCGAGACTGGCGCAGAGGCCCGCCCTGAACGTGCCGGATGGATCGTCGTGGATACCGTCAATGAGGGCAATAACGGGCACTGCGGTCGCGCGGCCGTCGGTGCCGTGAGCGGCCATATTTGGCTGAACATCGGGGAACCTGGGTGCGCGCTCAACGGAGACGCCCTGCCTGCGATTGTGATGAGGCATGAGATGGGGCACTCGCTCGGCTTCTTTCACATCGATGTGCCGAACTCACTCATGTATTACCGCACCAATCGCGGCGCAGGCTTGCCGGCGGATGGCGAGCGCTACCACGCTGCCATCGCCTACCGCCGCCAAGCCGGGAACCGCGATCCCGACAATGACAGCCCGACGTCGACGCCGCTTGTCGTGCGGCATCCCGTTATCGTGGACTAATACCGCTACCCTTTGGACGTGGCGATCATCGAGTGCGTGCCGAACGTGAGCGAGGGACGGCGGGCCGACGTCGTCGCCGGCATCGTCGAGGCCGTGCGCCGCGTGCCGGGCGCGCGCCTCCTCGATGTGTCGTCCGACGCGTCGCACAACCGCTCGGTGATCACCATGGCCGGCGCCGCCGCGCCGCTGAAGGCGGCCGTGCTCGCGCTGTTCGACGCCGCAATCGCCTCGATCGATCTCCGCACGCACACAGGCGAGCATCCGCGTCTTGGCGCCGTCGACGTGGTTCCGTTCGTCCCGATTGAAGGCGTGACGATGGAGGAATGCGTCGCGCTGGCGAAGGACACGGCGCGGGCCGTGGCGGAGCGGTTCAAGGTTCCCGTCTATTTGTACGAAGAAGCGGCGTCAAATCCCCTGCGGAAGAACCTCGAAGACATCCGGCGCGGCGAGTTCGAGGGGCTGGCGGCAAAGATGGCGACCGACGGGTGGGCGCCCGACTACGGACCGGCGTCTCCGCATCCGGGCGCGGGCGCGACGGTGATCGGCGCGCGCATGCCGCTCATTGCGTACAACATCAACCTCGCCACCGATCGCATCGAGGTGGCGAAGAAGATCGCCGCCGCCGTCCGCTTCAGCAGCGGCGGGTTCCGATTCGTCAAGGCGATGGGAGTGACGCTCGCCGACCGTGGGATCGTCCAGGTCTCGATGAACCTGACGAACTACGAGAAGACGCCGATCCACCGGGTGTTCGAAGCGGTGAAGCGCGAGGCCGAGCGCCATGGGGTCACGGTGCTCGAAAGCGAGATCGTCGGCCTCGTGCCCGCGGCCGCGCTCATCGACTCCGCTGGATCTGCGCTGCAGCTCACCGACTTCAACCGAAGCCAGGTCCTCGAAACGCGGTTGCGGGAAACGACGTAACCACGACGGTCACGAGAATCACGAAGGCCACGAACTATTTCAAGGCGTTCGTGTCCTTCGTAGTCTTCGTGACCGTCGTGGTTTAGACAGCTTCCTCGTCCTCAGATTTGCGCGCGGGCATGATGCCGAAGGCGCGCATCTTCCGATAGAGATTGCTTCGTTCGATACCGAGCGCTTCGGCGGTGCGCGAGATGTTGCCCTGCTGCGCGGCGAGCCCGCGGAGGATGTAGTCGCGCTCGAACCGGTCGCGCGCGTCGTGCAGGGGCGCCATCGTCGCCGGGACGGGCGTCGACGCCTCGATGCCGCCGACGGCGCCTTGATCGAGGAACGCGACATCGCGGGCGGTGATGCGCTCGCCCGGCACCATGATCATCAGCCGCTCGACGAGATTGCGCAGCTCGCGCACGTTGCCGGGCCAGGGATAGTGCTGCAGCGCCCTGGTGGCGTCGGGTTCGAAGATCTTCGGCCTCCGCCCGTACTCGCGCCCGAGCATGGCCATGAAGTGATCGGACAGCAGCGGGATGTCTTCCTGGCGATCGCGCATCGCCGGCACGAAGATCGGCACGACGTTGAGGCGGTGGTAGAGATCCTCGCGGAACCGCCCGCCGCGAATTTCCGCGGGGAGATCCTTGTTGGTGGCCGCGAGGACCCGCGCGTCCACCCGGATGCGCGTCGATCCGCCGACCGGCTCCATCACCTGGTCCTGGAGCACGCGCAGCACCTTGGCCTGCGTCTTCAGCGTCATGTCGGCGATCTCGTCGAGGAAGATCGTTCCGCCATGCGCGAGCTCGAACTTGCCGCGCCGGTCGGCGACCGCGCCCGTGAACGCGCCGCGCACGTGGCCGAAGAGCTCGCTCTCGATCAGCTCCTCGGGGATCGCCGCGCAGTTCACCTCGATGAACGGGCCCGTGCGCCGGCGGCTCATGTCGTGGATGTTGCGGGCGACCAGCTCCTTGCCCGTGCCGCTTTCGCCGTAGATCAGCACGCGGCCGTTGGTCGGTGCCGCCATCTCCACCTGCTCGCGGAGGTGGACCATCGCGTGGCTCTCGCCCACCATGGTGTGCTGGGCGTCGACTTTCGCGCGCAGCGCCTGGTTCTCGGCCTCGAGCCGCCGCTGGCGCAGCGCGTTGCGCACGACCAGCACCGTCTTCTCCAGCGATAGCGGCTTCTCGACGAAATCGAACGCCCCCATCTTGATCGCGCGCACAGCCGACTCGATGTTGCCGTGGCCGGAGATCATGACGACCTGCGATTCGATCTGCCGCTCGCGCATCCGCGCGAACGTGGCCAGGCCGTCCATCCCCGGCAGCCAGATGTCGAGCACGACGACGTCGTACGCCTGGCGGCCGAGCCGCTCCAGGCACGCCTCGCCGCTGTCGACGGCGTCGACCTCGTAGCCCTCGTCGCGCAGCACACCCCCAAGCGCGCTGCGGACGCCCGGCTCGTCATCGACTAGCAGGATGGATGGCAACTGACTGTGTCCTTGTCGTTCACCCTTCTATCTTCTCGCTTCTCGGTTCGTGTTCAAGTTCCGTTCACGCTTCGCTGTTCGATGTTCGGGGTTCGCCGAACCATGAACGTCGAAGCCGGAACCGAACATGAACACGAACGGAGAAGTGAGCACCCGGGAGTGTGAACAACAGCTCTCAACATGGAAGTTCTACAGCGAAGCGTGTTCCTCGAGGAGTGTTATCCGTGAGATCGATGCTGCCCCCGTGCTCGGCGACGATGCGGCGGACGATCGCGAGGCCGAGGCCGCTGCCGCGCCGCTTCGTCGAGTAGTACGGCAGAAACAGCTTGTCGCGCTCCGACACCGGAATGCCAGGCCCATCGTCGGCCACGATGATCCGAACGAGGTTGTTCGACGGGTCGTGCTGCGTTTCGATGTCGATGGTGCCCCGCCGCTCCATCGCCTCGACCGCGTTGTCGACGAGGTTGATCATGACGCGGCGGATCTGCTCGGGATCCACCGAGACCCTGGGCAGCGACGCCGCAAATCGCGGACGAATGTCGACGTCCGTGAAGATGCCCTGGTAGAGACTCAGCACGTCGTTGAGCAATGCGTGAAGATCGGTCGATGTCGCGCGCGGCGCCGGCATCCGCGCGAACTGCGAGAACTCGTCGACGAGCGCCTTGAGCGACTCCACCTCGGCGACAATGGTTCCCGTGCACTCCTCGACGAGGCTGTGCGTGGGCTCCGGCGCGGACGAGAGGTGCCGCCGCATCCGCTCGGCCGACAGCTGAATCGGCGTGAGCGGGTTCTTGATTTCGTGCGCGAGGCGCCGCGCCACTTCGCGCCACGCGGCCACCTTCTGCACCCGGATGAGCGGCGTCACATCGTCGAACACGATCACGACGCCGTCGGACCCGCCATCCTCACGCCGGAGCGGCGTCGCCATGATGGAGAGGTGCAGCTCACGGCCGCCGCGCGTCATCGACATATCGCGCGGCCACACGTCGTCTCGACTCCGAAGCGCCTCGTCGATGACGTCGGCAAGCGGCTTCAGCTCCGGGTCGGCGAAGGCCGTGCCCGCGGGCAGCCCGGCGGCGGAGGCATCGACGCCGAGCAGGCGCGTCGCCGCCGAGTTCGCCGTGCGGATGCGCCCCGCCGCATCCACGGAGATCACGCCCGCCGCGATGCGATCGAGAATCGTCTCGACATACCTGCGCCGTCCCTCGACATCGACATGCTTGCGCTCGAGCTCGACGGCCGACCGCTCGAGCCTGCGGCGGCTCGCCGCCAGCTCCCCCGCCATGCTGTTGAACGCCTCGATCAGCGATCCGAATTCGTCCTGCGTCTCCGGCACGACGCGATGATCGAGGTGGCCGGCGCCAATCTCCTTCGCGGCAGTCGCCAGCAGCTGAATCGGACGCGTGATGCGCTTCGCCAGGTACAGCCCCATCCACGTGGAGCCGATCAGGATCATCAGCGAGAGCATCAGGAAGAACGACAGGTAGACGCCTGCAAGCGGCTGCTTGAGCACCTGGAGCTGCTGATAGTCCTCGTACGCCGCCGTCATCCGGCGTGCGCGCGACGCGAACTCGCTGGTCAGATACTCGCTCGCGATGACGACGCCGCGCACCGGACCGCTGGCGGTGGAACGAATCGGCACCGCGGATCGAATCAGGTTGCCGCCGCCTGGAAGCTGTTCGACCTCGCGAGCTTCGGCGCCCGCGGCGGCCGTACGTTCGGCCAGCGCATCGGACGAGGCGCGCGAGTAGTCGCGCGGCAGGGCGGACGCCGACATGTCGGCGACCGGCTGCACCTGGCGCGACCCGCCGGCGTCGACGACGCGATAGACCTCCATCAGCGCCACGCGCCGCTGCAGCACGTCATCGGCGATCACGTCGCGGACGGCGGTCGAGCCCGCCGACAAATCCACCGGCGCCAGCGCCCGCGACATCCGCTGCGCCTGCGTCGACACGAGCCGCTGCTGCTCCTGGTAGTAGTCGCCGGCAATCGCGTTGGCCGACGAGAGCACCTCGTTCATCGGCGCGTTGAACCAGCGATCCACGCTGTTGCGGATCACTTCGCTGCCGACGAGCAGCACGAGCACCGCGGGCACGATCGTCATGCCCAGCAGCACGGCGACGAGCTTGGCGCGGAAGCGGGCGAACGGAAGGCCGCGCCGCCGCTCGACAACGAGCTTGACGATGTTGCGCGCGAGGACGAACACGAGCGCGACCAGAATCGTCAGATTCGTCGCGGAGAGCGCGTAGAGCACGAACTCGGCGAGAAAGTCCGGCGCGAGACGCGCCGAGCGCGAGGCCAGCGTGAGCAGGCCGGCCAGCGCCGCGAGCAGCACGAGGATGCCGAGGAGGATGAGGCGGGTGTTGTCGCGGAACGGCTTGCGCTCCCGCGGAGCGGCGCTGCGCCGGGGCGGCGCGGCCACGGGACGCAGGGGCGGAGGAGCGGGACGAACGTTCACGCTCATTCTTTCACGTTGAGCAGATCCTTCAGCTCCGTCATGAACTCGCCGATGTCGCGGAAGTGGCGGTAGACGGACGCGAAGCGGACGTAGGCGACCTTGTCGAGGTGCTTGAGCTCGTCCATCACGAGCCGGCCGACCTCGTCGGTGCCCATTTCCTTTTCGGGACGTTCCTGGAGGGTCGCCTCGATCTTGTCGGCGACGGCTTCGAGCGCGGCGACGCTGACGGGCCGCTTCTCGCACGCCTTCAGAAGGCCGGAAATCAGCTTCTGCCGCTCGAAGCGTTCCCGCGTGCCGTCCTTCTTGATCACCATGTAGGGGATCTCGTCGATCCGCTCGTAGCTGGTGAAGCGGCGGCCGCAGTCAAGGCATTCGCGCCGCCGGCGGATCACCTCGCCTTCCTTGCTCTCGCGCGAATCGACGACCTTATCGCCCAGATGGCCGCAGAACGGGCATTTCATCGGTTCCTGCCGTCTCCTTCTGGCGTGCGGCGCCGGCCAGCCGGCCCAGGCCCGTCACGCTCAAGCCGTCACGGGCCATGATGACCACGCCGGGCACCACGCTCGTGAAAAACGATACCGCGTGCAGCACGAGCGCGGCGCTCACCGCCACGTCGTTCGGCGCGCGGAAAAATGTCGTCACCGCGATGCGATACGCCTCGTGAAAGCTCCCGATCCCACCCGGCGTCGGCACCGCGACGCCGATCACCAGCAGCGCCTGCAGGAGAAAGCACGCGGACACCGGGACCAGAATCCCGAACGCGCGCGTCACGAGCCACGCCTGGAAGGCGATGCTCACCCAGAGCGGAAACGACCAGGCGAATGCGATCGCCAGGTCGCGCGGCTCGCGCGCGATCGCGAAACCCTCGCTGAAGGTGTGCGCCAGCTTGCCCAGCACCTGCGCGACGCGATGCGGCAGCAGCCAGTCGCTCCGCATCACGAGGCGGCCGATCCGCTCGGGGTGCGTGGCGAGCGTCCACATCACCCCCATCAACACGACGACGACGCCGGCCGCAATCGCCGCGGACACCTGAATCGGCGCGAGCAGCCCCGGCGGCAGAATCGCGCGGCCGTCGAAGATCCAGACGAAGGCGGCCAGCAGCGTCAGCACCGCGACGAGATCGAGCGCGCGCTCCATCACAATCGTCGCGAACACCGACGCGCCGTTCAGGCCCTCCGTGCGCGCGACGAGATACGGCCGCAGCACGTCGCCCGCGCGCGCCGGCAGCAGCGCCAGCGCCGCAAAGCCGAGAATCGTCGCGCGAAGCACGGGACCAAACCGCGTCGGCCCGATCGGATCCAGCAGATACCGCCACCGGATCGCGCGGACCACCGGCATCACCGGCGCGATCAGGACGGACCAGACGATCAGGTCGACTCGCGCGTGCCTGATCTCCGTGCCGACCGCCGACAGATTCGCGCGACTGAGGAACCACGCGAAAAGGGCAATCGCCAGAAACGTGACCAGCGCTGTACGGATCCTCATTCGCGGGTTCAGGGAACCTACACAATATATCAGGCTCCTCTCGCGCCACCGCCGGTGCTGTTGCGTACGGTTGCAGCATGGCGGTCATCCCGGTAAGATGCCTGTTTCCCGCAATCCTTCGACTCCGCTCAGGATTGCCCCGAGCGACGTCGAGGGGCAAACCGTTCGACTCCGCTCACGGTTGTCCCGAGCGCGGTCGAGGGACAAGGACGCCCGTTGCCGCTCGCTACGCCTGTCATCCACACACGCGTGAACGGACTCGCGCCGCATCGCCAGGGCAAGGTGCGCGACCTCTACGACCTCGACGACCGCCTGCTGATGATCGCCACCGATCGCATCTCGGCGTTCGACTACGTCCTCGGGTCCGGCATCCCCGACAAGGGCAAGGTGCTCACCCAGTTGTCGGCGTTC